>Ga0308164_10000981_pt1 | contig 37205 bp, 34 predicted proteins | sample PhyTR2_FD_201031 | JGI IMG/M metagenome (GOLD analysis project Ga0308164, IMG submission 201031) | Phyllosphere microbial communities from UC Gill Tract Community Farm, Albany, California, United States - DLSLT.R2 | ecosystem: Host-associated > Plants > Phyllosphere > Unclassified | place: USA... | reverse complement strand
CCCGCCCAATCAGCACCGCCGTCGGCCCACCGCTCGCCAGCAAGGTACCGCGTTTGTCGACGACGAATACAAACCGGTCGCCATCAATGAACTCGCCTTGGCGGCTGAAAGCCGGCAAGGCCGCGTCACCTTGCAACTGATAATAATCGGCGGCGCGTTTGAGCAGCGCACTGGCTCTCACGTCCTGTGCGGCATCATCGGCCTGGCCCAGGCCGGCACAGAGCGCAAGGCTGGCAGCAAGAAGCAGACGAAGGCTCATAGCGAATCGTCCCGGTCTTCAAAAATCGCCACTGCGCGGACGAAGCCGGCTGAGGCATGCTTGATCTTGTAGGGAAAACACGACACTTCAAAACCATGGGCCGGCAACTGCTCAAGGTTGGCGAGTTTTTCCATTTGCACGTAGCCGATGTCTCGCCCCGCCTTGTGCCCCTCCCAGATGATCGCCGCGTCGCCGCTTTGGGCGAACCGCTCACGGGTGTATTTGAACGGCGCATCCCAGCTCCAGGCGTCGGTGCCTACCACGCGCACGCCGCGGTCCAGCAAATACAGGGTCGCTTCACGGCCCATGCCCACCCCGGCATCGAGGTAGCCGGGGTGCCCGAACAGCGCCCCTGCGCGGGTGTTGACCAGCACAATATCCAAAGGCTGTAGGCTGTGACCGATGCGCGCCAGCTCCCGCTCGACCTCCTGGGCGGTGACGACATGCCCGTCGGGCAAATGCCGGAAGTCGAGCTTCACCCCGGGCTGCAGGCACCACTCCAACGGCATTTCATCGATCCCCCAGGCCGGCTGCCCGCCGTCCGTGGTGGATGCATAGTGCCAAGGGGCATCCATGTGGGTCCCGCTGTGGGTAGTGATCTGTAGCCGCTCCGCCGCCCAGGACTCGTTGCCTGGCATCTGGTCCATGCGCAGGCCAGGAAACATCGCGGCCATTTCAGGCCATCCCTGCTGGTGGTCCATGTATTCGATTTTCGGCAGCAGCGGCGGCGGATCGGTATAAGGATTGTTTTCGAGCGTGACCGACAAATCCACAAGGCGACGTTTCGAGGTGTTCATGGCGTTTTGCTCCCGGCAGACAAGTTGAGGGCATTGCGGACCAGCGCGTTGGCGTTGCCGTCGTGACAAAAGCCCGCAGCGCGAGCCCGTGGCGCCTTGAGCATTGGCATCGCGCCGAACAAGGATTGAAGGTGCGCGTCGGGCTCGAAGCTGATCTGCGCCCGCCCCGCGTCGCCAAAACGGTTGGCCAAGGCGTCGAGAATCTCTGCTATCGACAAGCGCAGCACGGGCAATTGCCATACCCGCTCGGTAGTGCCGTGCTGCGCAGGCAGTTCTGCGGCATGGATAAGGTTGTTGACGCAACACAGCGCCGACATCCACCAGGCGGTGGCCTCGGGGGCCACCGGGCAGGCATAGGCTTGCCCCCTAGCATAGGCATGCAACAGGTCGCTCATGAACGCACTGCGCAGCCCATTGGCCTGGCGCGGGCGGGCCACGATGCCCGGGAGCCTGAGCGCCCGGCCATCCACCTCACCGCGCCGGGCCAGGTCGCACAATGCCGTCTCGACCATCAGCTTGTGCGCGCCATAGGACAGCTGCGGGTAAGTGGGCGCGGACTCATCCATGCGTGCGGGCAACGCGGCGCCGTAGACGGCGACGCTGCTGGCATACACCAAGACCGGCGGGCGGGCTTGCTGGCGCAGTTGATCGAACAGCTCCAGACTCGCCAGCAGGTTCACTTGGTAACCCAGGCCATAATCTTGCTCCGCGGCGCCTCCGGGCACGCTGACCAGATGGAAGACCAGGTCGATGCCATCCGCCAACACTCGGCGAATCAACGCGGCGTCGGTGATGCTTCCCTTGTGCAGGCGCAAGCGTGAGTCGTGAGCGAAGCCCTCCAGTTGGGCGTCGAGCAATAACAGGTGGCTGATACGTCGGCTGGCGATGGCACTCCTCTCAAGAAGCCGCAGGACCAATTGGCGCCCCACGAAGCCATTCGCGCCGGTAATCAATACGCGCATGCAAGCCCCTTAGCCATTGGCCTGAACCACACGTTGATCGATGGCACCAAATACCGACCGGCCGGCAGCATCGAACACCTCCATCCGCACGCGATCGCCGAATTGCATGAACCCGGTCTGCGGAGCGCCCTGCTCGATCATCTCGATGGCACGGCGCTCAGCGATGCAGGCCGACCCCGCGCTGCGTTCACGATTGGACACCGTGCCCGAGCCGACGAGGGTTCCAGCCCCCAGCTTGCGCGTGAAGGCAGCGTGGGAGATCAACTGCCCGAAATTGAAATTCATCTCGCCGCCGTGGGGATGGCCGAACCACTGCTCGTTCCAGTGAATGTTCAGCGGCAGCTGCACGCGCCCGTCTTGCCAGGCCGCGCCCAGCTCGTCGGGGGTGACCGCCACCGGCGCGAAAGCCGACGACGGCTTGGCCTGGAGGAAGCCAAAACCGGTTTTCATCTCCCGCGGCGCGAGGGCGCGCAGGCTGATGTCGTTGATCTGCAGCACCAGCTTGATATGGCCCAGCGCTTGCTCGGCCGAGCAACCCAGGGGCACGTCATCCACCAGCACGCCGAACTCGCCTTCGAAATCGATGCCCTGGGCGACGCTCGGCAGGGCGATATCCTGCCGGGCGCCGAGGAAATCGTCGCCGGCGCCCTGGTACATCAGCGGCGTCTGCTCGGCGCCGTCGATGGGCTCGAGGTTGAAGGCCTTTTGCATCAAGGTGCCGTGGTTGAGAAAGGCCGAGCCGTCGCACCATTGGTAGGCCCGCGGCAACGGCGCCATGGCCAGCGTCGGGTCGAAGACGAAGGTGCCTGCCGCGGTGCCGGCTTCGAGCGCCTGGAACAGCAACTGCAGCCGTGGTTCGCTGGTCGCCCAGGTTTCGATGGCCTCGCGCAGTGTGGCGACCGGCGCCAGTGCGGCGCGCTGCAAGTCGCGCGAGACCACCACCAACTGGCCGTCGCGGCTGCCGTCGTTCAAGGTTGCCAGTTTCATGCTTGCAGCTCCTGGGCGAAACGACCGTCGAGAAGGATGAAAACCATGCGCGCCATCGCTTCGGTGCGGTTGCTCCAGGCGTGGTTGGTGCCGCGCTGCACCACCACATCGCCGCGGGTCAGGTGCACTTCTTCGTCATCAAGTACCAGCCACACCTCGCCCTCGGTGACGATGCCGTAGTCGAGGGTTTCGGTGCGGTGCATCAGCTTGTGGCGCGAGTTGGGCTGCCCCGTGCCCGCGTGGGCCTGGCCGATTTCGGCGAAGGCGGAGGCCGCGGCTTCGGCGCTGACGTTGTTCTGCACGCTGTCCGGGGGGATGTCGACCACACGAATCAAGCTGCCCAGCGCCGCCGGGCTGAGGCACAAGGCGCGGGCGCTGGGGTCGTCGCCATTGTCGATGGGCACCGGGCTGGCGCTGGTGTTCCAGATTTCATGGAACACCGTGCCGGGCACCGCTTGCAGGGCGAAGCTGTTGGGCACCTTGCCGCAGAGGGCAACGGTGGCCAGGCCGTTGGCGCCATGGCCGGTAACGACGCGTTTGAAGCCGGGTAAGTCATTCATGCTGCGGTCCTTGTTCAGTTGCCGTCGCCAATGGTGGTACCGCCGTCGACGATAAGGTTTTGCCCAGTGATAAAGCCGCCGGCAGGTGCCGCCAACAGCAACGCCAGCCCGGCGATTTCCGCCGGGGTACCGACGCGGCGCAACGGCGTAAGCGCCAGGCGCTTTTCCATCAGGGCGGGGGAATCGGTGAGTGGCCGGGCGAACTCGGTCTGGATCACACCCGGGCTGATGGCGTTGACCCTGATGTTCGCCGGCCCCCACTCCACGGCCAGGTTGCGCGCCAGTTGCGCCAGTGCCGCCTTCGACAGCCCATACAGGCCCAACGCCTTGTTGCCACGCACGCCGGCGATGCTCGCCATCAGCACCACGCTGCCGCCGCCGCGCGCGGCCATGGACGGCAGCACTGCGTTGGTCAGCCACAGCGCACTGCGCAGGTTGATATCCAGGGTGATTTGCCAGTCGGCATCGCTGGCGGTAGCCAAGGGGCCCATGTGCGGGGCCACACCGGCGTTGCAGACCAGCGCGTCGAGACCGCCGAACTGCTCCAACACGGCGGCGGCCAGCGCGTCGACCTCGGCGCGCTGGCTCAAGTCTGCCTTGACCGGCCAGGCCTCCAGGCCCTCGCCCGCCAAGGTCGCGGCGACCCTGCGGCAATCCTCGAGGCTCTCGCTGCTGATCGCCAGGCGCGCACCCGCCTGGCCATAGGCGCGCGCCACCGCCGAGCCGATGCCGCGGGTCGCGCCGGTCACCAGTGCGGTCTTGCCGGTCAGGTCGAACAGTGGCGAGCTCATGCTTGCTCCCCCGCTGCGGCTGGCCGGGGTATGCGCAGGCAGCCCAGGGCCACCAACCATTGCAGGCCCCCGACCACCGCCAGCGCGGTGGGCAGCGCCGAGCTGGCGCCAGCGGTGAGCATCAGTACCACCAGCGGACTGACGAACTCACCGGCGAAAATCGCCGCGGTGAACAGGCCGCTGGCGCGCCCACGCTGGCTGAAGTCGACCAGGGCCATGATCCGGGTGATCAGCGTGGGCAGCATCAGGCCGATACCCAGGCCGTTGATGAACACCGCCAGCGACACCGCGCCATGGGACTTGGCCACTGCCATCAACAGCCCGCCACTGCCCGCCATCGCGAACGCCAGCAGCAACAGCCATCCCGGCCGGGCGCGGCCGATCAGGCGGAAGCTCAAGGCGCCAAGCACCACGCCCAACTGGTTGCCGCCCATGGTCATGCCGATTTGCTGGGGGCCATCGACGCCCAGCAGGTTGAGCAGGTAGCCGGCCTGCACCGGCACGATGAACAGGCTCAGGCCAGCCAGCAGCGCCAGGCCCAGCAACGGCAACAGGCCGTGCCAAGGCATGGGCGTGCGTACCGAGGCGCTTGCCGTCGGCGCAACCGGCTCCCAGAGCAGTCCCGCCATCAGCGGCAGGAACAGCAGGCCCACCGCGTACAGAGTGAACGGCGTACGCCAGCTGTCCTGACCCAGGTAGCCACCCACGCCCATGAATACCGCCGCCGACAACGAGGTCACGACCATCTGCAGGGCAAACAGCCTTTCGCGCCGGCCACCGCTGTAGTAATCGCCCATCAGGGTCGTGCAGCAGGTCATGATCCCGGCTTCGGCCAGCCCGATACCCGCACGGCTCAATACGATCGCCTGCAGGGATTCGAGCCACAGCGGCAGCGTTCCGCACACCGTGTACAGCAACATCGCCAGCAACAGCAGCGGCTTGCGCCCCACGCGATCAGCGATGATGCCCGCGAACGGCGCCAGGATCGCGACGACCAAAGCCGGCAAGGTCAACGCCACCGGCACCAGTACGGCGGCACCTGCGGTCTCGGCGAAGTGCTGCTGCATGCGCGGTAGCACGGGCGCCAGAAGCACCGCGCCGAGCACTGGCAGGCAACTGCCGAGCAGCAACAGCATGGCTTGCGGCGCTCCGGCCGTGCGCTGCTCAACCTTCATGGCGCACCTCCAGGCGTTGCGCGACCTTGTGCCTGGCGCGCGACTGCGGTTTGCTCGCGGGTACCGGCGGCGTGTCGGCCAGCAAACGCCGTTGCGGCAGCAGGAAGTAAGCCAGCGCCGGCAGCAACACCAGTGCCCCTACCATGTTCCAGACGAACATGAAGGCCAGCAGCACGCCCATATCGGCCTGGAACTTGATGGGTGAGAACATCCAGGTGCCGACGCCAATGGCCAGTGTCACACCGGTGAGCATCACCACCTTGCCGGTGAACTGCAGCGCACGGTAATAGGCATGCGACAGCGTTGCGCCGCGACGCATTTCGGCCAAGACGATGCTCATCACATACAGCGCGTAGTCGACGCCGATCCCCACGCCCAGGGCGATCACGGGCAAGGTGGCGACCTTGACGCCAATCCCCAGCCAGACCATCAGTGCTTCGCAGAGAATCGACGTCAGCATCAGCGGCAGCACCGCACACAGCACCGCGCGCCAGCTACGGAAGGTCACCAGGCACAGCAGGCATACCGCGGCGTAGACCCACCAGAGCATTTCGTGGCTGGCCTGCTTGACCACGATGTTGGTGGCGGCCTCGATGCCCGCGCTGCCGGCCGCCAGCAGGAACTGCGCCTGCGCGCTGTCATTGTCATGGGCGAAGGCCTGCACACTGGCGACCACCTGGTCGAGGGTGTCGGCCTTGTGGTCGGTCAGGAAGGCGTACAAGGTCAGCAGGCTGCAATCTTCGTTGTACAGCCCGCGTGGCGCTCCCGCGGTGACCATGTTGAGCGTCGCCTGATTATTCAGCAGCTCGTACCACTTGGGGTTCCCTTCCGACAGGCCCACCAGCACGCGGCGGTTGAGCAGCGCCAAGGAGTTGGTGGAATCGACGCCGGGCAGGCCGCGCAGCCGCCAGTCGAGGTTGTCGACGCGCTGCAGCGTGTCGTAGCTGGAGCAGCCCCCGGGCGGGGTCTTGACCATGACGGCGAAGACGTCGCTGCTGGCGCCGTAGTGCTGGGTCAGGTAGGCGTTGTCCTGGTTGTAGCGCGAGTCGGCGCGCAACTCGGGGGCACCGGCGTCCAGGTCGCCGACCTTCAAATGCAGGCTCACCAGATAGCCGCCGACCGCCAACAGCCCTGCGATCACCACGCAGGCCGTGGCCCAGCGGCGCTGGGTGAACAGATCGAGAAAACGCCAGGCGGGATGCCGTATTTCCCCCGCAGCCTCCGCTTCTTCGCTGCGCAGGCTGCGCTTGGCCGCCTTGGCGCTGACGCCCAGGTAGGACAGCAGTACCGGCAGCAAAATCAGGTTGGTGAAGATCAGCACGGCCACGCCGATACTGGCGATCACGGCCAGGTCCTGAATGACCTGGATCTTGATGATCATCAGCACCGCGAACCCCACCGCGTCGCAGAGCAACGCGGTGAGCCCGGCCAGGAACAGTCGGCGGAAGGTGAACCGCGCAGCCACCAGCCGGTGCATGCCGCGGCCAATGTCCTGCATGATGCCGTTCATCTTTTGCGCGCCATGGCTCATGCCGATGGCGAAAATCAGGAACGGCACCAGTACCGAGTAGGGGTCCAGCTCGAAGCCCAGCACTGGCAGCAGGCCCAGCTGCCAGACCACCGCGACCAGCGAGCAGCTCATCACCAGCACCGTGCTGCGCAGGCAACGGGTATACCAGTAGAGCACGGCGGCGGTGATGGCGATGGCGGCGGCGAAGAACAGCAGGATCTGCCTGAGGCCCTGGATCAGGTCGCCTACCACCTTGGCAAAGCCGGTGATGCGAATGTCGATGGCAGGGTCTTGATACTGGGCCCGCAGCACTTCAAGTTGCGTGGACAGCGCGCTGTAATCCAGTGGCTTGCCATCGGGCGTGGCAGCGAGCAAGGGCACATAGAGAATGCTCGACTGCTGGTCGAAGGCGACCAACTGGCCGATCTCGTTCGAGCGCTCGATATTGCGCTTGAGGGCTTCCAGGCTCGCCGGCGAGCCGTCATAACCGTCGGGAATCACCGGGCCGCCTTCAAGGCCCTCCTCGGTCACGCCGACCCAGCGAGTGGCCGGCGTCCACAGTGACTTCATGAACGCCCGATCAACCCCTGGCAGCAGATAGACCGCGTCGTTGAGCTTCTGCAGGGTGTCCAGGTAATGCGGATCGTAGATGCTGCCGCTCTTGTTGATTACCGCGATACGCACAGCGTTGCCGAGGCCGGACAACTCCTGGCGGTGCGTGAGGTAGTTGGCGATGAAGGGATGATCCGTGGGGATCATCTTTTCGAAACTGGCATTGAGCTGCAACCGGGTGGCCTGCCAGCCCAGCAGCACCGTCATCAACAGGCACAGCAGCAGGACGATACGCCGATGGTTGAACAGCGCGCGCTCGAGCAGTGAGCCCGAACGCTGGTCAAAATCGTCGAGCTTGCCACTCAAGGGCGCTGCCCCGGGTTCGTTCACGACATGCATGGGCTTACTCCGCAGCGTTCAAGGACGTAGTGAGGCGCACCGGCCCGGCAAAACCGACGCCTACCAAGGCACCGTCGGCCGCCTGGGTGACCGCGGTGAGTGGAGCGCCAGGCGCCAGCTCGATGGGGACCAGGCGGGAGCGATCCGCCGACGCTTGCAGCAAACCGCCGGCCTGATTGACCAGCAGCAGTTGCTGGCCGACGAGGCGCATGTCGTTGATCGAGACGGGCATAGGGTTGTCGACCGCGCCGAAGGTTTGCCCCTCATCGCTGGAGCGAAACACCTTGCCTCTCAAGCCACCGACCAGTACCGTCCCGTCTGCCTGTGCGACCAGGCTGAAATAGCTGCCCTCGTAGGGCGTGCCGATGGCTTCGAAGTGCTCGCCATGGTCGAGCGAGCGCAGAAACAGGCCCTGCTCGCCCGCCACGTAGAGGTGGTTGCCGGCTTGTGCTACCGCGTACAGGTGCAGGCCTTGCGGGTTGGGTATCCGCCCCATCAGCGATGCCCAGGTCCGGCCACCGTCGCGGGTGATGATCGCCAAGCCGTAGGCCCCCACCACGACACCGTTACTGGCATCGCTGAAACTCAGCGCCAGCAAGGGTTTGTCGGCACCATCGGTGACTCCTTGGCGCGCCGCCGCGAGGCGGTGCTCATCGCCAGCGGCCTGGGCGGCGCTGAGTTCCATGGCGGCCAGCAGGCGACCGTCGAGCTGGCGCTGCCAATGTTCGCCGCCGTCACTGCTGTGCAGTACTACCCCGGCATGCCCCACGGCCCACCCTTGCCGCTCGATGAACTGCACCGCCGTCAAGGTGGTGCTGACGGGCGTCGCGGCCTGGCGCCAATGGGCGCCATTGTCATCGGAGAGCAGCACGGTACCCCGCTCGCCCACTGCGACCAGGCGGTCGCCGGAGCGTGTGATCGCTTGCATCACTCCGTGCAGGGCTTGTGGCGCCTGCACGGCCGGTGTATTCAGCACGTCTAACGCTGGGGCTGCCATCGGTGGGACTGCCGTCAGTGAGGCTGCCATCAGTGGGGCTGCCGTCACTGCGGGCGCCAGGGCCGCGAGGCCCAACGCTAACCAGGTTGCACATTTCATGTCAGCGCACGCCTTCGCCAGCCAAGGCGTCCGGGGTAAATACCGAATCCTTGTAGGCCGGCATCAGGCGGTACTGCTCGGTCTTGCCGGCAAAAATGTCACCGGTAAACCAGGTGCTGGAGAGCAGGTCATAGAAGCCGTTGGTCACGGTAACAACGCCCGGCAAGTCTGGCAGCACCACGGGAGTGGTCCAGAGCACCTTGGCCAACTGGTTTTGCGCGTCATAGCGCTCGCCCAGTACGGCGGCCCAGGTGTCTTCGTCCAGGTAGTAGGTGCTGCGTGGCATCACATGGCGTTTGCCGGCCTTGAGTGTTGCCTCGACGACCCACACGCGGTGCAGCTCCCAGCGCAGTACGTCGGGATTGAGGTGGTGGTCGGCCAGCAGATCGGTCGGGCTGGCGGCCGTGAACACCTTGTTGGAGTTGTAGGGGATGTACATCTCCTTCTTGCCGACCAGCTTCCAATCGAAGCGGTCTACCCGCCCGGTGAATACGTAGAGTTCGTCGAAGCTCATGACCCCCGCAGTCGCCGGAGTCGGCGTATCGCAGCAGGCATTGGGCAGGCGGCGTACGCGGCGCTGGCCGGGCAGATAGGTCCAGGCACCGGTGTTCTCGGCGTTGACGTTTTCACGCCCGGTGATCGCTTCGCCGGCACGCAGTGGCGGGCCGTCGTTGATCATGCGGATGCTCCAGAAAGTACCGTCCTTCTTGCCGCCATCGGGCTGGTACCAAGGCATCTGGTAGTCGGCGCGGGAGTTGTTGGTCAGCACATGCTTGCCATCGCTGGTGGTCAGGTACTGGGCAAAGTCGGTGTGCCAAGCTGCGCCACGCCAGCGCATCAGGTGGTTCCATATGGCCTGAACGCCATCCTTGGCCAGTGGAAAGGGTATGCCGCCCTCGCCGTCCTGCGGGATCAGGCCTGCGGAGCTGTCGACCAGTTTCGCCTTGCCGCCAGCGTTGGCGTAAGTGGCGTCATACACCGCTTGCGGCGCCGCGGCGGTACGGTGGGTGGGATAGACGTCCAGCCGGTAGGTATCCGGGTACTTTTTCAGCATCGCCTGGATACCCGGCGTGACTTTGTCGGCGTACTGGCCAATGTTCTTGGCGGTGATGCTGAACAGGGGTTTCTCGCCGGCAAAAGGGTCGGTGCGTTTGCCGCCTTCCTTGTAGCTGGGATCGACCTTGGTCAAGCCACCGGTCCAGGCGGGGATACTGCCATCGGCATTCCCGGCCCGCTCGGCCCCGAGCGGCGTCAGCGTTGTTTTCAGGTCCGCGGCATCCGCAGCCATCGCGCCTTGTGCAACCAGCAGTGCAGCGGCCAGTGAGGTCAGCAATACGGTCATGTGCTTGCGAAGGGTCATGGTTTTACGCTCGTTCATGGCAGTTGATCCCTGGCTCAAAAGGTTCGGCTTACGCTGAAGGCGACGAAGTCGCGGTCCTTCATCGTTTGTTCGAAGGTGTAGTTGCTGGAGGCATCAAGGAAGGTATTGGCCGGGCCGTAGTAATGGGTGTAGGTGAGGCCCAGGTTCCAGGTATTGAGGTAGTTGCCCTTGATACCGATGTTGATGTCGCCACCGCGATTGCTACCGAACGCCGTGCCCAGTGATTCCGAGGCGCCGTGGGTGTAGCTGACGCCAAACGGCACGCTGATATCCATGCCGGAGAACGCCTGGCGATACATCGGTTCGTAGACCGTGCGAAAGCTCCAGGCATCGCGGTCGGCGTTGGGGTCGACGGCATCGGGGTTGTTGGTGACGCTCAGTGTGCGGTTCCAGGCGAACTCGCCCAGGAAGCTGGTTTCCAGTGCCAGGAAATTGGGGCTCAAGGTAGCGAGCCACGATAGGTTGGCGTGCAGGGTTCGCCCCGTCGCATAGGTGGCATCGCTGGCGTTGTTGGACACGGCCTCGCCCGGCAGCAAGGTACGCCCGTTGGTCGACGCCAGGGGTTGGTCCCAGCGAGTGGAGAGTTCACCAGCGATGTTGAAAGCATCCACTGTGGTCGAAAAGCTTGCGCCGAGTGCTTTGATGCCCTCTGGATAAGCCCAGCTGTACGACCCGGCTTCGCCTGTCAGTGGATTGAGGTTGGCGAAGTTTGGCGTGACGACCAGCTGCGGGCTCTTGTCGTGAAAGCGGATGGCGTAGACACCGAAGTCATAATCCTCGGTGCGCCATTTGATCTGCACGCCGCCCTGGCCGGAATCCTTGGCTTGCTTGTCATCACCGTGATAGAAGGCCAGCGGCCCGGCTCCTGGGAACAAAGGCGCACCGACCAACAAGCGTTCGTTGCCCGCACCGATGGCGTCGAAGGAGGAAAAGTAGCTGCCGGAGCCTGGCAAGCGGTTAGCTTCCCATTCGAACTGGTAGTAAGCGCCAATGGACACGTCCGGGGTCAGTTGCAACTGCCCGGACATCTGGTTGACGGGGCGGATCAACTCCTTGAACTGGGTATTGGGTACCGAAATGCCTTTGACCACATCGATCGGCGCCATGCCACCGGCGATACCGTTCATGCCATAGAACAGGCTTTCGCCCCACTGCATCGCGTATTGGCCCACACGCCCGGAGACAGGCATGTCGCCCAGATCGCCTTTGCCGTACACGAACGCGTCCAGCAGCTCGCCCTGGCGGCCGTGGAGCTTGCGGGTAGCGTCGGTGAAGTGGTCATAGTCCACGGAGTTACTGTTGACCGTGCCGGGCGAGTTGTTATCGTTTTTCTTGTTGTACACATCGTCGTACCACGCTGCCCCACTCAGGCGAGCGCCGAAGTTCTGATAGCTGATGTCGAACTCCGAGAGCAGGTCCAGACGGCTGGAAATCAGGCCCTTGCCAAAGTTACGGTCGCCGTCGTCGCCGTTCAGCGCGCCGCCACCGGTGCTGGTGAGCTGGCTGGACGGGCTTTTGGTGCGCCACGCCGAGCTGTACTTGAGGGTGTTGTCCCAGCGGGTGCGCAGGTCGGGGTTGCCGGTGTCGAAATCGAACGCCTGGGCGGTTGGCACGCCTGAGCACAAAGCCGCCAAGGCAAAGACCAGCGGGTGACGAACAAACTGCGGGCGCAGGTTTCCCGCTGCCCAATCGGAAGTGGCCATCAACTATCCCTCTTTTTGTTTTTATCCGTAGGACTGGAGTTCTGTCGGGTTGTAACGAACAGCACTTTTGGCGGCACGCGTATTATCGCGATAAAGTGCCTGAATGCTCGCCGAGCGCGAGCCACGTAATTATGGAAGTATCGGCGACATACTGCCGATGAGGGGCTTCGCAAGTCTTTACAATGGCGGGAGACGGTGTGTTCGAGATCATGGTGTACCTCAATATTTTCTTATTTTTGTGTCCCAATGCCGACGGGGGCAGAGGGTGATGGCTACAGCTTCCTGCTTATCAGGGCATTTGACTAATCGACTCTTGAGATGCGATGTATCACAAAGCGACATACCTCAAAAATCGAAGAGTCCCGCAGCGGATAGTCGCTCAAGAACCTTCACCGCGCTCGCGCCCCAGGTGCGCCGCCAGCTTGCGACGCGCCTGGACCGCGGCCTGGTCGGTCTGGACGATGATCTCCGGGTAATCGAGATGTCGAGGATCAAGCATGATTCGCCGGTGGACCGCCTCGATGATCGCCTTGTCCTCGGCGAAACCGATGTCGGTAATATTCTTAAATTTGAGGATCATCTGCGGATCCATGTCCGGGATGTCGAAGCCGGCGAACCACAGGTAGCGAAAGCGCGTGGGCGACTCCGGAGTCGTGACGTGGATAACCTTGAACTGGTAGGTCGAGCGCCTGCCAGGTTCCGGGTTCGGGTCCTCAATGTCCAATGTGGCCACGTTCAATGCCGGGCTTACGTAAGTGCCGTAGTTGTAGCGGTTCACTGCCTTGGCCGAGCTGATTCCGGTGGCTTCGGCAAACATTGGAGGCAATGAACAATCGATGAACTCCTGCCGGTACGTGACCGTATCCTCCGTGGTGGAGACCGTCGGTGGGTTGACCCAATCCAGGATCTTGAACGACGTCGCGTGCACATAGCCGAAGTGGGTGAGGTCGAGCACGTTCTCTTTGAGGAGCATGTAATTGCCCTCCGCAACCGTTTCACCGCTCCATGACGAGAATCCCGGATCTGCTGGCCATTGCGCCTGTTCAGGAGGGCCGGACTGGAGCAAGGCGGGATCGCCCATCCATATCCAGATGAAAGGCGCGCGCTCCTCCACCGGATAGCTTTTGACTCGGCAACGGCTGGGTATCTGCTCTTGCGAGGGGATACGCACGCACTCGCCTTGCGGCCCGAAGGTAAAACCATGGTAACCACATTGAATGTTGTCGCCGACCACCTTGCCGGACGACAGGGGGGCCCAGCGATGCGGGCAACGATCGTCAAGCGCTGCGACACTGCCGTCTTCCTTGCGGTACAGCACCACGGGCATCTCTAGTAGCGTCAGGGCGACAGGTTCGCGCCCTACTAGCGCAGAGGTCGAGGCTACCCACCAGCAGTTACGTGGGTAGTTGGGCCTGACGATTGTTTGCGCTTCTGCGCGATGCTCGGGTGCTTCGTTCACGGTGGTGTTCCTCTTTTTATAGTTGTTCAGGTCGCTAGGTTTGCCGCTCGGCAGCCAATTGGAATCGCCTGGAACGGGGTGGATCAGCTGTCGCCGGTATCGGCGCTCAGCCCGACCGCAGCGATGGCGGCCAGGGCGCAGCGTTCGTCGTTATCGGAGGTGTCACCGGTAATTCCGATCGACCCAAGAAGCTCTCCGCTTTCGTCACGGATGAGCACGCCGCCAGGCACCGGCACCATGTTGCCGCCCGCGAGATCGCTCAGCGCGCCAAAGAAAGCCGGCATGCGCTCGGCGCGGCGGGCCAGTTCGCGGCCGCCAAAGCCCATGTTCAGCACGGAACTGGCCTTGCCGTTGGCGATCTGCGGCCGCAACAGGCTGGCGCGCTCATCGCGCTTGAGCACCAGCAGGTGGCCGCCGGCATCCAGCACCGCTACACAGAGCGGCGCAAAGCCTTGGCGGGCGCCTTCGCGTAACGCTTCATCGGCCATGCGATCGGCAATAGCCAAGGTGAGTCGAGTCATTGGGACCACCTCATTGCGGGTTTAATTTGGATAGCGAGCGTTTGCCCTGGTCGACGGCGCGCTGGCGGGTATGCAGCTCCGACCATTTCACGGTGTTGAAATCAGTCACCCGATTAGGGTCATACCCTGGCACCTGGGCTTCGATGCGTCGGCCACCCAGATAGACGCCGCAGATATGCTGGCGGTCCTGGAGGATGCCGACGTTGTCGAGCGGTGAGCCGTCGACCCGAATGAAATCCGCCCGACGCCCAACCTCCAGTGCACCGACCGCTTGCGTCGCCGGCATCATCTTGGCGGATACCGAGGTTGCTGCCCGCAGTGCCTGCGCGGGAGTGAGGCCTATCCAGTCGACCAGAATCTCGATTTCCCGGGCGTGCCATTCGCCGTAGGGCGTGATGGCGAAGCCGCTGTCGCTGCCGGTCATGAAGGGCACGCCTGCCTCGAACGCGCGACGCAGGTTGCGACAGCCGGCCTCGATCACCCGCCGCTGCATGGCGGCATAACCCGACTTGGTCGACGCCTCGTACGGTTCGGCAAACTCGGTGTTGTTGGCCAGCATGGTAAGGGTGGGCGCCACGTGGCTGCCCGATTGCAGGATCGCCTCGATGCAGGCGTCATCCATGAAGAAGCCGTGGAAAATCACATCGACGCCCGCCTTCGCGGCATAGAGCACGGCCTCGCGACCATAGGCGTGTACCGCTACTTTTTTGCCGAGACGATGAATCTCGTCGACCATGAAGCGCGTCTCGTCTTCGGTGAACGCCGCGATATGCTCGCCGTTGGGACGAAAATGCGGGCCATCCATGGCGATTTTCATCAAGTCGACGCCATCCTTGGCTTGCCGGCGAATTTCGGCCAACTGCTGGTCACGGGTTTCACACAGCCGGCCGCTGAAGTAGTCGGGTGTGCCGACCCAGCTGGGGAACCAGTCGTTGAGGCTCTGGCGGTTGGAGATCACATTGCTGCTGGCGGCGATGCGTGGCCCGGTAAACATCCCGGCGTTGATCGCGTTGCGCACCGAGATGCTGCACTGGCCGGCATCACCTGGCACCACCACCGATGTGTAGCCTGCGGCGAGGACATGCTGGGTGAAGAACAGCCCGCGCAGGGCTCGAAACTCGGGTGATACGTGCAGGTCGACGTCTTCCTCACTCTTGGCGTTGCCGAATACCAGATGAGTGTGGACGTCGACCAACCCCGGCATGACGAAATGTTCGCCGGTATCGATGATCTCTTCGCCGAGCATGGGAGCCGGCGCCGACATCTGCGGGCCGACGTAGGTAAACACACCGTTCTCGATCACCAGGCGCTGCTGTTGCCGCGCGGTATCCTCCAGGCCGGTGAACAGCATGTTGCAATTGACATGGGTACGGGACATGGCTGGTTTCTCTTGTTGTTATGGCATGAGGTCGAAGGCAGGGGGGGTGTGAAGCCAGATGCCACCCTGTTCGTCCAGGATGATTGCTTGCCGCTGCAGGGATTGGCCCAGGCACGGCCCCAGCACGCACACCCCGCTGTCCGGCCGAAACAGTGCGCCGTGGGCATAGCAGACGATGTGCTGACCGTCTGCGGACATGAAACGGTCCTTGCGGTATTGCATGGCGACGTCCAGGTGCGGGCAACGATTGAGCCATGCGCTCAACGCGCCCTTCCAACGTACGACCAACAGCGTGTCGCGCCCTTTCAGGTGTGGATCGAAACCCCGCGAACCACCTTCCGCAATCGTATCCTGCGGGCACAGGTAGACTCTGTCGTGAGACTGATTTGGCGAAAGCATCGACGCATTCATAAGCTAGAGGTCCAACACCAGGCGCGCGCTTTTGGACCGCGAACAGCAGGGTGTGAACTGGTCGTTCAACGCCTGCTCGGCGGGGGTCATGAACATGTCGCGGTGATCCGGTTCGCCTTCCAGTACACGGGTCAGGCAAGTACCGCAGATACCCGCCTCGCACGACAGCGGCAGATCGATTCCACCGTCGACAAGTACCTCGGCAACCGTGCGGTCCGCAGGTACCAACAACGACCGACCGCTGCTGGCCAGCACCACCTCGAAACTGCCGGCTTCCAGTTGATTCGCGCTGGGCGGCTGCGCGGCGAAATATTCGCGGTGCAGGCTTTCTTCAGGCCAGCCCGCTTGCCTGGCCTGCTCCAGCACGAACGCCATGAAGCCGCCCGGCCCACACACGTACAAATGGTCGCCACTGCTGTAGCCCGCCAAGGCGGCTGCTGCATCCAGACGGGTCGCCGGTTGATCATCGAAGTGCAGCTGGGCCTGGCCGGCAAAGCTCGAACTGCGGATTCGCTCGGCGAAGGCGACACTTGCCGCTGAGCGACCGCAGTAGTGCAGTTCGAAGGGAGCGTTTATTTGGGCCAGGCGCTCAGCCATGCACAGAATGGGCGTCACGCCGATGCCGCCGGCGAACAGCAGCGACCGGCTTGCAGCGTGAGCCAGCGCGAACAAGTTGCGCGGTTCGCTGATCTGGACCCTGCTGCCCTCCTCCAGCGCGTGCATGGCCTCGGAGCCGCCCCGTGTGGCGGGGTCCAGCAATACACCGATCTGATAGCGATGCTGCTCGTCGGGGTGATTGCACAGCGAATACTGCCGTATCAGGCCAGAGGGCAAGTGCACATCAATGTGCGAGCCTGCGCTGAACGGCACCAGTGCCGAGCCGTCGGCGCGGGCGAGTTCGAAGCTGTAGATACCTTCGGCTTCGCGGATCTTGCGGGTCACAATAACGTCGATCATTGCCGCTACCTGGCTGTTTTGCTCGGTGTGTATTGCTTATGCCAGCACCGAAGGTGCCGGCCCGCTACGGTCAGATCGGCTCGGCGGTCAGCTTGAGCATCTGCTTGGTCAACCCGATGCGGTCGAAACTCTGGTCGCGGGCCATCTCGCGGTCGCCGGCCAGCACCGATTTCTCGCTGATGAACTTGCAGCGCTCGAAGCGCCGGGCCATGAAGCGCTGCAGCTTGGCCTCGAGGCTGCCTTCGCCCACCAGCTCCATGCTCAGCACCAGCGCATCTTCGATGGCCATGCCGGCGCCCTGCCCCAGGTGCGGGGTGGTGGCGTGGGCGGCGTCGCCGATCAACAGCACCCGGCCCTTGAACCAGGGTTCGTCGACGAACACCACTTCCATGGGCTTGTAGACCACCTGGCTGCTGTCGGTGATCTGCTCGCGCAGGCTGCCCACCAGACCGCCGATATTGCTGATGCGGTCACGCATCAACGCGGCCAGCTGCTCGGGCGGGTACCAGGGGTTCTCGGGCTCGTGGGAGGTCGAGAACATGTACATGAGGTTGTCGGACAGCGGCACCAGGCCGGCATTGCCACCGGGGCCCATGTAGCTCGCGAGGTGGTCGATGGACGGGTCGCGGGGGAAGTTGTAGCGCCACACGGCCTGGCCGGTGAAGCGCGGCTGGTAGGTGTCGCCGAAGAGCATGCCGCGGATCTTCGAGTACACGCCGTCGGCGCCGACCATCAGGCTGTAGCGCCCCTGGGTGCCGTCGGTGAAGGTCACGGCCAGCCCGTCGGCGTCCTCCTCGAAGGCCTCGACCGAGACGCCGAGGCGCACCTGGGCGCCGAGTTCGATGGCGGTGCTGCTCAGCACCTTGTGCAAGGCCAGCCGCGAGATGCCGACGTTGGCCGGGTACTGCGGGCCGGCCAGGCGCTGGCCGGGAATGCGCGCCAGGGGGTTGCCCTGCAGGTCGTAGATGCCGACGTCTTCGAAGGCGTAGGCGGCATCCAGGTAGCGGTCCAGCACGCCGAGGCGGGCCATTTCGCGGACCACGTTGCTCTGCTGGATGATGCCCACGCCGTAGACCGTCCAGTCGGACTTGATCTCCACCAGGTCGACCGCCACGCCTTCGCGGCGCAGGGCGATGGCGGCGCATAACCCACCGATGCCACCGCCCACGACCAATACCTTGTTGACTTCGCTCATGAGGCGTTCCCTTGTTTTTGTTGTTGTTCAGTTCCGCTGCCAATAACCACTGGCGCTGGCTGTGGAGCCGACAATAGGCAGGAACGCGGGCGTTGACTAATCGGGAGTTGCCATGGAAAGTATTTCAAAAATAAATACAACAACGAGGCAGATACCGTGCGATTCAACCACCTGGACCTGAACCTGCTGGTCGCCCTGGACGTGCTGCTCGAAGAGCAGAACATCACCCGCGCGGCAGTGCGCCTGCACATGACCCAATCAGCGCTCAGCGGCATCCTGCGGCGCCTGCGCGGCTACTTCGAAGACGACCTGCTGGTGCAGGTAGGGCGCACCATGACCCCCACCCTGCTGGGCAAGGACCTGCAGATTCCGGTGCGCGAGGTGCTGCTCAAGATCCAGACCTCGATCGCCGCCAAGCCGGTGTTCGACGTCGCGCAGAGCAAACGGCATTTCCGCATCATGGCCTCCGACTACCTGATCAACGTGCTGTTTGCCGAGGTCATCCACCGCATCAACGAGGAGGCACCGCACATCACCTTCGAGCTGATGAGCCCGGGGGAGATGGCGGTGGAGATGCTGATGCGCGGCGAGATCGACCTGATGATCGCCCCCGAGCAGCACATCAACAGCGAGCACCCCTCGCAGCTGCTGTTCGAAGAGCAGCACGTGTGCGTGGTGTGGAACGGCAATACCAGCATCACCGAACCCTTCACCCTGGAGAACTACCTGGAGCTGGGCCACGTCGCCGCCGCCTTTGGCCGCAGCCGCACACCGGCCATCGAGCAGTGGTTCATGAACCAGTACGGCTGCAAGCGCCGGCTGGAAGTGATCACCCACGACTTCAACACCATCCCGCACCTGCTGATCGGCACGCAACGGGTCGCCACCATGCACAGCCGCCTGGCCGCGCTCTATTCGCAACTGTTGCCGCTGCGCCTGGTGCCGCCGCCGGTCAAGCTGCCGGTGATGCGCGAGTACATGGCCTGGCACCGCAGCCTGGACGGCGATGCGATGCTGGTGTGGTTGCGCGGCAAACTGCTGGAAACCGTGCAGACCTTCGAAACCCCCGCTGCGGCCTGAGCCCTTTCCGCCAGCGCTGCCCTCTGCCCCCAGCTATCGCGAAACGCGATGGCTGGCATGCCAACACGCAATTTGTCCATTACTGCCCGGCGTGCGAGTTTCGCCCGGTGGCTGCCGCTGCCTGGTGCGTGGCCCCGATGCGGCCTGCGCTACCAGCGCCGCGCCCCGGAACCGTCAAAAGGACAATAACAATATGTTTCGTTACTTCCCCAGCAATTACGTCTGGAACCTCTCCGTCGACCTGGCCATCGAGATGGGCGCCCGTATCGGCGAGATCGAGGAAATGTGCGCACCACTGCAGGAAAGCGCCAAGCACCCCGACGCCACAGGCACCCAGGCGTTTCGCGAGACCTGGTCGAAAATGGCCGACAAACTCTGCAGCCTGGCCGAGGAAGACGAAGCCCGCGGGCGGCGGTTCTCGGCCGGCGAAAAATACAACCGCGCGGCCACCTACTACATCACCTGCGAGCGCCTGCAGGCCCACGGCGCCCCTGCCCGTGAAGCGCTGTACCAGCGCTTTCTCGACACATTCGCCCGCGGCTTGCAGCTCTCGGCCGAGAACTGCGAACGGGTCGAGATTCCTTACGAGGGCACGCATTTGTCGGGCCTCTACACCCGCGCCGAAGGCGTCGAGGGCCCGGCGCCGATCCTGGTGCAGGTCAACGGCCTGGACTCCACCAAGGAAATGAAATACCGCGTGGGCCTGCCCGCCTGGCTGGCCAAGCGCGGCATCGCCTCGCTGGTGATCGACCAGCCCGGCACCGGCGAAGCCCTGCGCCTGCAAGGCCTGACCGCCCGCTACGACAGCGAGCACTGGGCCAGCCGCGTGGTGGACTGGCTGGAAACCCGCGATGACATCGACCCCAAACGCATCGGCCTGGAAGGCGTGTCCCTGGGCGGCTACTACTGCCCACGGGCCGTGGCCTTCGAACCGCGCTTCGCCTGCGGCGTGGTCTGGGGCGCCAACCACGACTGGCGCGACGTGCAGAAGCGCCGCCTGGCCAACGAGGGCAACCTGCCGGTGCCGCATTACTGGAAACACGTGTGCTGGGTGTGGGGCGCGAAAGACACCGACGAGTTCATGACCATCGCCGAAAACGTCCACCTCGATGGCGTGCTGGACCGCATCAAGGTGCCGTTCCTGGTCACCCACGGCGAGAAAGACAGCCAGATCCCCCTGAAGTGGGCGCAGCGCACCTACGAGCAACTGATCAACAGCCCGCAACGCGAGTTGAAGATCTTCACCGAGCGCGAGGGGGGCGTGCAGCACTCCAGCTTCGACAACAGCATCAACGCCGGCCATTACATCGCCGACTGGGTCGCCGAAACCTTGGGCGGCCGTACCGCCTGAGCCATAACAAGAGAGACAGCTGATGAATATTATCGGACCGGAATACCTGGTATTCGGCGTCGACGACGTCGCCGCCTGCGTGCAATACCTGATCGACTATGGCCTCAAGCCGCTGGACGTCGACGCCCAGGGCGGCTACCTGGAAGCGCTGGACGGCACCGGCGTGGTCATTCGCCCGCGCGACCATGCCAGCCTGCCCGCCGCCATGGGTACCGCCAGCAGCCTGCGCGAAACCGTATACGGGGTGGCCGACGAAACCACCCTGCTGGCCATCGAAGCCGAGCTGCGCACGGACCGCGAAGTCAGCCGCAGCGACGATGGCGTGCTGCACGCGGTCGACGACATGGGCTTCGCCCTGGGCTTTCGCATCACCCAGCGCCGCGAACTGGCGCTGCCGGGCGAAATCAGCAACGCCCCGGGCTCGGCCACCCTGCGTGAAATCAACAGCCTGGGCGCCAGCAACGACATGCCCGCCCTGCCCCGCAGCCTGTCCCACGTGGTGTACTTCGTGCCCGACGCCGACAAGGCCGAGGCCTTCTACACGCGCCTGGGTTTCGTCTGCACCGACCGTTTCATCGGCACCGGGCCATTCCTGCGCCCGGCGGGCACGCTCGACCACCACACCCTGTTCTTCATCCAGACCCCGCCATTCATGAAGGGCATCGAGCACTTCACCTTCCACATGGCCGGGCCGACCGAAGTGATGCTGGCCGGCACCCGCTTCGTGGAAAAAGGCTACGAGTCGTTCTGGGGCCCGGGGCGCCATCAACTGGGCTCGAACTGGTTCTGGTACTTCAACAGCCCGCTCGGCTGCCACGTAGAGTACGACGCCGACATGGATATGCACGACAACAGCTGGGCGCCCAGGGTAGAGCCTTCCAGCGCCGATACTTCGCAGTACTTCCTGTTCCAGCATCGGGAGAAATGGATGCCGGGCGGCAAGCCGGAATAACCCGCCTGAAGGGACGGTCGCGGACTTGCTGCACCGTCCCTTGCCCGCACGCAGGCCACATTTACGGGCCGCAATCGGTGAAACCGGTTTCATTTAGTTACAAAAATCGTTACATTTCGCACCGACCTTTTTGCGGCACATTGCCGCAGATCCATCAGGTGCCCGCGCGTCCATTCGTAACTCCTCCTATAAAAAGCATGCCTACGCCGCCGCATCGCCTGAACCGCTGATGAGGATCCACCATGTCCGACCAAGAGCAAGACAACCCGCGCCGGGAGTTCCTGCGCAAGTCCCTGACCCTGATCCCCGTGGTCACCGTCGCCAGCACCGGGCTGGGCATGGGCGCGCAATCGCTGTTCGCCGCACCGGCCGCGCCCGAGCACAAGGTGCCGGCCACGCCTGCCCAGGACAACTACCAGCCGACCTTCTTCACCGCTGAAGAATGGGCGTTCCTGCAGGCCGCGGTGTCGCGCATCATCCCCGCCGACGACCTGGGCCCGGGCGCATTGGAAGCCGGCGCCGCCGAATTCATCGACCGGCAGATGAACACCCCGTTTGCCACCGGCGCACTGTGGTACATGCAGGGCCCGTTCGTGACCGACGCTCCGGCGGAGATGGGTTACCAGCTGCAACTCGCCCCCCAGCAGATCTACCGCCTCGGCATCGCCGCCGCGGAGGCCGCCTGCAAAAAACAGTTCGGCAAAACGTTTGCCGAGCAAGACAGCGCTACCCGAGACCATTTTCTCAGCACGATCGAATCAGGTGACCTGCATTTCGACGAAGTGCCATCCACGGCATTCTTCAGCCTGTTGGTGCAGAACACCCGCGAAGGCTTCTTCTGCGACCCGGTGCACGGCGGCAACAAGGGCATGGTCGGCTGGACCCAGATCGGCTTCCCCGGCGCCCGCGCCGATTTCATGGATTGGGTGGAACGCAACGAGCCGTACCCCTTCCCGGCAGTGTCCATTCGTGGCGAGAGGGCTTGAACGTGGCGACAGTAATGAAGAAAGTCGATGCAGTGATCGTCGGGTTCGGTTGGACCGGCGCCATCATGGCCAAGGAACTGACCGAGGCCGGCCTCAACGTAGTCGCCCTGGAACGCGGCCCCATGCAGGACACCTACCCCGACGGCAACTACCCGCAGGTGATCGATGAGCTCACCTACAGCGTGCGCAAGAAGCTGTTCGTCGACGTCTCGAAAGAAACCGTGACCGTGCGCCACACCGTCAACGACGTCGCCCTGCCCAACCGCCAACTAGGTGCCTTCCTGCCCGGCAAGGGCGTGGGCGGTGCCGGCCTGCACTGGTCGGGCGTGCACTTTCGCGTCGACCCGATCGAACTGCGCATGCGCAGCCACTACGAAGAACGCTACGGCAAGAAATTCATCCCCGAGGGCATGACCATCCAGGACTTCGGCGTCAGCTACGAAGAGCTTGAGCCGTTCTTCGACTACGCGGAAAAAGTCTTCGGCACCTCGGGCCAGGCCTGGACCGTCAAGGGCCAGCTGGTCGGCGACGGCAAGGGCGGCAACCCCTACGCGCCGGACCGCTCCGAGCATTTCCCGCTGGTCTCGCAGAAGAACACCTACTCAGCGCAGCTGTTCCAGAAAGCCGCCAGCAGCCTGGGCCTCAAGCCCTACAACCTGCCTTCGGCGAACACCTCCGGGCCGTACACCAACCCCTACGGCGCACAGATGGGGCCGTGCAACTTCTGCGGCTTCTGCAGCGGCTACGTGTGCTACATGTACTCCAAAGCCTCGCCCAACGTGAATATCCTGCCGGCCCTGCGCCAGGTGCCGAACTTCGAGTTGCGCACTAACGCCCACGTGCTGCGGGTGAACCTCGACAGCAGCAAGCGCAAGGCCACCGGCGTGAGCTATATCGACGCTCAGGGCCGCGAGATCGAGCAGCCGGCCGACCTGGTGATTCTGGGTGCGTTCCAGTTCAACAACGTGCGCCTGATGCTGCTGTCGGGCATCGGCAAGCCCTATGACCCAGTCACCAACGAAGGCGTGGTGGGCCGCAATTTCGCCTACCAGAACATGGGCACCGTGAAGGCGTTCTTCGACAAGGACACCCACACCAACAACTTCATCGGCGCCGGCGGCAACGGCGTGGCCATCGACGACTACAACGCCGACAACTTCGACCACGGCCCCCACGGCTTCGTCGGCGGCTCGCCGATGTGGGTCAACCAGGCTGGCAGCCGGCCCATCGCCGGTACCTCCAACCCGCCGGGCACCCCGGCCTGGGGCAGCGCCTGGAAAAAGACCACGGCCGAGTACTACACCCACCAGGTGTCGATGGACGCCCACGGCGCCCACCAGTCATACCGCGCCAACTACCTGGACCTGGACCCCACCTACCGCGATGCCTTCGGCCAGCCGCTGCTGCGCATGACCTTCGACTGGCAGGAAAACGATATCAAGATGAACCAGTTCATGGTCGACAAGCTCAGCAAGGTCGCCCAGGCCATGAACCCCAAGTCCATCGCCCTGCTGGGCAAGAAGGTCAAGGAGCACTTCAACACCGCGGCCTACCAGACCACCCACCTCAACGGTGGCGCGATCATGGGCACCGACCCGAAAACCAGCGCCCTGAACCGCTACCTGCAGTGCTGGGACGTGCACAACGTGTTCGTGCCCGGTGCATCGGCGTTCCCCCAGGGCCTGGGCTACAACCCCACCGGCCTGGTGGCGGCACTCACCTACTGGTCGGCCCGCGCGATCCGCGAGCAGTACCTGAAGAACCCCGGCCCGCTGGTGCAGGCATAAGGAGCGAGACCCGTGAAAAGACTGTTTATCGCTTCCCTGGCCCTGAGCGCCAGCCTGCCGCTGTGGGCCGCCGAGACCACCGACCCGCTGGTCAAGCAAGGTGAATACCTGGCCCGCGCCGGCGACTGTGTGGCCTGCCACACCGCCAAGGGCGGCAAGCCGTTCGCCGGCGGACTGGGCATGGAAACGCCGATCGGCACGGTGTATTCCACCAACATCACCCCCGACGCCACGGGTATCGGCAGCTACAGCTTCGACGACTTCGACCAGGCCGTGCGCCATGGCATCGGCAAGAGCGGCAGCACCCTGTACCCGGCCATGCCGTTCCCGTCCTATGCCAGCGTCAGCGACGACGACACGAAGGCGCTGTACGCCTACTTCATGCACGGCGTCGAGCCGGTGGCGCAGCCGAACAAGGCCACCGACATTCCGTGGCCGCTGAGCATGCGCTGGCCGCTGGCGATCTGGCGTGGCCTGTTCGCGCCCAAGGTGCAAGCCTGGCAAGCGCCGGCCGGCGCCGACCCGGTGGTCAGCCGCGGCGCCTACTTGGTCGAAGGCCTCGGGCACTGTGGCGCCTGCCACACCCCGCGGGCGATCACCATGCAGGAGAAGGCCCTCAACCCCGCTGACGGCAGCCAGTTCCTGGCCGGCAGCGCACCGCTCGAAGGCTGGATCGCCAAGAGCCTGCGCGGCGACCACAAGGATGGCCTCGGCAGCTGGAACGAAGAGCAGCTGGTGCAATTCCTCAAGACCGGCCGCAGTGACCGCAGCGCAGTGTTCGGCGGCATGAGCGACGTGGTCGAGCACAGCATGCAGTACATGAGCGACGCCGACCTCACCGCCATCGCCCGCTACCTCAAGACCCTGCCGCCGAGCGACCCGAACGACAAGCCCCACGTCTACGACGCCAAGGCCGGCGACGCCCTGTGGAAAGGCGACGACAGCCAGCGCGGCGCTTCGGTGTACATCGACAACTGCGCGGCCTGCCACCGTACCGACGGCCATGGCTACACCCGCGTGTTCCCGGCGCTGGCCGGCAACCCGGTGCTGCAGGGCAGCGATGCGACGTCGTTGATTCACGTGGTCCTGGCGGGCGGCACCTTGCCGGCCACCCACACCGCGCCGTCGAACTTCACCATGCCGGCGTTCGCCTGGCGCTTGAGCGACCAGGAAGTCGCCGACGTGGTGACCTTCATCCGCGGCAGCTGGGGCAACCAGGGCGCGCCGGTCAGCGCCGGCGATGTCGCCAAGCTGCGCAGCAGCGACATGAAGCACACCTCCGGTGATGACCTGGGGCAAGTGACGCAACACTAGTGCTCCGGGAATGGCAGCGGCTGATACAGCGCTGCCATTGGGCTGCCCTTCGATCTTCCTGATCCCCCAGCCCTCCCGCCCTGGCGCAAAAAAGTATCACTTTCCAGTACAAGCCTCGCTAGCCACCCTGAACTATTTGCTCGTATGGTGGCCCCACCCAAAACCTACAACACGTATAAAGCAGCCCGCTGCCTGTCAACCGCACGGCCCCTGCCCAGCCCCGGAGAAAGCCCCATGCCCATGCCCCGCGTAGTCGTATTCGGCGAAGCCTTGACCGATATCGTCCAGGGAGAGCCCGGCCACTGGCAAGGCTACCCCGGCGGCGCTCCCTGGAACGTCGCCCGCGGCCTTAGCCAACTGGGCGTACCCACCGCCTTCGCTGGCGCCATCAGCAGCGATTCCCTCGGCGACGAAATCGCCCGCCAATCCCAATCCGCCGGCCTGGACATGCGCTTCGTGCAGCGCGTGGAGTCCGACCCACTGGTGGCCATCGTCGCCTCCAGCCACCCACCCCGCTACTTCTTCGCCGGCGATTCAGACCTGCAGTTCGATGCCGCCCAGCTGCCCGAAGGCTGGCTCGACGGCGCCGAGCTGTGCCACTTCAGCTGCATCAGCCTAGCCCGCCAACCGCTGGGCGACCGCCTGGTGGAGATCGCCCGCCAGGCCCGGCAGGCCGGCAAGCGCATCAGCTTCGACCCCAACTGGCGCAACCTGATGGACGCCCACTACCTGCAGCGCACCTTCCCGGCAATGGTCGGCCTGGCCGATATCATCAAGCTCTCCGATGAAGACCTGCGCCAGATCTACCCCGGCCTGACTGAAAGCCAGGCGCTGGAAGCGCTGCGCGCACTCAACCCGGCGGCGCAGATTCTGTTTACTCGCGGTGAGGCCGGCATGGTGTTGCACATGGGCGATCAGCAGTACGAGCAACAAGCCATCGCCATCGAAGTGGCCGACACCGTCGGTGCCGGGGATGCCTGCATGGCCGGCTGGCTGGCGTCGCAGCTGCTCGGGACCCAGGCCCCGCAGGAACGGCTGCGCTTTGCCGCGGCCTGTGCATCCGTGTCGTGCCGCCACGCGGGGGCGTTTGCGCCGACGTTGGATGAAGTGCAGCAGTTGCTGGCAACTACCGAGTAACGGCCTGGACCGCAGGGTCGAACCGTAGCGAAAATACTGTAGCGCCGGCTTCGCTCGACACCTGCGCCCTGCCCCCATGCAGGTCCATGATGGACTTCACGATCGCCAACCCCAGGCCCCCGGAGTTACCCGGATCAGTACGGGTTTCGTCGGCGCGATAGAAGCGCTCGAATACCCGGGCCAGATGCTGGGGCGGCAACACCGCGCCCAGGTTCTTGACGCTGATCACCGTTGCGCCCTGGATCACCGCGTTGCTCAGCTCGACCCTGGTGTCGGGCGCGGCATGCTTCACGGCATTGGCCAGCAGGTTGGCGATGGCGCGCTGCAGCAACACGCAATCCGCGACCAGCGTCCCTTGCAAACCGTTATGCAGTTCCAGGCCGCGGTCTTGCGCGAGGGCCTCGAAGTACTCGCACAACTCTTCACCCAGCGTTGGCAGATCAATGGGCTGAAGCGCCAGGGGGCAGTCGCCGTGATCGGCCCGGGCCAGGAACAGCAGGTTGGCGACCATGCGGTTGAGCCGCTCGAACTCTTCGACGTTGGAGGCCAGCACTTCCTGGTATTCGGCCACCGAGCGCGCCTGGCTCAAGGCCTGGCCATTGCTGCTGAGCAGCGTATGCAAGGGCGTGCGCATCTCGTGGGCCAGGTCCGCGGAGAACTGCGAAAGCCGTGCAAAGCTGCCATCCAGCCGCTCGAGCATGGCATTGAGCGCTTGCACCGGCTCGCTGAGCTCACGAGGGACGTTATCCAGCGCCAGGCGGTAGTCGAGCGTACCTGGGCTGATGCCCGACACGCTCGTGGCTATCTGGCGCAGCGGCTTCAGGGCCTTGCGCAACAGCAGCAGGCCGAGCAACAGCGCGGACAATGCGCCGCCGACCACTGCCATATAGATACGCATGCGGTAGCTGGCCAACATGGCGGCGCGCTCGCCCAAACGCTTGCCCACCGTGACCTGCAAGGCCTCCCCGCCCCGCCCACGCGCCTCGCCCGCCAACAGCAGCACCGGGGTCGCGTCAGCCGCTTGCCACAGCACCACCTGCGCCCGCGTCGGCACCTGGCCCGCTGGCACCGCCGCCAAAACGGGAACCCTGTCGTCGTGGGGGTTGATGGCGATGATATCGGCGGCGCTGCCCCGGCCGACCAGCAGCAGGCTGTCCTGGTTGCCCAGCATGTTCTGGTACAGCCGCGGCCGTTGCTGCAGCGCCACCAGGTCGTCACTGTCCTGGAGCAACGCGCGCACCTGCTCGAGGCGCCCCATGAGTGCCAGGTCGTCGCGGTAGGCCAGCTCCGACTCCAGGCTGCGGTACAGGAAAACGCCGACAATGGTCAGCACCGCGGCCGTCACCACGGCGAACGCCGACGCCGCCCGCCAGATCAGCGAGGGGCGGCTATTCATCACCCGCCTCCAACTGGTAGCCCACGCCGCGCACGGTGTGGATCAGCTTGGGCGAATAGGGGTCATCCAGCTTGGCGCGCAGGCGGCGCACGGCGACGTCGACCATGTTGGTGTCGCTGTCGAAGTTGAAATTCCACACGTGCGAGGCGATCAGCGTGCGCGACAGTACTTCGCCGCGCCGGCTGACCAGCAGGTGCAGCAACGCGAACTCCTTGTTGGTCAACAGCACGCGCTGGCCGGCGCGCGACACCCGGCGGCGCATCACGTCCAGTTCCAGGTCCGCCACCTGGTAGTGGTCCAGCTCCCGCGGCGGCCCGCGGCGCAGCAGCGTGCGCACCCTGGCCAGCAACTCGATGAAGGCGAACGGCTTGACCAGGTAATCGTCGGCGCCCTGCTCCAGGCCGCGGACCCGGTCTTCGACCGAATCCCGGGCAGTCAGGAACAGCACCGGCGTGTCGCCGCGCTGGCGAATCAACTTGAGTAGCTGCCAGCCATCCATGCCGGGCAGCATGACGTCGAGGATGATCAGGTCGTAGTGCTCCTGTTCAATGCAATGGCGCCCATCCACGCCATCCAGTGCCGCATCCACCACAAAGCCTGATTCAGTGAGCCCTCTGCACAGGAACCTGGACGTCTTGGGCTCGTCCTCCACCAGTAATACACGCATCGCACACCTCACTCGAACTCTGCATAGGCTAGGCGCTGGCGGCGCCGTTGCCCATTACAAAGTTGTAATGCGGCTGACGGGGTTTCGTGCGGGGCGCTGCCCTAGAGTGGCGCCACACCGAACGAGGAGCTCCCATGATCGTCAGAATCCTTACCTGCAGCCTCATCGCCTTCGCCGCTGTCCAGGCCGAGGCGGCGCTGCCCCAGCACCCTGAACTGGACCTGCCCAGCGCCCGCCGGCTGGTGGACGCGGCGCCTTGCACCGCGGCCTTCGCGGCGCTGGACCGTGGCGGCAACCCGCTGCTGATCCAACGCAACACCCAGACCGGGCCACACAACGCCGACGCCGCCCGCCGCAAGGCCTACACCGCGCTCTCGACCAAGACGCCGAGTCGCCAACTGGCGGAAAAGGCCCGGCAGAACCCGGACACCGCAAACCTCAACACCCTCCCCGAACTGCTGTTGCTCGGCGGCGGCGTGCCGCTGTACGAGGGCAAGGAACTGGTGGGCGCGCTGGGCGTAGCCGGCGCTGGCGGCCCCAGCCAAGACGAACAATGCGCGATCGATGCCGCCACCCGAGTGGGCCTGGCGATTACCCCTGAAGGAGCTAAACCATGAAAATTCTCACCCTGGCCGCAGGCCTTGGCTTTGCCGCCCTGAGCAGCTTCGCCCTGGCTGCCCCCAACCCGCTGAGCGTGCATGTGCTGAACCTGGAAACCGGCGTGCCGTCGGCGGGCGTGCAGGTCACCCTGGAACATCAGGCCGGCGCTACCTGGGAAACCCTGGCGACCGGTACTACCAACGAGCAGGGGCGTATTGCCGAGCTGTACCCTGCGGGGAAAGCGTTCGAGAAAGGTGAGTACCGGGTGGTGTTCAAGACGGGTGATTACTACGAGCGGCTGCACCAGAGCACCTTTTTTCCCGAGATTCCGGTGATCTTCAACGTGACGCAAACCGAGCAGCACTACCACATTCCGTTGCTGCTCAGCCCGTATGGGTTCAGCACGTATCGGGGCTCGTGATACTCGACCGCGCCGCTTGGCAAACAAGTTGAACCGCCGTTGCAGCCGTTCGCCTAATGATCAGCCTGTGGAGAATTGCGCAGGCGATCCTGCCAATGTCGGCATACTCCGTGAGGTGGTTAACGTGGCTAAAGACGACAAGAAAAGCAAAAGCGACGCATCGAAAGCCAGCAAGGAGCTGAAAGACAAGAAGTCACCGTCGAAGAAAGCGGCCGCAGCCTCGGCGCTTTCGAAGGCATCTGCAAAGAAAGAAAAGAATAAAGAGGCTGAACCGAAGAAGTCCGCCAAAAAAGCAGATAGCAAACCTGAAAAGGCCAAGAAATCAGAAAAGACGGAAAAGTCCGCGAAAAAGAAAAAGTGACAGCCGCGTAAGGCCAGGGCTTCACGCCCTGGTACGCCTGCCCCCTCAGCGCGGCGCTACGCTGGCCAACGCCGCCCGCCGATACTGCCCTGGCGCTAACCCGTGCGCCTGGCGAAAGCGCCGGGAGAAATACCCCTCATCGCTGAACCCGCAGGCCATTGCCACTTGCCCCACCGTGCCCTCCTGCGTCAGCAGCAGGCTGCGCGCGAGGTGCATGCGGCGGTCGAGCACCAGTTGCGAGAAGGTCTTGCCGGTCTCTTTCTTCAACAGGTGGGTGAGGTAGTTGGGCGAGAGGAACGCCCCCGCGGCCGCGTCCTTGAGGCTGAGGGTCGGCTCCTGCAAATGCTCGCGCAGATAGTTGCGTACCCGCATCAGGGCATCGGCCCTGCCCTTGCCAGCGGCGTTGTCCTGAGCCAGCGCCTGCAGCGCCCCGGCATGGGCCTGGCAGACGGTGCCGATGATATGGAACAGATACCCCTTGAGCCGCTCCCGGGCGCCAAAGCCGCGTTCGGCATCCAGCTCGCGCATCGCCCCTAGCCACTGCTTGAGCTCATCGAAGGCAGCGGGGTCGAGAATGAAATCCAGGTGTTCCTGAAATCGAAACGGCGTCAGCTCCGGCGCCTGGGCCACGGGCACGTCTTCCAGGTCCAGCGGGTCGCACGTCAACTGCGGCAGCAGGAACTGCTGGGTGAAGTTGATCAGCATGAATTCGCCATCCTCGGGATGAGGAATCAAGTGCAGGCGGTGCGGCAGGATGAACGCCAGCGCGCCCTTGGGAAAGGGCCGCACGGCGCCGCCGATATGCTGCACGGTGTCGCCGCCCAGGTTGATCTGGATCTGGAAGTAATCGTGCCGGTGGGGCGCAGTCAGCGCGGCGCGCTCGCGCTTGTCGCGGATGTAGAAATCCGGACGGTCGCTGCGCTGCTGCATATCGTAGGTGTGGATGGGCGCCAAGGTGACATGACCGGTGGTTGCTAGGGCATGCCACACTTTAATCAGCTGGGGGCGTTACGCCAAGGTCAGCGCTGGCCGAGGGTGAAGTTCAGCTCGCCGACACCGGCGATGCCTGCCTCGAGCTTGTCGCCGGGCTGCAACGCGCCGACGCCCGCCGGGGTGCCCGTGAGGATCAGGTCGCCGGCTTTCAGCGCCACGGATTTCGACGCGTAGCTGATCACCTCGGCGACGGCCCAGATCTGGTCCGCGAGGTCGCCGCGCTGGCGCTCTTCACCGTTGACCTTGAGCCAGATGGCGCCTTCGCCGGGGTGGCCGACGCGGCTGACCGGCTGCAGCGGCGAGCACGGCGCCGACTCGTCGAAGCCTTTGGCCCAGTCCCAGGGGCGGCCCATTTTCTTTGCCTGGGCCTGGATGTCGCGGCGCGTCAGGTCGATGCCCACGCCGTAGCCCCACACGTGCTCCAGGGCCTGCTCGGGGCTGATGTCGACGCCGCCCTTGCCGATCGCCACCACCAGTTCGACTTCGTGGTGCAGGTCGCTGGTCAGCGGTGGGAAGGCGATTTCGCCTTCAGCGGGGACGACGGCGTCGGCCGGTTTCATGAAGAAGAACGGCGGCTCGCGATCAGGGTCATGGCCCATTTCGCGGGCGTGCTCGCTGTAGTTGCGGCCCACGCAGAACACGCGGCGCAGGGGAAAGGCCTGGCCACCGCCAGCAACGGCGAGCGCGGGGGCGGTAGGGGCTGGGATGACGAATTCGACCATGACGGTGACCTTTTGCAGGGGTTGGGCAGTGGCATCCAGTGTGCGCGAAAGGCCGGCGGGGGTCGTTGGACGGGAGCGGGGAGTTTGTGGACGGAACCACGCTGCAGGTGGACGTCGGCCAACGAAAGTGTCCTGCGCGTAACGCGGGGCGTCATAAAACGTTCATCGTCGCCGGCGCCATGAAAACGGCCGAAAACCCGCATTCCAGAGCCTCTCTTTCGCCTGACCCGCTGAACTTTTACGCCTTCGGGCTTTCAGTTCATCCAGAGATATTTCGGCCGCGGCATGCAGGTGCCTAGCGGTAACCCGGCCTCGTTTCACAACAACGCCCCCTACCCCCGACAAAAACAGGACAGTGGCCATGACGGATAACACCGTTGCAGCACCCTCGGAACAAACCCCGCCTCCCATCGCCAACGTCCAGCGCTTGAGCTTGTTCGTGTTCGCGCTGTTTTTCATCTTTGGTGGCATCACCAGCCTCAACGACATTCTGATTCCCAAGCTCAAAAGCCTGTTCAGCCTCACCTACGCCCAGGCGATGCTGGTGCAATCGGCGTTCTTCCTCGCCTATGTGCTGGCCTCGATTCCGGCCAGCCTGCTGATCAGCCGCATCGGCTACATGCGCGCCGCGGCCATCGGCCTGGTGACCATGGCCGTGGGCTGCGCGCTGTTCATTCCCGCCGCGCTGGTGGGGCTGTTCGGCGCCTTCCTGATCGCGCTGTTCGTGCTGGCCATCGGCGTGACCGTGGTGCAGGTGGTGTCCAACCCGCTGATCTCGCTGCTGGGCCCGCAAGAAACCTCCCACAGCCGTGTGACCTTCGCCCAGGCGTTCAACTCCCTGGGCACCACGGTCGCGCCGTACCTGGGCGCGATGCTGATTCTCGGTTCCCTGAGCCAGGTCGACCCGGCCACCCTCACCGGCTCGGCGCTGGGTGCGTACCTGGCCGAAGAGGCCAAGGTCATCAGCAATACTTACGCCGGCCTGGCCGTGGCGCTGATCGTGGTCGCCCTGCTGGTTTGGCAGCAGCGTAAACACCTGCCCGCTTCGCTGACCAGCGCCAGCGCCAACCCGCTCTCGGCCCTGAGCTTGCTCAAGCAGCCGCGCTTCGCTTTCGGGGCGGCGTGCATCTTCTGCTACGTGGGCGCGGAAGTGTCTATCGGCAGCCTGCTGACCAATTTCCTCGAACAGGATTCGACCTTCGGCTTCAACGCCGAGTTGGCCGGCAAGCACGTGGCCTATTACTGGGGCGGCGCCATGGTCGGCCGCTTTATCGGCGCCGCGTTGCTGCGTGCCTTCGCGCCGGGGAAAGTGCTGGCCTGCGCGGCGGTGATGGCCATGGTGCTGATCGCCAGCGCCGCCACCAGCCACGGCGCAGTCGCCGGCTGGTCGATCCTGGCCATCGGCCTGTTCAACTCGGTGATGTTCCCGACCATCTTCGCCCTCGCCTGCGAAGGCCTGGGCAAGCGCGCCGCTGAAGGTTCGGGGCTGATCTGCTGCGCCATCGTCGGTGGCGCGATCGTGCCGCCACTGACCGGCCTGGCCGCCGACCTCAGCACCCTGGCCTTGTCGCTGGCGGTGCCGGCGCTGTGCTACGCGGTGATCGCCAGCTATGGCTGGTATGCGCGCCGCTCGGTATTGAGCTGATAGCGGCGCTACCTGGGCGGTAGGTGGTAGCTGCCAGTGGCATGGGCGAGCACCACCGAGGAGCCTTGCGAATAGAGATAGACCTCGCCCACGGCCTGGGTCCGGCCGACTTTCAGCAGCTTGCACACGCCCAGGATGCTGTTGCGCGCATCCGGCTTGTGCATGAAGTTGATGTTGAAACTGGTGGTGACCGCCATCGGGACTATCCCGATTTCACCCAGGATGGCGGCGTATAGGGCGATATCCGCCACCGCCATCAACACCGGCCCGGACACGGTGCCGCCGGGGCGCAGGTCCGCATCGCCGATGGCGCGAAGCACCGTGGCGCCGCCATCGCCGATGGCCAGCAGGGTGCAATTGGCTTGCGGGAATTGAGCTGCGAAGAATTCGGCTATTTCTTGTTGTGTTGCCATTACGCCCCCCTCTGGTTATTCAGCACTGTGATCGAACTCTACACCCGTGTTGGAAACAGCGTAGTGCACCTGCTTGCTCATCCGCTGAACCACGGACAATGCGATCAAGCAGTCGCAGATCGGCCGCGGTCACGACACGAGCCTTGCGCAGGCCGCGAGCGTACGCGAACTTGAAGCTATCCTGGCCTTTATGCTTGCCGGCTTTGCCGCTTTGGGTCGCTTTCAATTTGCTCATTTTTCGATCCTCTTGAACCATGCTGCCCAGCATCAACTCCACTGCATTGCCAATCTTGAGTGAAGAACCGCGCCTGACCCAGCTTGGGCGAATTCTGGCACGAATTACAGAAGACGATCACTGACGCTAAAAACCCGAACAGGGACCACTCCCATGAAAAACCTCAAGATCGCCACCTTCAACATCAACGGCATCCGTGCGCGGCTTCCTAACCTGTTGGACTGGTTGGCGCGTGAGCAGCCTGATGTGGTTTGCCTGCAGGAACTCAAGGCGCCGGACAACGTGTTCCCCGCGCGGGAGCTCGAGGCGGCGGGTTACGGCTCGTTGCACCAGGGCCAGGCCTCTTGGAACGGGGTGGCGATTCTGGCGCGTGAGGGTGAACCGCTGCAGATCCGCAAAGGCTTGCCCGGCATGGAGCACGACACCCAGGCGCGCTACCTCGAGGCGGCGGTGCAAGGAACGATCGTCGCGTGCCTGTACCTGCCCAACGGCAACCCGCAACCCGGGCCCAAGTTCGAGTACAAGCTGGCCTGGTTCGAAGCGCTCATCACGCACGCGCAGTCGCTGCAGAACTGCGGCCACCCGGTGGTGCTGGCGGGGGATTTCAACGTGGTGCCGACCGATTTCGATATCTACAACCCGCGCTCATGGCGCAAGGACGCCCTGCTCCAGCCTGAAAGCCGCGAGTGCTTCCAGCGCTTGTTGGCGCAGGGCTGGACGGACGCGCTGCGCCACCTGTATCCGCAAGCGCAGGTGTATACCTTCTGGGATTACTTCCGCCAGCACTGGCAGAAGAACTCCGGGCTGCGCATCGACCACCTGCTGCTCAACCCCGAGGCGGCACTGCATCTCAAGAATGCCGGCGTGGACGCCTGGGTGCGCAATGAAGAACACGCCAGCGACCATGCGCCGACGTGGATAACGTTAAGCGGCGGCCAGTGAAGCCGGCCTTTAGTCGGCCGCCTCCACCACCCCTTCATCCTCCCCCAGAAACCCGCCACTCTGGTGCCGCCACAATCTGGCGTAGGTGCCATTGCTGGCCAGCAACTCGGCGTGGGTGCCCTGCTCGATAATCCGCCCGTGGTCCATCACCACCAGGCGGTCCATCGCGGCGATGGTGGACAGGCGGTGGGCGATGGCGATCACGGTCTTGCCTTGCATCATCTCGTCGAGGCTTTCCTGAATCGCCACTTCGACTTCCGAGTCGAGGGCGCTGGTGGCTTCGTCCAGCAGCAGGATGGGCGCGTTCTTGAGCATCACCCGGGCAATGGCCACGCGTTGGCGCTGGCCGCCGGAGAGTTTGATGCCGCGCTCGCCCACGAGGGTGTCGTAGCCGCTGTGGCCCTGTTTGTCGCTCAGCAGGCGAATGAAGTCGTCGGCCTGGGCGTTGAGCGCCGCGCGTTGGACCTGTTCGTCGGTGGCGTCGGGGCGGCCGTAGGCGATGTTGTCGCGGATCGAGCGGTGCAGTAGCGAGGTGTCCTGGGTGACCATGCCGATCACGCTGCGCAGGCTGTCCTGGGTAACGTGGGCGATGTTCTGGCCGTCGATGCGGATCGCCCCGCTGTCGAGGTCGTAGAAACGCAGCAGCAGGTTGATCAGCGTCGATTTGCCCGCACCGGAGCGGCCCACCAGGCCGATTTTTTCGCCAGCGGCGATGCTCAGGTTGAGGTCGTCGAGCACCTGGCGCTCGCCGTTGTAGTTGAAGCTTACATTCTCGAAGGTCACCGCGCCGCCACTGGTCTGCAGCACGTTGGCATCAGGCGCGTCCTGCACTTTCGGGCCACGGGTCAGGGTCGACATGCCGTCCTGCACGGTGCCGATGTTCTCGAACAGCGAGGTCATCTGCCACATGATCCAGTGCGACATGCCGTTGATGCGCAGGGCCATGGCGGTGATCGCCGCCACTGCGCCGGTGCCCACTTCGCCCTGGTGCCAGAGCCACAGCGCGTAACCGCCCGCCGCCATGATCAACGCCGCGACCAGCGCCTGGTTGACGATTTCGAACTGGCTGACCAGGCGCATCTGGCGAAAGCCGGTCTGTTTGAAATCCTCCATGGCCGCGCGGGCGAAATGGGCCTCGCGGTTGGTGTGGGAGAACAGCTTCACGGTGGTGATGTTGGTATAGGCATCGGAGATGCGGCCGGTCATCGACGAGCGCGCGTTGGCCTGCTCCTGGCCGACCTCGCCCAGGCGCGGCACGAAGTAGTACATCGCCAGCCCGAACAACGCGATCCAGCCCACGAAGGGCAGCATCAAGCGCAGGTCGAAGGTACCGGCGAGGGCGATGATGGCGACGAAGTAAACGCCAATCCCGGGCGCGATCTCGATCATGGTGAACAGTACGTCGCGCACGGCGAGCGCGGTTTGCATGACCTTGGTGGTGACCCGCCCGGAGAATTCGTCGGAGAAGAACGACAGGCTTTGCCTGAGCATCAGCCGGTGGAAATCCCAGCGCAGCCGCAGCGGCAGGTTGATGGCCAACACCTGGTGCTGGAGCATGGTGCGCACGGCCACCAGACCGACGCTGGCTACCAGCACCGCTGAGATGCCCCAGAGCACGTGGCTTTCCGGGCGGGTGATTTCGCCGCCGGTTTTCCAGGCAGCCAAAAGGTCGACGACCTGGCCGAGGAAGGAAAACAGCCAGGCTTCGTAGAGCGAGACGGCGGCGCTGAACACCGCCAGCCCCAGCACATAGCCCCGCGCACCGCGGGTGCAGGCCCAGAGGAATTTGCCCAGGCCCTCGGGCGGTGGCGGTACCTCGTCGGGCGGGAATGGGTCGAGCAGGCGTTCAAAAGAACGGAGCATAGGGGTCTCCGGGGGATAAGGTGGGGGGATTGTGCCACTGACGGGCTGCTATTGGGACCCTGGGTTTGGGGGATTGGTGCGATGGAGGTTTGGTAAGGGTGAGCCCTGGGACTGGGAGATCGGCGTGGCCCTGCGGGACTGTCAGATTTTTTGTGTGCGGGCCGTTAACGGCCTGCCGCCAGGCAGGCCGTGCTGTTACCAGGTAGGCCTGATAAATCGATCTCCGTACAGTATCGCGAATTGATTC
>Ga0308164_10000979_pt1 | contig 37286 bp, 25 predicted proteins | sample PhyTR2_FD_201031 | JGI IMG/M metagenome (GOLD analysis project Ga0308164, IMG submission 201031) | Phyllosphere microbial communities from UC Gill Tract Community Farm, Albany, California, United States - DLSLT.R2 | ecosystem: Host-associated > Plants > Phyllosphere > Unclassified | place: USA... | reverse complement strand
GCACCTACCCCGGCTCCGACACCCGCCCCGACGCCGGCACCTACCCCGGCTCCGACGCCAGCGCCGACACCGGCCCCCACGCCCGCTCCTACACCGGCTCCAACCCCGGCGCCCACACCAGCTCCGACACCCGCTCCGGCCCCTGCGTCCGGCCCCCTCGCCGTCCAGGGCATCTCCACCACGCCGACCACGCTGCAGCCGCGCAACCTGACCGCCGCCACCGCGACCTACGACACCAACGGTCAACCGCAGCGCTTCGAATCCCCCACCGCATCGGTCACCCGTAACGGCCCGGCCGGTGCGCCGGGCGTGGGCTTCTACACCAGCGGCAGTGCCGGAGCCGGAGACCTGCTGCAGCTCGGAGCCTGGGACGCATCGACCTGGACGGTCGGCGCGGTCAGCAGCCTCGATTCCCGTTTCGCCTATGTCGCCGGCGTGCCCACCGCGCCGACGTTCCAGCTGACCAACCAGCGGGCCACCTACTCGCTGGCGGCGGCGACACCGGTCTACACCAGCCAGAACGGCGTCGGCTCGGTCTTCTCGGCCACGCTGTCGGTCGACTTCTTCGCCTTCAACACCAACAGCCTGGGCACGCTGGCGCTGGCCGTCGACCTGCCCAACGGCGCGGGTCCGGCGAACAACCGCTACAACCTGGCCGGCACGCTCGCCGGCAACAGTGCCGCGCTGTCGGGCGTGCTGGCGGTCACCGGCCCGGGATGCACCGGGCCGGCCAATCCGTGCCTGGGCGCTTCGGTCGAAGGTTTCTTCGCCAACGCCGCCGGCACCAAGATCGGCCTGGCCTTCGATGGCAGCACCACCGCCACCGGCAGCTTCGGCGGCGCCCTGGCCTTCACCCAGGCCGGTGCGCGCGGCGCCATCCCCGGCACCGTAGGCGTGCCCGAGGCTTCCTACGTCACCAGCTTCGCCTACCTGACCTCCATCGGCGGGCCTGCCCAGCGCACCACCGTCCCGGACGGCGACCGCGTGTTCTTCCAGGGTGCCGAGCTGATCGAGTCGCGGCCACGTGGCAGCCAGCCGGACCTCGTCAAGGGCGGAGCCGTCACCGCATCCAGCGCCGGCGCCGGCGGCATCGGCGTGCCCGGCAGCCTGGACTTCATCGGCTGGGGCAGCTGGGAGTCCGGCAACATCAACGGCACCACCGGCCTGCCGGTGATTAGCAACGTGCACTACATCGTCGCCACCCCGACGACCAACGCCTCGATGCCCACCGCCGGCACGGCGACCTACAACCTGGTCGGCGGCAGCGCGCCGGTGTCGACCACCCGCGGCACCGGCACGCTCACCAGCGGCACGCTGACGGCCGACTTCACCAACGCCACCGTCGGCACGGTGCTCAACCTGGGCTTCACCGGCGTCAGCTACACCGTCGGCGGCACCGGCCAGTTCCGCCAGGCCGGCAACGATGCGGCGATCATCGTGCCCGGCACCGGCAGCAACGGCGCACCGATCGCGGCGGTGATCAACGGCGTGTTCAGCGGCGCCAACGCCACCCGCGCCGGCATCACCTACAACGTCAACGGCGGGCTGCTCACCACCGGCATCATCAACGGCGCGGCGGTGTTCCAGAAGGCGCCGTAAGACGCGCCCCTGGCCGCCGGCGCCGGCGGATTCAGGGGATGAGGATGCTGCTGCCGGTGGTGCTGCGCGCTTCCAGGTCGATGTGGGCCTGGCCCACCTCGGCCAGCGGATAGCGCCGGCCGATCTCGATCTTCACGTCGCCCGAGGCCACCACCGCGAACAGGTCGTCGGCCATGGCTTGCGCCCGTTCGCGGGTGTTGTAGTGGGTGAAAAGCGTCTGCCGCGTGACGTACAGCGACTTCTTCGCCAGCACCGCCGGCGCGAAGGACGGCACCGGACCGGACGCACTGCCAAAACTCGCCATCAGGCCGAGGGGCCGCAGGCACTCGAGCGACCGGTCCCAGGTGTCCTTGCCGACCGAGTCGTACACCACCTTCACGCCCTGCCCGCCGGTGATGTCGGCGACCCGGGCGGCGAAGTCTTCCCTGCGGTAGTCGATGGCGTATTCGGCGCCGTGAGCCAGCGCCAGGGCGCATTTCTCGGCCGAGCCGGCGGTGGCGATCAGCCGCAAGCCCAGCAGCTTCGCCCACTGGCAGGCGATCAGGCCGACACCGCCGGCCGCCGCGTGGAGCACCACGAAATCGCCCGGCTGCAGGCCTTCGACCGGCAGTGTCTTCTTGAGCAGGTACTGCACCGTCAGGCCCTTGAGCATCATCGCGGCGCCGGTCTCGAAGGAAATGGCGTCGGGCAGCTGGCAGACCAGCTCTGCCGGCATCACGCGGGCCTCGCTGTAACTGCCGGGCGGCGCACCGCAGTACACCGCGCGATCGCCCTCGCTCAGGTGGCAAACGCCCTCGCCCACCGCCTCCACCACACCCGCCGCCTCCATGCCCGGATAGAACGGCATGGGGTTGGGGTACAGGCCGCTGCGCTGGTACACGTCGATGAAATTCAGGCCGACCGCGTGGTGCCGGATGCGAATCTGCCCCGGCCCGGGATCGCCGACCTCGATGTCGACCAGCCGAAGCTCCTCGGGACCGCCGTGGCGGTCGATACGGACTGCGCGAACCATGTGATGACTCCAGTATTTGAACGATCTGACCAGCGTGGAATGCTGCCACGGATCACGCCCACGCGTGACCACCAGATACATTCCCGGCATGTCCCAGCGCCTCGGTCCCTCGACCATCCTTCTCCTGTGCCTTCCTTCCCTGACCTGGGCGGGAAACGCCGTCGTCGGCCGCCTGTTGCACGAGCTGATCTCGCCGATGACGCTGAACTTCCTGCGCTGGACGCTGGCGCTGCTGATCCTGCTGCCGCTGGCGCACACCGTCTTCCGGCGCTCGTCGGCCGTATGGCCGCAGTGGCGCTACTACGCCACCCTGGGCTTGCTGGGCATCGGCAGCTACAACGCCCTGCAATACCTGGCCCTGCAAACCTCGCAACCGCTCAACACGACCCTGGTCGCCTCGGGTGCGCCGTTCTGGATCCTCATCGTCGGCCGGCTGTTTTTCGGCGCGACCACCCGACGGGTGGAGTGGGTCGGCGCCCTGATCTCCGTGGCCGGTGTCCTGACCGTGCTGTCGCGCGGCGACGCCCTGTCGCTGCTGGAGCTGAAACTGGTACCGGGCGACGCGTTCATGGTGCTGGCCACCATCACCTGGGCGTTCTACGCCTGGAAACTGGTGCGCCCGCCGGCAGGGCCGGACGTCCCGCGCCGCGACTGGTCCGCCTTCCTGGCGGCGCAGGCCTTTTTCGGAGTGCTGTGGTCGGGCGGATTCGCCGCCGCCGAATGGGGCCTGGGCCGCGGCCACGTCGACTGGAGCTGGTCGCTGGCCGCCGGCGTCGGTTTCATTTCGCTGTTCGCCGCGGTGATCGCCTTCCGTGCCTATGGCGCGGGCATCCAGCGGGTCGGCCCGAAGATCACGACCTTCTTCGGCAACCTCACCCCGCTTTTCACCGCCGGGCTGTCGGTCGCCTTGCTCGGGGAGCGGCCCCGGCTGTACCACGCGGTCGCCTTCGTGCTGATCGTCGGCGGGATCGTGGTTTCGTCGAGGCAGACGAAGTCGCCCTGAAAAAGGCCGGCAGAAGCGTCGAAAAAAAGCGATCAGGCGCAAGAACGCACCGGGGCGCGATGGCCTTGTCGTTTTTCCTCGGCAGCGCCCATGGAAAGCTTGAATTACCCACTACCGTGGGCGTTTACTTTCACTGCAACGCCCATGAAAACTCTCAGTTCCACCGCCGTCGTGCTGGCGATCGTCGCCGTATGCGCACTCTCCGGCTGCGCCACCAAGACCTACGGTCGCCAGGGCGACCTCACCTCATTCGAGCAGACCACCATGACCTGCCGCGAAATCGACCTGGAAGAAGCCAAGGTGCAGGGCTTCATCCAGCACGTGGACCAGGAAAGCAGTTTCAGCGGCCGCAGCGTGCTGTCGTTCATGGGCGATTTCGGCATCGGTAACACCCTGGAAAAAAGCTCGGCGCTCGAAAGCGCCGACAAGCGCCTCAAGGCATTGCAGTCGGCGAAGAAGTCAAGGAACTGCAAACCGGGCTGAACGTACCGCCCCCCCCGCAAAAAGACCGCCCGAAGGCGGTCTTTTTTTGGCTGGAGCCGAGCGGGATCAGCCCGGAACCTTGCCTTCGACACCCTTGACGTAGAACTTCACACCGCTCAGGAACTTGTCGTCCGCGACCGCATCCTTGGGCAGCATTTCCTTGCCGGTGTTGTCGACCAGCGGACCCTTCCAGATGTTGTACGTACCCGCCTTCAGGCCGGCCTTGATTTCCTCGACCTTGGCCTTGATTTCGGCCGGCACGTCGTCGGCGATGGACACGATGTCGATCGTGCCCTCCTTCACGCCCCACCAGCTGCCGGCGTTGGACCAGGTGCCGTCCATCTGGTCCTTGACGGCCTTGATGTAGTAAGGCCCCCAGTTGATGACCGACGAGGCCAGGTGGGCCTTCGGGCCGTAGGCGGTCATGTCCGAATCCCAGCCGAAGGCGCGCTTGCCTTTTTCCTGGGCCGTCTTCAGCACGGCGGGGGAATCGGTGTTCTGGAACAGCACGTCGGCGCCGCCGTTGATCAGCGCGGTGGCGGCTTCGGTTTCCTTGGGCGGGCTGAACCATTCGTTGACCCAGACCACCTTGGTGGTGATCTTCGGGTTCACGCTCTGCGCGCCCAGGGTGAAGCTGTCGATGTTGCGGATCACCTCGGGGATCGGCACCGAGCCGACCACGCCCAGCACGTTGGTCTTGGTCATGGCGCCGGCGATCACCCCGGCCATGTAGGCGCCTTCGTAGGTGCGGCTGTCGTAGGTGCGCATGTTGGCTGCGTTCTTGAAGCCGGTGGCGTGCTCGAACTTCACGTCGGGGAAGTCGGCCGCCACCTTGAGCATCGGCTCCATGTAGCCGAAGGTGGTGCCGAACACCATTTTGTTGCCTTGGCTGGCCATGTCGCGCAGCACGCGCTCGGCGTCGGCCGACTCGGGAACGCTTTCGACGAAGCTGGTGACGATCTTGTCGCCGTATTCCTTTTCCAGGGCCTTGCGGCCGTTGTCGTGCGCAAAGCTCCAGCCGCCGTCGCCGACCGGGCCGACGTAGGCGAAAGCGACCTTCAACGGAGCGGGCGCTGCCGGTGCGGCGGCGGCCGGCTCGGGCGCCGGAGCGGCCGGTGCGGGTGCCGGCGCTTCGGTCTTGCCGCAGCCCGACAGTGCGGCGGCCATCGCGGCGGCAGCGGCCACGTTCAGCAGCGAACGCTTGTGGAAGTCAGTCATTTCTTCTCTCTCAGTTGGTGAAGGTGAAACGGTAAGGCAAAAAATTCAGGAACCCGGGTAGAACGGCTTGCCCAGGGACGCCGGCATGTTGGCCTTGATCCAGGCCGGGTTGCGCGAGATGAGCGCCAGCACCACGATGGTCGCCAGGTACGGCAGCATGCTCAGCAGCTGGCTCGGCACCTCGACGCCGATGCCCTGCAGATGGAACTGCAGCATGGTCACGCCGCCGAACAGGTAGGCACCAAGCAACACACGTGCCGGCCGCCAGGTGGCGAAGGTGGTCAGTGCCAGGGCGATCCAGCCGCGCCCGGCGACCATGCCCTCGACCCACAAGGGCGTATAGACGGTGGAGATATACGCACCCGACAGCCCGCACAGCGCGCCGCCCGCCACCACCGCCGCCAGCCGGATGCGGCGCACCGGATAGCCCAGCGCATGCGCCGACTCCGGCGACTCCCCCACCGAGCGCAGCACCAGACCGGCGCGGGTCCTGTACAGGAACCAGATCAGGCCGGCAGCGATCGCCATGGCGCCGTAGACCATCGGATGCTGGCGGAACAGCGCCGGCCCGACGAAGGGGATGTCGGCCAGGTACGGCAGCGAGAACTCGATGCTGGGCGGCAGCTTGGCCTGCACGTAGGTGATGCCCAGGAAAGCCGAGAACCCGGTGCCGAAGAGCGACAGCGCCAGCCCGGTGGCGTACTGGTTGGTGTTGAGCCAGATCACCAGCACGCCGAAGACCGCCGCCAGCGCGCCGCCGGCCAGCATGCCGGCCAGCAGGCCGACCAGGTAGCTGCCGCTGTGCACCGTGGCCGCGAAGCCGGCGATGGCGGCGCACAGCATCATGCCCTCGGCGCCCAGGTTGACGATGCCGGCCTTCTCGTTGATGAGCAGGCCGAGGGCGGCGATGGCCAGCACGGTGCCGGCAGACAGCGTCGCCGCCAGGAGGAGTGCGTAGGAATCCATTCGTTCAGGCTCCGGCCACGGTGTGGACCACGGCGGACTGCGGCTTGACCCGGCGCACGCGATAGGCGATGAGGGTGTCGCAGGCCAGCAGCGCGAACAGCAGCAGCCCCTGGAACACGCCCGTCAGTGATTTCGGCAGGCCCAGGCGCGACTGCGCCAGCTCGCCGCCGATATAGAACATGCTCATCAGCACCGCCGACAGCACCATGCCCACCGGGTGCAGGCGCCCCACGTATGCCACGATGATCGCGGCGAAGCCGTAGCCCGCCGGCACGTACGGCGTCAGCTGGCCGATGGGGCCGGCGACTTCCAGGCCGCCCGCCAGGCCCGCCGCGCCGCCGGAGACCAGCAGGGCCGTCCACAGCGCCTTGCGCGACGAAAACCCGGCGTAGCGCGCCGCCGCCGGGGCCAGTCCGCCCACCTGCAGCGAGAAGCCGGCGCGGGTGCGGAACAGGAAGATCCAAAGCGCCACCGCGCCCACCAGCGCGATGATCACGCCGATGTTCATGCGCGAGCCCTTCATCAGCTTGGGGATCTGCGTCACCGCGTCGAAGTTGCGCGTCTGGGGAAAGTTGTAGCCCGCCGGGTCTTTCCAGGGCCCGTAGACCAGGTAGCCCAGCACCAGCACGCCGACGTAGACCAGCATCAGGCTGACCAGGATTTCGCTGGCGTTGAACCTGTCCCGCAGCAGCGCCACCAGCGCCGCCCAGGCCATGCCGCCGGCGACACCCGCCAGCAGGATCACCGGCACGATCCACGGACCGGTGTTCTTGTCGGCCAGCAGCGCCACGCCGCCCGCGGCCACGGCCCCGATCACGAACTGCCCTTCGGCGCCGATGTTCCATACGTTGGAGCGGAAACACACCGCCAGGCCGAGCGCGATCAGCAGCAGCGGCGTCGCCTTGACGACCAGTTCGCCGATGGCGTACTGCGTCTTGATGGGGTCCCAGAAAAACACCTGCAACCCGCGCACCGGGTCCTTGCCCAGGGCCGAGAACAAAATCACGCCGACCAGCACGGTGACCGCCAGCGCCAGCAGCGGCGAGCCGTAGGTCCAGAACTTCGACGGCTGCGGACGGGCTTCGAGCTTAAGCATGGGTGGCTCCCTGCGACGCCGTCACCGGCGCGGCGGCGGTTTCGCCGTCTTCCCAGAGACCGCTCATCCATTGGCCGATCTTCTCCACCGTGGCCTCGGCCCGGGCTACCGGAGGCGACAGGCGCCCCTTGGCAATCACATGCATGCGGTCGCTCAATTCGAATAGTTCGTCCAGCTCTTCACTCACCACCAGCACTGCGCAGCCGGCGTCGCGCAGGGCCAGGATCTCGCCGCGGATCTGCGCGGCCGCACCCACGTCCACGCCCCAGGTGGGTTGCGACACAATGAGCAATTTGGGCTTGGCGTCGATCTCGCGGCCGACGATGAATTTTTGCAGGTTGCCGCCCGACAGCGACTTGGCCGGTGCCTGCGGCCCGCCCGCCTTCACGTTGAAACGCTTGATGATGTCGGCCGCCTGCGCCTGCAGGGGCCCCAGCCGGAGCCAGCCGCCCGCCCCGACCGCATTGCCGCGCGTCAGCAGCAGGTTGTGGGCCAGGCCCAGCGTCGGCACCGCGCCGCGCCCGAGGCGCTCTTCCGGCACGAACTGCAGGCCCATCCTGCGCCGCTGCACCGGCCCGAGGCGGCCGACCGGCGTGCCCGCCATCTGCACCATGCCAGGCGCCGCCCGGGTGTCTTCGCCGGACAGTGCGTACAGCAGTTCCTGCTGGCCGTTGCCCGACACGCCCGCGATGCCGACCACCTCGCCGGAGCGCACCTGCAGCGCGATGTTCTCCAGGTCGACACCGAAGGTCGAAGCCTTGGGCAGCGAAAGGCCCGCGACCGTCAGCACCGCCGCGCCGGCCTGCGAGGCACGGTGCTGCAGGGCCGGCGGCTCGGCGCCGATCATCAGGCGCGAGAGCGAAGCGTTGGACTCCTGCGTGGGGTTGCACACCCCCGTCACCTTGCCGCCGCGCAGCACGGTGCAGGCGGTGCACAGCTCGCGGATCTCGTGCAGCTTGTGGCTGATGTAGAGGATGCTGCAGCCCTCCGAAGCCAGGCGCTTCAGCACCACGAACAGCTTCTCGACCGCCTGCGGCGTCAGCACCGAGGTGGGCTCGTCGAGGATCAGCAGGCGCGGCTCGGTCAGCAGCGCGCGGATAATCTCCACCCGCTGCATCTCGCCGACCGACAGGGTGTGCACCGGGCGCAGCGGGTCGATGTCCAGGCCGTAGTCGGCGGCCTTGGCGGCGATGCGCTCGGTGACGGTGGACAGGGCGATGTTGCGGTCCAGCCCGAGCCAGACGTTATCGGCCACCGTCATGGTGTCGAACAGGCTGAAGTGCTGGAACACCATGGCGATGCCCAGGCCGCGCGCCTCCTGCGGGTTTTTCACCAGCACCGGCTTGCCGTCGAAGCGCACCGAGCCTTCGTCGGGCTTCACGGCGCCGTAGATGATCTTCATCAGCGTCGACTTGCCGGCGCCGTTCTCGCCCAGCACCGCGTGGGTCTGGCCCGGCAGCACCGTCAGCGAGACATCGCTGTTGGCGACCACCGAGGGGTAGCGCTTGGTGATGCCTTCGAGCTGCAGGCGAGGCACGGGCGGGACGACGAAGGCCGGTGGGATGTCTGGATTCATGCGCGGATTTTTGCCTTGATTCGTGTGATCTTAAGAAACCGCGCCGACCGGCTCCTTGCGCAGCGCGCCGGCCACCGAGCGCACCCGTTCGCGCAGCCAGGCGGCCGACGCCGACGTGTGCGTGCGCGCATGCCACAGCTGGTAGTAAAGGAGGCGGGGAAAGGCCACCGGCGGCTCCAGAACCGTCAGCGGCAGGTGGCCCAGGTAGCGCTGGCAGAACTGGCGGCCGGTGGTCAGCACCAGCAAGCTCCGGGCCACCATGTCGGGCACCAGGCTGAAATGCGCGCAGCGGGCGGTGATGTTGCGCCGCAGGCCGACGGCCTGCAGGTGCTCGTCGATGATGCCGCGCGCGCCGGGGTGCGTCGGGGTCGGCGCGATGTGCTCCGCCTCCAGCCACGCGGCCTGGTCCCAGCCGCGGCGCGCGGCGGGGTGTTCGTTGGCGACCAGCGAGACCACGTCGTCGCCGAAGAGCCGGCCCATGTGCAGGTCTTCGGGCGGACGCAGCCAGTTGCCGACGACCACGTCGATATCGCCCTGCGCCAGGTGGCCGTGGTAGTGGGCGTCGGCCGACAGCGGATGAATCTCCACATGGCACATCGGCGCCTGCTGCTTGATCTGCGCGACCAGCTGCGGAAGAAAGACCGGGTCGAGGTAGTCGCTGGCGGCGATGCGGAAGGTGATGGCCGCCGTTTGCGGATCGAAGCCGCGCGCGTCGGTGAACAGCATTTCGGCGGCCTGCAGGATGCGGGCGGCCGGCTCGACCATGCGCAGGCCGGCGTCGGTGGGAATCATGCCGGTGCCGGAACGCACCAGCAGCGGGTCGGCCGCCAGGTCGCGCAGGCGCTTCAGGGCGGCGGAGACCGCGGGCTGGTGCATGCCCAGCCGCACGGCGGCCCTCGAAACGCTTCTTTCCATCAGCACGGTATGCAGCACCCTTATCAGATGGAGGTCGATCTTGTCGAATAGCGCCTGGTCTCTCATAGCGGTGGGTGCATTCCTGTCATATGCCAATACGTATGCGCAGAGGCGTCGCCGCGCATAGTTCCGGACGGCCGGGCAGGAATGTACTGGTTTCCGCAGGCCGGCCTTTAGTCGCCGCGCAGCGCCGCCGCCGCTTCTTCCCTCAGCAATTCCGGGTCCACCCTGACGGCGGGATGCGCGTTGCGCAGCAGGTAGGTGCACGAAGCCGGCAGTGCGGGGGTGCCCAGCACCTCGCGGATGTCGGCGTTGGTGGCGGCGAACACCACCCGGCCGATCCCCGCCCAATACATGGCACCGGCACACATGGCGCAGGGTTCGCCGCTGGCGAAAATGGTGGCGCCGCGCATCGCCTGCGGGCCCAGCTTCTCGGCGGCGAGGCGCACCAGCACCATTTCGGCATGGCCGGTGCAGTCCGCCGTGGTGCGCTGGTTGTTCTCGGCGGTCATCAGGACCTCGCCCTCGGCGCTCGCCAGCGTGGCGCCGAAAGGGTTGTTGCCTGCGGCCAGCGCGCTGCGCGAAGCCTCGATGGCCAGGCGCATGGCATGGCGGTCGCGTTCGGAAAATCCGGCGGAAGTCATGTCTTCACCAGCTCCGCGTCGGCCGCTTCCACGGCGGTGAATCGTTGTCCGGTCTTCAGGTACAGGTCGCCGCCGAAGCGCCCGACCGGGTGGTAATCCTCCAGGTGGACCCGCCAGGTGGCGGTGTCGACCAGCCCCTCGCGCACCGCCAGGAACTGCACCCGGCCGATGAAGACGTAGCGGCTGGCGGTTTCCAGGGTTTCGTGGATCACGCATTCGAAGGCGACCGGCGCCTCGGCGATGCGCGGCGGCGCCACGCTGCAGGAGGGCACCGTCGTCAGGCCGGCGTGCGCCAGTTCGCTCTCGTGGGGCGGCAGGATGTCGGCGCAGGCGTGCATGCGTGCGGTCATGGCCTCGTCGGTCAGGTGCACCACGAACTCGCCGGTGCGCAGCACGTTGGCGGTGGTGTCCTTCTCCGGACCGGGCGCCATCTTGTTGACGCTGAACATCACCACCGGCGGGTCTTCGCCGACCATGTTGAACATGCTGAAGGGCGCGGCGTTGACGGTGCCGTCCTCTCCCAGGGTGGTGATGAGGGCGATCGGCCGGGGCACGATCAGGCTGGCCATCAGCTTGTAGCGCTGATAGGCGCTCAGTTCGGAAAAGTCGATATCCATGAAGGTCCTGGTTGACGGGGCAGGCCGGTCTTGCGGGACCGGGTTTTGTGTACGTGCAACTTTCCTGCCATCACCGGAGGCGGATTCGTTCAGGCGGATCAAGCGTTTGGGCAGATGCGGATGGTCGTATACAAAACGCACGACCGCGTCGATGCCCCAATACGGCGCACGATGCGCACCGCATTGGGGCCGCCAGCCACTCGACCATGTGCTCGTGCTCCCGCGCGTTCAGGGCGTCGTGCTCGGCGCGCAGGCGTTGCCTCGGGCGCTCCGCCTCGCCGTGGGTGATGCGCTGCAAGACGGCCCGCACGATGCCGGCCTCGGCCACCCGGCGCGCCGCGAAGATGTCGCGCGTTTCGTCCGGCCCCGGCATGGTCACCGCCGCTCCCCGGTTCGCCACGATGTCCACCGAAACGTTGGCACAAGACCGCTTCGCCCAGCTTTTCGCCCGGCTTTAGGCGGCCGTGCGTCACCGCGTCGAACCGCGTGTCGTAGACGACGTTACGGTACGGTCCGACATCACCGCGGGTTCGGCAGGCAGCCGATGGGCGGACTTGCGGGGAACGGTGGAAGCTGGCATCGCGCTTGCGGTGGCTGCCCGGCCACGCCGGAGCGGCGCAGCATGGGGTGCGCACGCCGCGGTAGAGCCTGTGGCGCATCACCTTTATACCTCCCTGCTTATGGCTGGCGGTGCTGCCCGGCTTAACCTCCGGCATGGCCGTTCTACCCCCCGACAAGACCCACCCGACACCACGCATGACGACGACCACGCGCCCCCTCCAGTTCATCCGCCGCGGCCAGCGGGTGACGCTGCACGACGTACCGCCCGACCGCACCCTGCTCGACCTGCTGCGCGAAGACCTGCACCAGACCGGCACCAAGGAAGGCTGCGGCGAAGGCGACTGCGGCGCGTGCACCGTGGTGCTGGGCGAAAGCGGCGCGGGCGCCGACGGCCGGCCGGTCGTCGTCTACCGCGCCATCAACAGCTGCATCCGGCTGGCGCATTCCATCGACGGCATGGCGCTGTGGACGGTCGAGGACATCGCCCGCGACCCACTCATCCGGCCCCTCGACGACGAATCCGCCGCCTCTCCCGCCGGCTGCCTGCATCCGGCCCAGGAAGCGATGGTCGCCTGCCACGGCTCGCAGTGCGGCTTCTGCACGCCGGGCTTCGTGATGAGCCTCTTCGGCATGTACCAGAACCGGGTGTTGCAGGGCCGGCCGGTGAGCCGCGCCATCGCGCAGGAAGACCTCTCCGGCAACCTGTGCCGCTGCACCGGCTACCGGCCGATCTTCGACGCGGCGCAGCAGATGCAGACGCTGCCACGGGTCGGCGTGGACGAACCCGCGCTGCTCGCGCAACTGGCCGAACTCGCTGCGCCGCCGGACGAGGGCACCGGCTACCAGGCCCCCGCCACGCTGGCCGCCTTGCTGCAGGCGCGCGCCGGGCGTCCGCAGGCACAGCTGGTCGCCGGCTGCACGGACGTCGGCCTGTGGATCACCAAGCAGCACCGTCGATTCACCGACGTGCTCGACGTGACCCGGGCCGCCGAACTGCGCCGCATCGACACCCTGGCCGGCGACGTGCTGCGCATCGGCGCCGCCGTCACCCTGCAGGACGCCTATGCCGCCCTGGCCGCATCCCGTCCGCAGCTGCAGGGCTTCGCGGCCCGCTTCGCCGGGCTGCCGGTTCGCAATTCAGGCACGCTGGGCGGCAACGTGGCCAACGGCTCGCCCATCGGCGACTCGATGCCGCTGCTCATCGCGCTGGATGCCCGCGTGGTGCTGGCCAGCGTGCGCGGCGAGCGCAGCATGCCGATCGAATCGCTGTACACCGGCTATCGGCAGAACGTCATCGCAGCGGACGAGATCGTCACCTTCATCGACGTGCCGCCCGTCACCGAGGGCGAGTTCCTGCGGGTCTACAAGATCAGCAAGCGCCAGGACGACGACATCTCCGCTGTCTGCCTGGCCGTGCGGATCGTGCAACGCGACGGCCTGGTGGCGCACGCCTCCATCGGCGCCGGCGGCGTGGCCGCTACCCCGGCCCGCGCGGTTCAGGCGCAGGCCGCGCTGATCGGCCGGCCCTGGACCGAAGACGCATCGCAGGCGGCCGGCCGGGCGCTGCAGGCGCAGTTCCAGCCCATCTCGGACATGCGCGCCAGCGGCGAATACCGCCGCGTGCTGCTCGCCAACCTGCTGCAGCGCTACTGGCGAGACAGCCAGGGCGGCGTCGGCAGCAGCCTGGCGACCCTGGAGATCGTCGAGGTGGCCGCATGAACATCCGCGACAACGACGCCCCGCTGAGCCGCGACGCGGAGGCCGATCCGCGCGCCGTCGCCGCCGACGCGGTGGCCGACACCACCACCGCCACCCTGCCCCCGGTCGCCGGCTCGCAGTCGCAGACGGCGGAAGTACGCGCGCGGGTCGCCGGCACCTCGCAGGCCCACGAAAGCGCCCGCGCCCAGGTGGCCGGTGCCGCCACCTACGTGGACGACATCGCCGAGGTGCGCGGCACGCTGCACGCCGCGCCGATCCTGTCGAACGTGGCCCACGGCACATTGCGCGGCATCGACGCCGCCGCCGCGCTGGCCCTGCCCGGCGTGGTCGACGTGGTGCTGCACCACGACGTCACCGGCGACAAGATGCTGGCCGCCTTCGCACACGACGAGCCGGTGTTCGCCTTCGACACGGTGCAGCACATCGGCCAGGTGGTCGGCGTGGTGGTGGCCCGTTCGGCCCTGGAAGCCCGCCGCGCCGCCCGCAAGGTGATGCTGCAGATCGACCCCCTGCCCGCGGTGATGACGCCGCGCGAGGCGCACGCCGCCGGCAGCTACGTGCTGCCGCCGGTCACCGTGACACGCGGCGACGCCGCCGCCGGCATGGCCAAGGCCCGCCACACGCTGTCGGGCCAACTGAAGGTCGGCGGCCAGGAGCATTTCTACCTTGAAGGCCAGGTCGCCTACGCGCTCCCGCTGGAGCAGGACCAGTGGTGGATCCACTCCAGCACCCAGCATCCCGGCGAGGTGCAGCACTGGGTGGCGCATGCGCTGGGCGTGGCCAACAACGCGGTGAAGGTGGAATGCCGGCGCATGGGCGGCGGCTTCGGCGGCAAGGAAACCCAGGCCGGCCACCTGGCGGTCTGGGCCGCGCTGGCCGCCCGCAAGACCGGCTACCCGGTCAAGCTGCGCCTGGACCGCGACGACGACTTCATGGTCACCGGCAAGCGCCATCCCTTCGACTACGACTGGCAGGCCGGCTTCGACGACGACGGCCTGCTGACCGCCCTCGACCTCACCATGCTGGTGGATTGCGGCTTTTCGGCCGACCTCTCCGGCCCGGTGGCCGACCGCGCCGTCTTCCATGCGGACAACGCCTATTACCTGTCGGACGTGGTGGTGCGCTCGTACCGCTGCAAGACCAACACCCAGAGCCATACCGCGTATCGCGGCTTCGGCGGCCCGCAAGGCGTGATCGTCATCGAGGCGGTTCTGGGCGACATCGCCCGCCACCTGGGCCTGGACCCGCTGGACGTGCGTTTGCGCAACCTCTACGGCGTGTCGGAGCGCAACGTCACCCATTACCAGATGACGGTCGAGGACAACATCCTGCAGCCGCTGCTGGCCCGGCTGGAGGCGACCAGCGACTACCGCTGCCGGCGGGCGCAGATCGATGCGTGGAATGCGACCAGCCCGGTTGTCAAACGCGGCATCTCGATCACGCCGGTGAAGTTCGGCATCTCCTTTACCGCGACGCTGTTCAACCAGGCGGGTGCGCTGGTGCATGTCTACACCGACGGCAGCGTGCAGGTGAACCACGGCGGAACCGAGATGGGCCAGGGGTTGCACACCAAGGTGGCGCAGATCGTGGCCGACGAACTGGGACTGGATTTCGCCGACATCCGCATGACTGCGAGCGATACCTCCAAGGTGCCGAACGCCTCGGCCACGGCCGCGTCGAGCGGTACCGACCTCAACGGGCGGGCGGCGCAATTCGCCGCGCGGCAGGTGAGGGAAAACCTGGCCACCTTCATCGGCGGGCTGGACGGCTGTGCCATGAAGGAGGTGCGGTTCTACGAGGGTTTTGTTCATACCCCGACGCGGTCGCGGACGTTCTCCGAAAGCGTTGCCATGGCGTATGCCGGCCGGGTGCAGTTATGGAGTGACGGGTTTTATCGGACGCCGAAGATTCATTACGACAAGCACACGCTGACCGGTCGGCCTTTTTATTATTTTTCGTATGGCGCGGCGTGTTGCGAGGTTGCGATCGATACGCTGACGGGAGAGAACAAGGTATTGAAGGTGGATATTCTTCACGACGTGGGGCGGAGTATCAATCCGGCGATCGACGTGGGGCAAATCGAGGGCGGGTTCGTTCAGGGGATGGGGTGGCTGACTACCGAGGAACTGGTCTGGAACGGTGCGGGGTTGCTCACTACGCATGCGCCGAGTACTTACAAGATTCCGGCGACGGGGGATATTCCGGAACATTTTGTCGTGGACCTTTGGCCGGAAGCCAATCGGGAGGACAACGTGTTTGGGAGTAAAGCGGTGGGGGAGCCGCCGTTCATGCTGGCTATTGCGGTTTATGAGGCGCTGAGGGAGGCGGCGGCGGCGGGGGGTGAATCCGGTGGGGCGGTTGTGTTGCAGGCGCCGGCTACTGCGGAGAATGTTTTGAGGGCTTTGGGGAAGGTTTGAATTTTTCTTTATTTGGTTTTGTGGCTGTTGTTTGTTTTTGGTTTTTGGTTTTTGGTTTTTGGTTTTTGGTTTTTGGATAATTTTTGACTGCCTTCGGCTTGGGGCTTCTTCTGGTTCCCCTTCGGGGTGAGACCCTACGCCGGTGGCGGTAACTTTCTTTTCGCAAAAAAGAAAGTCACCAAAGAAATTGCTTCGGGATCGGGTAGCCATACAAGAATCGGGCCTTTGCTTCGCTCGGCCTGGGGAATATGCCACCGAGCACCCATATCCCGACGACTTGAGCATGCCTGATATAACCTCACCGCTCCCGACAGGCCAATAGTCCAGACCAGGCACGAACCACGGCCCCGCCGCCGCACAACAAGCGCCGCGCCTATTCGGCCACACCGCCCACCGATCGCGGCCAACAATTCCAAGCCATTATCAAGCGCATCGCCCGCCGATCACAGCCGGCATGGGGATAATCACTGCCCTGTATTATCCCTGAAGGCCAGTGCGACTAAATCAACGCAGTCGGGACTCTTGGCCTGTCGGGAGCGGTGCGGTGACCTGAGGCATGCTCAAGTCGTCGGGATATGGGTGTATTGATGACATATTCCCCAGGCCGAGCGAAGCAAAGGCCCGATTCTTGTATGGCTACCCGCTCCCGAAGCAATTTCTTTGGTGACTTTCTTTTTTGCGAAAAGAAAGTTACCGCCACCGGCGTAGGGTCTCACCCCGAAGGGGACCAGAAGAAGCCTCAAGCCGAAGGCAGTTAAAAAGCTCTACAAAAAAAACAACAAAGCCGGCAGCAGGAAAATCCCACTACCGGCCACGAAAGAACCCCATCTAAAAGACAGGGCAAAAAACTCAGTTCCCCGGAATCAACACGTGATCAACAACGTGAATAACCCCATTCGACTGATAAACATTGGCAGTAGTAACCGTAGCAGTGTTCCCTTGAACATCCGTCAACACGATATTAGACCCACTCATCCGGGCCCGCAGCGGCACACCTGCAACGGTATTAAGCGTAGCGGTACCACCCCCCGCAGAAATCGCGCGTGACAAAGCCGATGCATCCATCCGCCCCGGGACCACGTGATAAGTCAAAACCTTGGTGAGCATCGGCTTGCCCGCAGGAGACATCAAAGTAGAAACCGTCGCTGGCGGCAACATGTTAAATGCCGCGTTGGTAGGCGCAAATACCGTGAACGGCCCCGGACCCTTCAAGGTCTCGACCAGTCCGGCCTGCTTGACAGCAGCCACCAGGGTCGTGTGATCCGCCGAGTTGACCGCGTTGTCGATGATGTCGCGCGTCGGCAGCATGGCCGCACCGCCCACCATGACGGACGGCATCGCACTGGACCCGCCGCTGGAAGAATTACCGGACATCGAATTGGAGTTCATGCCACCGGCACACGCCGACAACAGGGCAACGACGCTCGCAGCAAGAATGAGTTTTTTCATAATTTTTGAGTCTCCGGAAAAGTCAGAAGAAAGTCAGAGGAATGGCGCAACCTTGAAATTGGCCACGCCCACCCTGCTTTACGCAAGGCGCACGAGATCGGTTCGCAGGACGGCTCGATGTCCTACAAACCCGAGCCCGTCGATCAACGGCCAGCGGCACCCGAAGTGGGCGGCACGGCGTTGCCGCTGTTGCGGCTGCCGGCACCCGGCGTGGTGTTGAGCGGCGTCGTATTGCTACGCGGCGCACCGGTGCTGTTGCCGGCGCCGGTCGCAGCCTCACCCGCCGGTTTGGTGCCTTTGGGTTGCGCCATCGGAGCAGTCGAGTCCGCAGCGTGGCCGTGTGCATCGCGGGCCGCCGGCGAAGAGGTGCCCGTGCTCGGCACCGTGGTGGTTTGCGCCAGTGCCGGAGTCAGCGCGGCCATGCCGAGCGCCATGGCGGCAAGACAGCGATTCAGATTGCGGTTCATGGAGTCTCCCGAATAACAAGGCTCCGGGTGGAGCCGAGTTGCACACCCTAGGCAGGACCCTCGAGCCAGCGCGCAGGACGCGGTGTCGGCGCACTGTAGGAGCCGCACCACGCGCCACGCGCCGCGTGCCACAGCGAGGCCGGGCTTCAGGCAGCGGAGTCGACGAAGATCAGCTCGGCGTCCGAAGCAGCGGTGACGGTGAAGGTTTCCACGTCGCGGATCGCCGCACCGTCGCGTGCCTGCAGTTTCACGCCCTCGATTTCGACCTCGCCGCTGGCCGATACCAGATAACCCCGGCGATGCCTGCCGATCGTGTACTGCGTGCTTTCCCCGGCTTTCAGGGTGGCTCCCAGCACCCGGGCGTCGGTGCGGATGGGAAGCGCGTCGTCGTCGCCGGCCAGGCCGCTGGCCAAAGCCACGAACCTGCCCGAGCGGTCGCCCTTGGGAAAAGGCTTGGCGCCCCACGACGGCGGCTGGCCGCGGCGGTCCGGAATCAGCCAGATCTGGAAGATCTTGGTGGTGTCCGCTTCCCGGTTGTATTCGCTGTGGCGGATGCCGGTGCCAGCGCTCATCACCTGCACGTCGCCCGCTTCGGTACGGCCCTTGTTGCCCAGGTTGTCCTCGTGGGTGATGGCGCCTTCCCGGACGTAGGTGATGATTTCCATGTCGGCATGGGCATGCGGCGGAAAGCCGGTGCCGGCGGCGATGGTGTCGTCGTTCCAGACCCGCAGCGCACCCCAGCCCATACGGGCGGGATCGTGATAACCGGCGAACGAAAAATGATGTTTGGCGTCGAGCCAGCCGTGGTTGGCACCACCGAGTTCAGCGAAAGGTCGGCGTTCGATCATGGTGTTTTCTCCTGCGTGTCGGGTTGCGATGGATGAACTTTACGAGTCGCCGATCGATAAGAGAATAGAAAATATGGCAAACGATCCATTCCAGAAACGACATGAAAAGACGTGAACCACCATGAACCGACTGCCTGACCTGGAAGCCTGGGCGATCTTCGCCAAGGTGGCCGAGACCGGCTCCTTCGCCAAGGCTTCGGCCGACCTGGGCGTGTCGCAGCCCACGGTGTCCAAGGCCATCACCCGCCTGGAAAGCCGATTGAAGACCACCCTTTTTCACCGCACCTCGCGGCGCATGGCCCTGACCGCCAGCGGCCAGGCGTCGCTGGAGCGCGCGGCGCGCATCCTGGCCGAGGGCGAAGCGGTAGAGGCCGAAGTCACCGAGCAGTCGAAGACGCTGCGCGGCGCCATCCGCATCGCCGCGCCCATGTCCTTCGGCATCTCGCACCTGGCGCCCGCTTTGCCCGCCTTCATGGCGGCGCATCCGGAGGTCACCCTCGACCTGCACTACAGCGACGAACACATCGACGTGGTCGGCCAGGGTTTCGACATCGCCCTGCGCATCTCCAACCTGCCGGACTCCAGCCTGCTGGCGCGCCGGCTGTGCACGGTGCGGCTGATGCTGGTCGGCTCACCGGCGTACTTCGAGCGCTGCGGCCGGCCTGAGCATCCCCGCGACCTGGCCGACCATCGCGCGCTGCGCTACGTGCACAGCCGCGCCGGCGAGGCATGGAAGTTCCAGCACCGCAGCAAGGGCGCGTTCTCGCAGGTGGTGCGGCCGGTGCTGCTGGCCAACAACGCGGAAGCGCTGGCGCCGGCCTTGCGCGCCGGCATGGGGCTGGCGATGCAGCCGGAATTCCTGGTGTGGGACGACCTGCGCAGCGGTGCCGTGGAAGCCGCGCTGACGGACTGGCAGACACCGCCGATCGCGCTGCACATCGTCAGCCCGCCGGGCCGCGCCAAGCCGGCGCGGGTGCAGGCGCTCATCCAGTACCTGGCGGACCATTTTGCAGCCGCGCCATGGGCGGTCGAGGCAGCCGGCCGAGTGCCCCAGGTGCCCGATGGCGCGAACGCCACACACAGGTAAAGCGGGGCTACAAACCATCCTGTGGCGTGATACCAACGGACACATCTTTAGAATGCAATGCGTTCTCATTTGTGTTCCGGGCTTTACCGTCCTCTCTAAAAAATTTTCGCCATGTCGTTTCACCGCGCTTCCCTGCCGCAGATTTCGCCCCTGGCCGCCGCCGCGCTCCTGACCCTGCTTTCGGCAGGCGTGCAGGCTCAAACCCCACCGCCCTCGACGACTTCCGCCGGCAGCCTGCAGACCGTCACCGTCGAGGCCAGCGCGGATGCGTCGGCCGAGGGACTGACGAAACCCTTCGCCGGCGGGCAAGTTGCCCGTGGCGGCCGGGTGGGCATCCTGGGCACCCAGGACAACATGGACACGCCGTTCGCGGTGACCAGCTTCACCAACGAGCTGATCCAGAACCAGCAGTCGCGCAGCGTCGGCGACGTCCTGCAAAACGACCCGTCCATCCGCGTCGCACGCGGCTTCGGCAACTTCCAGGAGTCGTATTTCATCCGGGGCTTCTTGTTGAGCTCGGACAACATGGCCTACAACGGCCTGTACAGCCTGCTGCCACGCCAGTACATCTCTTCGGAGCTTTTCGAGCGCGTCGAAGTGCTTCACGGCGCCAGCAATTTCCTGACGGGCATAACGCCCAGCGGCGACGGCATCGGCGGCACGGTCAACCTGCTGCCGAAGCGGGCCGCCAGCGAGCCGCTGAACCGGGTAACCGTGGGCACCGCCAGCGGCTCGCAGAAATACATCGCTGCAGACATCTCGCGCCGTTTCGGCCCTGACAACAGCACCGGTATCCGCCTCAATGCGGCACATCGCAGCGGCGGCACCAGCGTCGATCGCGAAGACGTCAAGCTCGACGTCGTTTCTCTCGGCCTCGACTGGCGCAGCGCGAAGGTCCGGCTGTCGGGCGATATCGGCTGGCAGAACCACAGGCTCGACAGCACACGCACCAACGTCACGCTGCCGACGACCGCCACCTTCGTGCCCAGCGCACCGGACGGCAAAACCAACTGGGCACAACCCTGGACCTACTCCAACGAGCGGGATACTTTCGGCACGGTGCGCGGCGAATACGATTTCACCGACCAGGTCACCGGCTGGTTCGCCGCCGGAATGCGCAGCGGCACCGAGGCGAACTCGCTCGGCAACCTGACCCTCAACAACGTTGGCGCCGGCGCAGGATCCACCTACCGTTTCGACAACACCGCCCGCGAATATGTCCGCACTGGCGAGGTCGGCGTGCGCGCGAACATCACCACCGGCGCGGTCAGGCATGCGCTGGTGGCCTCGGCCGCCTTCTTCGGCTCGGAGCGCAAGAACGCCTACGTCTTCAATCCCGGCAACACCTTCGCAACCAACCTGTACAACCCGGTGCTGCAGCAGGTGCAGCCGGCGTTCGTGGGCGCATCCGGCGGCGGTGACCTCGCCGACCCGGGCCGTACCAGCAAGAAGGACCTGAGCAGCTTCGCCATCGGCGACACGCTTGCCCTGCTCGACGACACCCTTCTGGTGACGCTGGGCATGCGCCACCAGACAATCGACACCAAGACCTACCTCTACGGAACCGGCGTGCAGAGCGGCGGCTACGACAAGAGCCGCACCAGCCCGGCCGCGGGCGTGGTGTTCAAGCTGCGCAATGATCTTTCGCTGTACGCCAACTACATCGAGGCACTGAGCCCGGGCCAGACGGCTCCGGCGCTTTCCGGCGGCCTGCCGGTGGCCAACGTCGGCGAGGCGCTTTCGCCCTACGTCGCCAAGCAGACCGAAGTCGGCGTGAAGTACGACGGTGGGAAGATCGGCGGCAGCATCGCGCTTTTCCAAAGCAAGAAACCCCGTGCGCTGCGCAACCTGTCCGGTTTCTTCGCGGCCGAAGGCGAAGATCAGCACCGCGGCATCGAGGCCAGCGCCTTTGGCGAACCCGCGCGCGGGCTGCGCGTGCTGGGTGGCGTCACGCTGCTCGACGCCGAACAGAGGTCGACAGGTTCCGCCGCCACCGACGGCAAGAAGGTGATCGGCGTCGCGAACGCGCAGGGCAGCCTGGGCGTCGACTGGGATGTTCCGGGCATGCGCGGACTGGCACTCAATGCCCGTGCCACTGCCGTGCGCAGCAATTACGCCAACGCCACCAACACCCTGAGCGTGCCCGGCTGGACACGGGTCGACATCGGCGCGCGCTATCGGACCGAAGTGCAGGGCCGCCTGTTGACCGTGCGCGCACGCATCGACAACCTAGCAGACCGCAAGTACTGGGCCTCTGTCGGTGGATCCGCCGACTCCGGCTACCTGGTGCTCGGCGCCCCGCGCACCTTCAGCCTGACCGCCTCCGTCGACTTCTGACCGACTCCCACCCGCAGACCGACCCGGGCGGGAGCGGTTCTGCCAGCGGCATGCAGGCATATGCGCCGGGCATGCCCAGCGTCCGGCAGGCTCCTAGAATCCCGCCACGCCCGCCGGGTCCCCGGCGGGCGATTCCGAGGAGACCGCCTTGTCCCAGCCGTTCGACGCCCCGCTTTCACTGGGCATCATGTCCTCCGAGATCCAGCCCCCCGCGACCCTCGGCCGCCGCCCCCGGCGCGGATCCGGCCGCGTCACGCTGATGGACGTGGCCAAGGTGGCCCGTGTCTCGGCGCAGACGGTCTCGCGGGTCATCAACTCCCCCGACACCGTGCCGGCCGCCACGGTCGAGCTGGTGCGAAGTGCCATCGCCCAGGTCGGCTACGTGCCCAACCTGCTGGCCGGCGGGCTGGCCTCGGGCCGCAGCCGCCTGGTCGCGGCCCTGGTGCCGGCCATCGGCGGGCCGGTGTTCCTGCAGACCATCGAAGCGCTCAGCCAGACACTGGGTCGCCACGGCTACCAGCTGATGCTCGGCGAAAGCGGCTTCGACGACGCCGACGAGGCCGAAGTGCTGCAAAACCTGCTGAGCCGCCGCCCCGACGGCATCGTGCTCACCCGCATCGTGCAGTCGGCCGCCGCCCGCGCGCACCTGGCCGCATCGCGGGTACCGGTGATCGAGACCTGGGACCAGACCGACGACCCGGTCGACATGCTCATCGGCTTTTCCCACGCCGATGCCGGCAGCGCGGTGGCCGACTATTTTTGCCAGCGCGGCTTTTCTCACCCGGCGCTCCTGACCGGCGACGACCCCCGCGCCATCCGCCGCGGGGCGGCCTTCGAAACCCGGTTGCGCGAGCACGGATTGCTGGCGGCCGGGCAAGGCCTGCCCACGGTGCAGGTTCCGGCTCCCGCACCGCTCGGCTCGGGCCGCCGCGGCCTGGCCGACCTGCTCAAGGCCTACCCGGCGACGGATGCGGTGTTCTGCAGCACCGACATGCTGGCCCTCGGTGTGCTGATCGAGGCCGGCGAACGCGGCCTGGCGGTGCCCCGGCAATTGGCCGTCGTCGGCTTCGGCGACCTGGCCTTCGCAGCGGACACCGCGCCGGGCCTGACCACGGTCCGCATCGACGGCGCGGGCATCGGCCGGCTGGCGGCCGAATGGGTGATCGCCCGCGTCGAGCGGCGGCAGATCGGCCCGCAGAGCCGGGATATCGGATTCGAACTGGTCCGACGCGGCAGCGCGTGAGCCGGGCCGGCGGAGTCGGCGCCGCATAAAAAAAAGGCCGCGACGAGAGTAGCGGCCTTTTTTTATCGGAGCCGGGATGCCGGCTGATCGATCAGCTCCGCAGCAGCGCCTTCAGCGCGTTCTGCACACGGCGCGCCACGCCCGCGTCGCTCGGGCCGGCAAACACCTTGGCTGCGTCCTGCGCCCAGGTCTGGGCCGGTGGCGGATCGTTGCGGCGGGTGAGCAGCTGCAGCTGCAGCATGCGGCGGGCTTCCAGCTGATCGGCCGGGGTCGGCACTTCGGCAGCCATTTCGAGGCGCAGCAGCGCTTCGTTGGGGACGTCCTTGGGTGCGCCGCCGATGGCTTGCGCCCAGGCGGAACGGGCTGCCGGGCTGACCCGGTTGCCGAAGGCCTGCGCGCCCGGCAATTCGGCGGCGTCGCGCTTTTCCCAGGCGCCGAGCAACTGCGTCAGGGCTTCACCATGGGCTTGCGCCGCCAGCTTGCGCAAGGCGGCCTGGGCGTTTTCGATGGCGTCGCGCTGGGCGCGGAAAGCGGCATCGCCCAGGCGCGGACCACGGTCCTCGCGTGGAGCGTCGCCGAAGCGGCCCGGACGATCGCCACCGCGACCGCCCCGGTCATCGGGACGGCCGCCCGGACGGCCGCCGTCGCGGCTGCCGAACTTGCCGCCGCCACGGGCAGCGGAGGCGGGTTCGGTGCGCGGGCCGCCCGGACGGTCGTCGGCGCGGCGCACCGCCACCACCGGCTTGGGAGCGGGCTTGGGCGCGGGCGCCGGTGCGGCGGCTTCGCCACCTTCGGCGCCTTCGACGGCTTCGGCGGATTCAGCCGAGCCTTCTTCCGCGGGAGCGGAAGCAGCAGCGGACGCATCGGCCGCCGGTGCGGCGGGTGCGGCCGGCGCTGCGGCGGCGGCTGCCACCGCGGCAGCCTGGCCACGGATGGCGGCTTCCAGGGCGGCCATGGCGGCGCGGATCTGCTGGACGTCGCCGCTGTCGTTGGCGGCGCGCAGGGCGTCGGACGCCTGCAGCACGACCCGGTCGTGTTCGCTCACGGCGCCAGACGACCTTTCGCGTTCGGCGCCCTTGCGCTGGAAAGCTTCGTCCAGCGGCTTGCGGAAGGCATCCCACAGCTTCTGCTCGTGGCGGCGGTCCATCGGCACGGCTTGCGCCTCGGCCTGCCAGCGCTGTTGCAGGGCACGCACCGCGTCGACCCGCAGCTGAGGTGCGGCAGCGAGCTGGACGGCTTCTTCGATGAGCGCCTGGCGGCGTTCGTTGCTCTGCTTCTGGGCGGCTTCCAGCGGGGCGGCGGCGGCGGCGAAAGCCTGCTTCCACTGCGGCATGATTTCCGAGAAGGCCTTTTCGCTGAGGTGGCCGGCATCGCGCCAGCGGTCGGCGAACTGGTGCAGGCCGCGTTGCAGCGCTTTCCAGTCGGACGCGCCGGCTTGGGCCGCACCCCAGGTCTTGACTTCCTCGATCAGGGCCAGGCGCTGCGAGCGGTGCTCGGCGGCATCGGCCTTGACCTTGTCGAGCCAGGCCTCGACGACCTTGTGGGCTTCGTTGCAGGCGTGGTCGAAACGCTTCCACAGCGCGTGGTTGGCGGGACCGGTCTGGTCGGTCTGCTTCCACTGTTCGCGCAGGCCGCGCAGGGTTTCCTGCATCTTCCGGCCGCCGAGGGCCTGGCCTTCGGGACGGTTGATCAGGCCTTCGGCCTTGGCGACCAGTTCCTCGCGCAACTGGTCGTGGCGCCAGCGCGACCAGCCTTCGAGTTCGCCGGCGGCCGTCAGCGCGGCGTGCACCTGGGCTTCGATGGCGTCGCCGACATGGCGGCCATGTTCCTTGAGCACGGCGCGCAAGGCGGCGGCAGCGCCCACGCTGGCCTTGCCGTGGCCTTCGGCGGTTTCTTTTTCGAGCTTGACCAGGGCTTCGCTCACGGCGGCCTCGGCCTTTTCGCGGACGGCCGGGTCGGCGACACGCGGTGCGCGTTCGGCCTTGGCCGGTGCCCCGGCGGCGGCGGGCGCGGCTGCGGCAGCGGCCTGCAGTGCGACCGGTGTGCCGCCACGCGCGACGGTGATCTCGTCGGCCCACACCGGCACGGACGGCAGGGGTGCATCGGCGCTTTCGGCGGCGGCGGAGACCTGCGCCACGGCGGCCTGGAAGGCATCCCAGACCACCAGCAATTGCGCCTTGGAGCTGTCGAGCAGCGGCGGGAAACGCGCCTCGACACTCGCCCAGCTGGCGTCGCCGGTCAGGCCTTCGGCCTGCTGCTGCCAGTGGGCGACGTCGTTGCGCAGGGTGTCCAGTGCGGCGGCGGCGTCGCGCCAGGGCTTGGTAGAGAGCACGTCGATGCGCTGCGACAGCAGCACGGCGGCTTCGCGCTGCACCATCACGCGGTGCTGCAGGTCTTCGATGGTGCGGATGCGGTCGGCCACCTGGGCCTTGAGTGCGGCCAGCGGCTCGCGGCTGAGCGGGGCCCCGGCCTTGGCGGCATCGCGCTGCCAAGCCATGGCGTCGGCGATGTTGAGCTTGGGGGCGTCCAGCAGCGCCTGGGCTTTTTCGGCCCATTCGGCGGCGATGGCTTCCTGGCCCTTGGCGCGCTTGAGTTCGTCGAGGCGTTCGCGCAGGGCGCGGGCGGCGCCCTTGTCGCGCACGCTGAGTTCCTTGAAGACTTCCTGGATCTGCTCGGCGGCGGGGTTGCCCGCCAGCCATTCGCGCACGCGGGCTGCGCGCTCGCCGGACGTGGGCGCGGAAAACGCCCCGCCGGTCAGCGCGTCGAGAGGATGCGCCTCGGAGTTCTTGGCCTGGGCCTGGTTCGCGTCGAATGCGTCGGACATGGTGGTACGGAAAGGGGAAAGAGGGCAAGGACGGCGAAGTACCGGCCGGACGAATGAGCGGCCGGTATCGCACTTCGCGCGGGTCGCAACCGGCATGGGGCCAATTGCGCGTAACCCGCTATTTTCGCCGGTATTTGGAAGTCCGGGAATGACGGTGTGCAACAGGGTGCGCCGGAGCCGAAAAAGTCGGGCCTCCGTGCGCCGTTTTCAAGGGGTCATCGCGCGGACAGGCGCAGTTGGGCGGCGGGCTTCCAGTCCGGCGCCGCCGTGTCATCCAGGCGCACCGCCCCCAGGAAGACCCGCGCCGCCGGTACGCCCTTGCCTGTGAGGTAGTCGCGCACGGCGGCACTGCGCTGCAACGCCAGGGCGCGCACCGCCTCGGGCGTGATGTCCACCTGCGCGGAAAGAAGGCGTTCCATTTCGTCCAGCGGAACGTCCCGGGCGATGCCGACGAAATTGCGCGGCTTGGGCATGTCGGTGGCGGCATAGACGCGCTTGAGCAGCGCCGGATACTCGGCCGCGCCGACCTGGATTTGCGCCGCCGGCGGCGCGGCCACGGTCGGCGAGGCGGCCAGCAAGGCGCGGCGCTTTTCGAAGCGGGTGAGCTGGCGCAGGCGCTCGCGGCGCATGGCGTCGGCTTCGGAGTCTTCGCTGGCAGAGCCGGCCACGGTGAGTTGCAGTGCCGGCTTGGCGAGCAGCGCGCTGGCGACGCCGTCTAGGCTTTGCTGCTCCGCCAACGCCAGTTCGGCGCTGCCCGGCGCGAAGGCCACCACCGACCGCTCGGCCGCTGCGGTCGGCCCGGAAAAGAGATTGGAGATCAGAGAAAAAGGCGATGTCAGCGCCCGGGTGACCAGGTTGACCAGCGCGCGACCGATCACCGGCGCCAGGCTGAACTGGGGGTCGTTGAGCGAGCCGCTGATCGGCAGGTTGAGGTCGATCACCCCGTTGCGGTCGGCCAGCAGCGCCGCGGCCAGGCGCACCGGCAGGCTGCCCTTGGCGCCGTCGGCCTCCTCGTCGAACACCAGCTGGCGCAGCACCAGGGAGTTGTCGGCGGTGAGCTTGCCGTCCGGCTCGATGCGGTAATGCACGTTGACGCTGAGCTTGCCGCGCTGGATGCCGTGGCCCATGTATTTCATCGAATACGGCGAGAGCGCCGGCAGGTCGAGATCGTCCACCTTGGCCACGATGTCGATCGCCAGCGGGTTGGCCAGCGGGTTGAGCTTGCCGCTGATGTCCAGCGCCGCCGATCCCTCGGCCTTGCCGCGCAGTTGCAGCGTGGCCATGGCCGGCTCCGAATACACCGCACCGACCGAGTCGAAGGCGCCCAGCACACCTTCGAGTTCGCTGAGCGAGGCCGAGTAGGACGGCTTGACGAAGTTGTCGGTGAACTGAACCCGGCCGTTCGCGAAATGGATTTCGCCGAAATGCAGTTCGGGCGGGTCGGAGGGCTTGGGTGGTGTCGTGCGCGCGGTCGCCGCCTTGACGGCGGGATCGGCCGGCGTACGCGAAAGCTCGCGCAGGTTCAGCCGACCGGTTTCGTTGATGGCCAGGCGGGCGAAGAAGTCGCCGAGCGTGGTCTCGTGCACGCCCCAGAAGGCCGGCTTGCCGGGCGCCAGCCGGAGCGTGGCGTTGCGAAATTGCAGGGTGCGCCAGCTCATCAGGCTGTTGGTGCGACGTACGCCGGGCGTCAGCACGCCGACGGCGCGTTGCGCGGCGCCGGCCCGGGCGGTCGCAGGCGCCGAAGCCGCCGGCGTTTCCGGGGTCGGGCTGTCGACACGGCCGTTTTCCACCGACGCCTGGCCCACCGCCTCGAGCTGCAGTCCGGCAGGCGGCAGCGCCAGTTTCAGCGTGCCGCCGAAACTCAGGTCGGCGCGTACCAGCTGCACGTTGAGCAGGTCGCCGAAGTACGGCTCCACCGCCTGCAGCGGCAGCCGGGTCGCGTCCAGCCGGCCGTCCAGCGCCAGGGGCGACGGCTGCACCGTGCCGCGAAAACGCAGTGAGCCGGCGTTGGCCTGGCCGGCGGCGACGGCGGCCTCCAGTTGCAGGGCCAGGGCGCGTCCGGCGGGCAGCGGCCAGGCCAGATCGCCGGCGGACAGGCGCACGCCGCTCAGGTCGAGCGCGACGGGCCGGGCGCTTTTGGCGTCGCGCCAGTCCAGCCGGCCGCGCTCCACCTGAAGCGTTTTGAGTGCGATCTTCCACGGCGCGGCCTGCGCAGCGGCAGCCGGCGCGGAGGCGGGCGCGGCCGGCAGCCAGGCGTCGAACATCCAGCCGCCGCGCGCGTCGCGGGACAGGGTTCCGGCCGGAGCATCCAGGGCCAGCCGGGCTGCGGACACGCTGCGTTGCGCGGTGTCCAGCGACAAGCCGGACACGGCGAGCCGTGATGCGCCGGCCAGCGTCTTGCCGTCCTGTACCAGCGCGAGGTCGTCCAGCGTGAGCTGTGCGTCTTCTACGCGTACGCCGGCCGGGGTCCAGGCGACGGTCGCGTCGGCGGCGAGACGTCCGCGCAGTGCCGGCCGCAAGCGGGCCTGCAGATAGGGCCGCGCCCACTCCAGCGGCAGGCCGCTGCTCTTGATATGCAGGCTGCCCCGGTCCGCAGCCGCTGTGCCGGCCCATTCCAGACGGGCGCGTGCGGGGCCGGTGTCGCCGGCCAGCTGGGCGCTGCCGGTGACGCGCGCCGGCGCGGTCATCGGCCAGGCGATGTCGGCCACCTCCAGTTCGAGTGCGCCGAGCGCCATCTGCGTGGCGGGCGAGGTACCGGCATCGCGCCAGCCGACCTGGCCCTGGCGCAGCGAAAGGTTGCCGAGGGTGACGGTCCATGGAGCCGCGGGCGGGGTGGCCGGAGCCGAGGCGGGCGCGGCCGGCAGCAGGGCGAGCCGGCCCGCCTTGTCTCGCCGCAGATCCAGGCGTGGCCGCAGCACGTCGAGGCGTTCGAGCCGGACGCTGCGGCGCAGCGGCGCCAGCTGGGCGATGCGCAGGTCGACCGACTCGGCGGTGACCGCCTCGCGCCCGTCCGACGCGCGCAGGGCGAGACCCTTGACCTGCAGCGTGCCGCTGATGTCCAGCAGGCTGGCGTCGGGCCGGGCGTTTTGCGCAAAAGCGAATTTCAGTCGGGCCTGCAGCGTGCCGCTATGGGGGCGCAGCGGCAGGCTCGCCGGCCAATAGCCGCGCAGCCGGGCAAGTTCGAGCCCGTCCAGTTGCAACTCGGCTTCGCCCTTGCGCAGTTCGGCGAAGGGCAGCGCCTGCAAGCGGGTGTCGAAGCGGCTGCCGTCCAGGGTGAAAGCCAGCGTGGGCGCGACTTCGCCTTGGCGGTCGGCGCTCAGGCTGCTGATCTCGGGTAGTGCCAGCTGCAGGTCGCGCACCGCATGACGGGCATCCGGCCCGGCGATGGCGCTGTCGTCGAAATCGATGGTGCCGTCGCTCAGCCGCAGGTTGCGCAATACGTAGCGCGCGGGGGGGCGCTTCGGGTCGTCGGACCTGGACAGGCGTTGGATCAGGTCGTCGAAGTCGTAGCGACCCTCGGCCAGCCGGGCCACGCGCAAATGGGGGCTTTCGACTTCCAGTTCCTGGACGACCGGAGCGCCGACCCACAGCGACGACAGCGCGGTGGAAAAACGCACACGGTCGATCCGCAGCAGCGGCGCCTGGGCGCCCGCCCGGCCGGCCACCTGCAGGCCCTCGACGGTGGTCCTGAGCTTCCAGGGGTTGAAGCCGACGCGTTCGACCGTGACCGCGCGGCCGAGCTGTTCGCTGCCACGGCCCTCGATCTGCCAGCGGGCCAACGCGGGAACACCGAGCCACGCGATACCCAGGAGCACAAGAAGTCCGGCGACCAACCAGACGACGGCACGGAACCACGACCGGCGGTGTAGCGAATGAGGCAAAGGCATCAGCAAGCGTAACCACAAACGTCGCGCGTACCGCCACGAACACCCCGGACCGCTCGGCTTGCCGTGGAGATCACGGGTCGGTCGAAAACCGACATAAACGACGGAAAGAGGCCCGTTTTTGAGGTCCAACAACCAACACATGCATAAAGAATCAATCTCTTATACTTGACCTGATATTTTGAAACCCTAGAATCCGCCCCGCTCCCCCCCATCCGGGCGAGCCTCCATCCGCTGCCGGACCCCACGGCAAGAGTCCGGTTCGTTGCCTCATCCGTCGCCCCACATTCATTGGCGACCGCACGAACCCGACGGCGATCCGATCAAAACGAGGCACTCCTTCCATGCGTTGCGCGCCCCCACCGGGCAGGCGTTGCGTACGGGAGACCCCGCGTAGAAAAGGAACACTGCGATGACAGCGTTAGACAAGACGATTTCGGGCATGCGAACCATCGCAGCCGACATCGCAGAAGGTTTTTTTGAAATCACCCACAACAGCTTCGCGCTGCTCGGCCTGTTCATGGTCGTGGCAGTGGCGGTCCTGGGCGCCCGCCCCGACCTTCGCGACGCCGGCGAAGACCATCTTCGCGGCTGGCTGCAGGAACGCCGCGTCGCGCTGCTGGGCATGCCGATCCAGCTCGACGCGGTAGAGCGCGCCACGGCCGCCAACCCCAAGGAGCTGCCCAAGGCGCAGGCCGCGGTGACCTACTGGCTCAGCCGCAAATACAGCGTGGCCCCCGAGCCGATCAGCGCGCTGGTGGCCGAGGCCTTCAATCTGGGCGCCAAGAACAAGCTCGACCCGACCATGATCCTGGCGATCATGGCGGTCGAATCCAGCTTCAATCCCTTTGCGCAGAGCCAGGTCGGGGCGCAGGGGCTGATGCAGGTGATGACCACCATCCACAGCGACAAGTACGAGAACTACGGCGGCCACTTCGCCGCCTTCGACCCGGTGAGCAACCTGCGCGTCGGCGTGCGGGTGCTGCAGGAATGCATCTCGCGTGCAGGCTCGCTGGAAGGCGGTCTCAAGTACTACGTGGGTGCCGCCAATATCGAGGACGGCGGCTACGTCGCCAAGGTGATGGCCGAACACAACCGCCTGCTGCAGGTAGCCGCCGGCCGCGCGGTGCCTACCTTCACCCCGCCGCTTCCGATGCCCCGCCCGGCCGCACCGATGGCGGTGTCGGCGCCCACCACCGTCGAAGCCGCGCCGGCCGCGCCGCCCGTCGACAAGGTGGCCTCGCTCGACGCGGCTGTCTCCCACTAATTCGATCCGCCTGCGGTTTAGCCGCTAAAATCTCGCCGGTACGCGACTGGCGATAGGCGCGGTGGGCCGAACAGGCCGCACTGCCGCTGACGTGGAATCCAGCGGGGCAACGCCCCGACAACCACTGGGAAGCGTACCGCCCGGAAAGCCCGCCGCCATGGCGGGCGACCGGTGCGTTCAGCCGTTCGCCTGGGCAGCCCTCGTTTTCACACAGGGACTTTCATTCGTCTGAAGGACTGCCAAGCCATGTACGACCGTTCCATCCTCGTCGAACAAACCGATCCCGAAATCTTCGCCGCCATCCAGGCCGAGCACCTGCGCCAGGAACAGCACATCGAGCTGATCGCCAGCGAGAACTACGCCTCTCCCGCCGTGATGTGGGCGCAGGGCACGCAGCTCACCAACAAGTACGCCGAAGGCTATCCCGGCCGCCGCTACTACGGCGGCTGCGAATTCGTCGACATCGCCGAACAGCTGGCCATCGACCGCGTCAAGCAGATTTTCGGCGCCGACGCCGCCAACGTGCAGCCGCATTGCGGCGCCTCGGCCAACGAAGCCGTGTTCCTGGCCTTCCTGAAGCCCGGCGACACCATCATGGGCATGAGCCTGGCCGAAGGCGGCCACCTGACCCACGGCATGCCGCTGAACATGTCCGGCAAGTGGTTCAACGTGGTCTCCTACGGCCTCGACAAGAACGAAGCCATCGACTACGAAGCCATGGAAGCCAAGGCGCGCGAACACAAGCCCAAGCTGATCGTGGCCGGCGCTTCCGCCTATTCGCTGCACATCGACTTCGAGCGTTTCGCCAAAATCGCCAAGGAAGTCGGCGCGATCTTCATGGTCGACATGGCTCACTACGCCGGCCTGATCGCCGCGGGTGTCTACCCCAACCCGGTGCCGCACGCCGACATCGTCACCTCGACCACCCACAAGAGCCTGCGCGGCCCGCGCGGCGGCATCATCCTGATGAAGGCCCAGCACGAGAAGGCCATCAACAGCGCCATCTTCCCCGGCCTGCAGGGCGGCCCGCTGATGCACGTGATCGCCGCCAAGGCCGTGGCCTTCAAGGAGGCACTGGCGCCGGAGTTCAAGGCCTACCAGCAGCAAGTCGTGACCAACGCCCGCATCGTCGCCGAGACGCTGACGCAGCGCGGCCTGCGCATCGTCAGCGGCGGCACGCAAAGCCACGTCATGCTGGTCGACCTGCGCGCCAAGGGCATCACCGGCAAGGAAGCCGAGGCGGTCCTGGGCAGCGCCCACATGACGATCAACAAGAACGCCATTCCCAACGACCCGGAAAAGCCGATGGTCACCAGCGGCGTGCGTATCGGCACCCCCGCCCTGACCACCCGCGGCTTCAAGGAAGAAGAAGCCCGCGCCACGGCCAACCTGGTCGCGGACGTGCTGGACAACCCGCGCGACCCGGCCAACATCGAAGCCGTCAAGGCCAAGGTGCACGCCCTGACCTCGCGCTTTCCTGTCTACAAGTGACCTGAAAAGCCCCGGATGAAGTGTCCTTTCTGCGCCCATCCAGACACCCAGGTGGTCGACACCCGGGTGGCGGAGGACGCGACCTTCATCCGGCGCAGGCGCCGCTGCGGCGCCTGCGACAAACGCTTCACCACCTACGAGCGGCCGGACCTGAGCTTTCCGGCGATCGTCAAGAAGGACGGCCGGCGGGTCGACTTCAAGCCCGAGAAACTGCGCGCCTCGATGGACCTGGCCCTGCGCAAGCGCCCGGTCGGGGTGGAGCAGGTCGACAGCGCGGTCGAGCGCATCGAAGAAGCCTTGCTCATCACCGGTCTGCGCGAGATTCCTTCCAACCGCCTCGGCGAACTGGTCATGCGCGAGCTTCGCCGCCTCGACAAGGTGGCCTACGTGCGCTTCGCCAGCGTGTACCGCAGCTTCGAAGACATCGACGAATTCAAGACCCTGGTCGACGAGGTCGTCCGCACCTGATACACGCGCGCTGTCGAGCCAGCACGGCCATTTTGCTTACCGTAACTTTCAGTCTGGACGTACCCGGTAAAACGCGGACGTTGTAAGCACGAGTTGCATTCTTATTGCTTATAGTGCGAGTGTTTTTAACTGCCAGAGGGCTTCGAGATGGATACGGCCAAGGATTCGACCCTCAACATCGCTTTGACCGACGTCTGGTACGGCCGTGAGCTGCCCGGACTGACCGACAAGCTCGAGTCCCGCCTGTCGCCATGGCTCTACCGCCTGGCAAGCCGCCTGTCGCTGTTGCGCGCGGTGCTGATGCTGTGGGTCGGCCGCCGCGACCCTCTGCTGATGACCTGCTGGGACGGTTCGGGCCGCATCCTCACGGTGCTTTGCGGACTGCTCGGCGTGCGCAAGCTGGTGATCCTGGAATTCATCGATTTCAACCACCAGAGCCATCATCCCCTGGTGTCAAAGGCTTACACCTGGCTCATCAAGAACGTACTCGGCCCCTGTGCCCGCCGCAGCGTGCTGAACGTGCAGGTTTTCACCGGCTGGGAACAGCAGTACGTCATTCAGCAATACGGCCTGGAAGAAGACCGGGTGCGCTTGTTCTACTGGCCCTTGTCGCTGGGCGAGATCAAGACCCGCCCGTTCGACGAAATGCCCGCCGCGCCGATGGTGTTCTCGTCCGGCCGTGCGGCCTGCGACTGGGAAACGCTTTTCGCCGCATTCCGCCTGGGCAACTGGCCGCTGACCGTGGTCTGCACCGGCAAGGATCTGGCCCGGGTCAAGGCGCTCAACGCCGACGGCAGAGCGACCGTCTTTACCGATATCCCCAAGGCCGAACATGACCGGCTGTTCGAGTCCGCCACCGTCTACGCGCTTTGCCTGAAGGAAAAACAGAAGAGTTCCGGGCAAATTCGCCTGGCCAGCAGTATCGAGGCGGGCGTGCCGGTGGTCTCCTCGAATGTCCGCGGGCTCGACGGCTACCTGATCGACGGTGTCACCGCCGCCGCCTGCCCGCCCGGCGATGCCGAGGCACTGTCCAAGGCCATCTCCGACCTGATGGATTCGCCTGCCGCGCGCCAGCGTCTGGTTTCCGCCGCACTGGAATTCGCGCGCGGCAACACCCGGCAGATCTACATGGACAAGATTGCCCGCATGCTGGTCGAGTCGCGCAAGGAAATCACCGATACGCGGCCTCTGCGTACCTGATCCGCCCGCACCGGCATCGGCGGCCGGCCTGCTGGCTCCTTGCCCGGGCCTAGGGTTTACCCTATAACCTGTTCGATGCTCCGTACGGCCCCCCACACCCTCCTGAAACGACTGGGAGCGCACGACGCTGCCGTGATGAGCATGCGGGTCGGCATCGTTCTGGCAGCCATCATGGCCGCCTGCTGGCATTACGGGCGGCTCGACTTCGTCATGCCGATGTTCCTCGGCGTCATCGCATCGGGCATCGGCGATACCGATGACGGCTGGCGCGGCCGGCTGCGCACCGCGCTCATCACCCTCTGCTGCTTCGGCCTGGCCGCCGTCACGGTGCAGTGGCTCTTCGACCGCCACTGGGCTTTCGCGACCGCCCTCTGCTGCGCGGCGTTCGTGCTGACGCTGCTCAGCGCCATCGGCGAACGCTACCGGGCCATCGCCTGGTCGACGCTGGTGCTGTCGATCTACAGCGCGACCGCACGCGACCACCACGGCGAGGGCGCACGCTGGCTGCTGCCCACGCTGCTGCTGTCGGGTGCCGCCGCCTACAGCGTGGTGTCGGTGATCTGGGCGCGCGTCTTCGCGTTGCAGCCGGTGCGCCGCCGCATCGCCCAGGTCTACGACGCGCTGGCGCAGTACCTGTGGCTGAAAGCGGCCATCTTCGAGCCGATCCGAGGGGTGGACGTCGAACGCCGGCGCATCGCCCTGGCCCACCGCAACGTCGACGTGGTGCAGGCCCTGAACCTCGCCAAGGACGCCTTGCTGCGCCGCCTGCCGCCGGTCGACCCGGCCACCGGCGTGCCGCCCGACCAGGGCAACGAGGAAAGCCGGCTGCTTTTGGCGCAGTATTTCATCGCCCAGGACGTGCACGAGCGCGCCAGTTCATCCCACGTGGCGTATGCCGAGTTGACCGACACCTTCTTTCACAGCGACGTGATGTTCCGCTGCCAGCGCACCCTGGCGCTGCAGGGCAGCGTCTGCGCCGAACTGGCCCAGGCCATTCGCCTGCGCCGCGAGTGGTGCGACGACGGCGCCACCACCCAGGCCCTGGCCGACCTGCAAGGCGCCCTCGCCCACCTGGAAAACAGCAACCGCCGCAGCACGGACATCCCCGCACCGCCGCGCCGCGTCCGCCAGCTGCGCTCCCTGCGGGCGCTGGCGCACAACCTGGCTTCGCTCGATCAGCAACTGGCGGGCGCCGGCTGCCCGCAACCGGCGAGTCTCGGCGAGACCCTGTTCGACTCCACTCCCCGCACCCTCGGCGAGGCGCTGCGCCGGGTCCGAGCCCAATGCCGCCTGCAGGCGCCGGTGTTCCGTCATGCGGTGCGGGTGTCGCTGGCCCTGGCGGTGGGCTTCGTCGGCATGGGTTTCCTGCATGCCGAGCATGGCTACTGGGTGCTGCTGACCACCCTCTTCGTCTGCCAGCCCAGCTACGGCGCAACGCGTCGCCGCGTGCTGGAGCGCATCGCCGGCACCTTCTGCGGCCTGGTGGCGGGCTGGGCGGTGCTGCAGCTTTTCCCCGACCTGCTGCTGCAGTCGGCCTTCGCGGTGGCCGCCGGCATGACGTTTTTCGCCTTCAATAAAACCCGTTATGCCTTTGCGACCGGGGCGGTCACGCTGGTCGTGCTGCTGGGCAACAACCAGACCGGCAACGGGGCGGAGCTGATCGTGCCGCGGATGATCGACACGCTGGCCGGGGCGCTGATCGCATCGGCGGCGGTGATCGGCATCCTGCCGGACTGGCGGGCCCGCCGTCTGCGCCCGGCCGCTGCTTTGGCTTTGGCGACGGCTTCGAAATATCTGCAGGCCATCGGGGCGCAGTTGGGCGCCAACAAGCGGGACGACCTCACTTATCGGGTGGCGCGCCGTGATGCGCACGATGCGGATGCGGCGCTGTCCACGGCTGTTTCGCATGTTTTGCAGGAGCCGGGGTTGGTGCGGGGCGGCGTCGAGCCGGGGATTCGGGTGTTGGTGCAGTCGCACACCTTGCTCAACTACCTGTCGGCGCTGGGGGCGCATCGGGGAGAAGGTGGGGGGCCGGAGGAACAGGCTGTTTTCCGGGAGGCTTCGGCGACGTTGGTGAGGCAGTTGGATGCGCTGGCGCTGGCGCTTCGTGTGGCTGGGTCGGATGGGCCTGATCCGGGGCAGGAGCGGGAGGCGATGGATCTGGCGGATGCGCTGGAAATGCATGAGGACGCTACTGCGTTGGCTCAGTTGGCGTTGGTTAGTCGGCAGATGCCGCCTTTGCAGAAGGCGGTTGCCAGGCTGGTTTTGCCTGTTGTGCCGGGGTGATTTTTTTGTTTTTGGGTTTGGGGGTATTTGGTGGTTTTTTTAACTGCCTTCGGCTTGATGCTTCTTCTGATCCCCTTCGGGGTGAGACCCTACGCCGGTGGCGGTAACTTTCTTTTCGCAAAAAAGAAAGTCACCAAAGAAATTGCCTCGGGATCGGGTAGCCATACAAGAATCGGGCCTTTGCTTCGCTCGGCCTTGGGAATATGCCACCGAACACCCATATCCCGACGACTTGAGCATGCCTGATATACCCGCACCGCTCCCGACAGGCCAATAGTCCAGACCAGGCACGAACCGCGGCACTGCCGCCGCATAACCAACACCGCGGCTTATCAAGCGCACCGCCCACCGCTCGCGGCCAATATTTCCAGGTCATTATCAAACGCACCGCCCGTCGATCATAGCCGGCCTGCGGATACTAACTGCTCTGCATTATCCCTGAAGGCCAGAGCGACTAAATCGACGCAGTCTGGACTATTGGCCTGTCGGGAGCGGTGCCGTGACCTGAGGCATGCTCAAGTCGTCGGGATATGGGTGTTCGATGACATATTCCCCAGGCCGAGCGAAGCAAAGGCCCGATTCTTGTATGGCTACCCGATCCCGAGGCAA
>Ga0308164_10000977_pt1 | contig 37296 bp, 37 predicted proteins | sample PhyTR2_FD_201031 | JGI IMG/M metagenome (GOLD analysis project Ga0308164, IMG submission 201031) | Phyllosphere microbial communities from UC Gill Tract Community Farm, Albany, California, United States - DLSLT.R2 | ecosystem: Host-associated > Plants > Phyllosphere > Unclassified | place: USA... | reverse complement strand
ATTACTAAGAGCAGTTAAAATGATTCTTCCAAACTGGTCATATTTGCTCAGCAACCATTGATTTTTGGCTCTAAGATTGGCATCCTGGGTCATCACCAACTGGTCTGCCTTATTGTATATCATATATTCCCAGCCTTTCCCCGGAACCTTTTTCTCCACCAGTCTTCCCAGCCCGTCATAGCGGTACTGGTAACACAGTTGGTCAAGCATCGTCTGGTCCGGAGCTGAAGCCCCTACAGCCAATGGCGGAATCACATACACCAGCTGACCATATTCATTGTGCAGATAATAAGTATCTACATTCTGGGTGCCGTCATTTTTTCGTACCAGGATGGTCTGCCCTTTTCCGTTTTTGAATTCCGTGGCTATATTGCCATCCGGATCGGTAACGGAAGTTTTCATCAGCTGGTTGGCCGCATAAGAGCCGGAAAGGGATATGACGGAATTCGTTCTCGCTTCTGTCCATGTCGTCGTGATCCCATATTTCTTTACTTCACCAGATGCGTTGGTTCCGTAAGCCATATTGGAAGGTTTCTGGGACCAATCCGTTCCCACTGGAACCACCTGGTTCACCCTTGTGGTAAACAGGTCGTCAAAGCGTTTTTCGGAATAGATCTTTTCACTTCCATACCCGGCAGATGCTGCATTCGCAAGCGGATTGGTATAGATGGCTCCGTTTGCAGTTCCGGACTGAGGAACCGGAAGATAACTTTTGGCCTGTCTCCCTTTGGCATCATACTCTATAGGAACTACAACGTCTCTTCCAAGCGGCGTCGCTTTAATGGCCACTGACTGTACGGGTCTTCCCAATCCGTCAAAATACTGCACAGATTCTGATTTTTTAGTACAGTCTCCATCCAGACAGCTTTTGGTATAAATGTAATTCTCTGACGTACTGAGGTTCGTTTGAGCGAAAGAAAGCCCCGCTACAAACAATATATGGAATGCTATAATTATTTTTTTCATGATTTTTAGTGTTTGTAGTTATACTGGTTCTCCTGCAATACTTTTCCATCGGCGTCTTTTACCTGGATCAATCGGCCCGCTTTATCATAAATATTGACGGTTCTGATACCATTGGCTGATATGGATTGGGTAACTCCAATCAAAGGATCATAAGTGGTTGCTGTAACCCCGAAATTTTTCAGAGCCGGATCTTTTCTCAGGTTTTCCAGAGCCAGCAATAACGCAGGTTCATTAGCCGGATTTTCACGGTCCGCATTGGATGCATTGATAGCAGCCGTTACTGTGGCAAGGGATGATACCTGGGCATAAGATGCCCCTGAAATCACAGCAATTGGCATGGTCTTATTATATCCCCATATTGTGGTCGTTGGCGCTCCGTTTTTCCCGGTTACCTGAACAAGATTTCCTTTATCGTCATACACATCCAGTGTGGAAGCAGTAAAAGGACTTTGGGTCTGCCTGTTATAGCTGATGACAGAACTCGGATATACATTGGAGGAATTGTCGAATTTGGTTTCAGATTTTCCGATGGTTTTACCCGCTTCCTTAACTTCTGTTTCCAGCAGGACTCCCGTCATATTGGCTGTCAACAGTTTCGTATGATTCTTATCCTGGGCATATTGATAGAAAGTTTCTGTCACTGTTCCGTCTGCGGCGGTGGTTTTTGATGAAGAAGGCTTGTAATTATCCGATCTTACATTATTTTCACTTGAAGTTTGCAGAAAAGAGGCTGCAGATCCCGAAGGATAAGCTATGGAAGTGCTCTTGGTCTGGCTGATAAACGCTGTTTTGGAATAAAATCCTTCATCGGTCTGATAATCCAAGTTGTCTGCGATGCCAAAGGTATATTCGTAATCATCTTTTCCCAGAAGCTGGTTGGTTTCACTATACATTTCCTTTTTCTCCAGGATCCCTGATCTCAAAAGGTTGTAGTAAGGCTGGAAATTAACGGTATTGCCGTTTACCGTCGTCTGATACGATGGATAATCCTTATCCAGCTTGAAATAATATTTTGCATATCCATTTCCTGAACCGTCTGTTACTTTTACGTTTTTGAACATCACTTTACTGTCACTGGAAATGTAACCGCTTGAAGCGTTGGAAATGGCAAAATCATCATATTTGTATGAAATCTCTTTTATCGGCGCGCTGCTGTTGATATCATTAAACCTTTTGATGGAACGGATTCTGTATGATGTAGATGAATGGGCATTACGGTAAGGGCCAGGAACTGTTTTAAGCTCCTGCAGATCAAAGGAAACTTCTCCATGCCTTAATGGAACATTGACGGTGACGGTATACTGTCCGGGATAATTATAAAACCTTACATGCCCTCCTTTCTGATTGGTTGTAAGCACTTCACTCCCTCTTTTCAGCGTATAATTAATCCGTTTATTTTCGGGTACCGGAGGTAGGAGAACAGGTTCTCCCGTCCCCGGATCATCGGGTGTATAAATTTCTGCGTAATTCACCCAAAAAGGGATCTTCTTTGAGGGATCACCAGGGATTGTAAAAGTATAGGTTAAGGTCTCTCTGGTTTTAAAGTCAAAAGTAAAAAATGTCTCTTTATGCTGAATACAGGAATTGATGTAGTCCATTTTTAAACCTTCAAGATAAGCCTCAGAATTCATATTGGCATAAATATCTGAGCTTTCGTAGACATACTCTGTTTTCCCTTTTGTTGGATAAATAATTTTGTTGAGGATTCCCGGAGGACTAATGATCCCGCTTCCATAACATGGTGAACTTGCCGGAGTTTCCAAACTAAGAGGATTGTAAAGCATTGCTGTTTCTTCAATAACATTCTGCCCGTCCATTTTCTTTATTTTATCCAGCTGCCTTCTTTTATGGGTAGCATTTCCAGGATAAGGTGGAATAGGATAAGAATATTCAAAAGCATATTCCGCTACTTTCCCATAAAAATTATTCAGCAGTACTTTTTTAATGCTGTAAGGGTCATTCATGGTTTTTTCCAGGGCCTGGTCGTAGTCATAAACGATCTCAATATTCCCGGATGCGGTATTAATTTTCTGAAGATGACAGCTTTTATAAAGCAGCGTGGCATTATCAGTGTCGTATTTGGTGGTTTTCTGATAGGTGAAATTAGCCGTTTCTACCCCATCAGCACCCGTAATGCGGGTAAGGAAAAAAGCTGATTTGTATTCCAGTCCCCAAAGTCCTCTGCTTTCATAAGAACTATCATAGCCTACCGCTGTAGAATAGTCGTTAAAATAATAGGTGCTGCCATCGTCATCGGTGATGGTAAAGGAATCAACAACCAATGTAGCGGTGTTGCTGTCTCTGGTATAAGCTATTTTCACATGGTTCAGAGGGGAAAGATCTACAATTCTGAAGGTGTTCTGTACGGTATCCCTTTCTATTTTAAACTTCCCTGAAAATCCCGGAAGATTATAATAATATTCATCATCAAAAGCATTTTTTTCATAATGAGGATTAGCCGTATTCTGAAATGCTTCATCCAATAAACCTCCGTTGATCTTTCTGGAGATAACTCCACCTTTGAAGATGGACCATCCTGCTCCGGATTCTCCCGCGGGCTCATCCTGAGAAACGTTCAATGGATTATAGCTCAACTGCAAGCCAAAGCCTGAACCTCCATATCCTGAAATACTGAGTAATGGTATCGAAATTTCCGGTATACCCAATGCCAATGACGGCGGATTATCCGTAAAATCAGCAAGGGAAGTAAGGGAAGGAACCGGATTGGAACTATCTCCAAAATTAACTCCCTGAAACTGGTGCTGTGCCTGTAAAGTAAGATTTAAGCCTACAAGACTGATAAGGCACATGTATATTTTTTTCATCTTTGTTTTATTTCTTAATTAATTTGGCACTAGCCGTTTTGTTCGTGTCTGTTTTTATCGTCACCAGATAAGCCCCCTGAATGAAATTCTGAGTATTTATTTTCGTTACTTTATTCTTCGTTTTCAGGCTCTGAAGCTGTCTTCCACCCATATCATACAGAATAATATCAGCTTCTTTAAAGTCAAAGCCTATTTCTACATAAGCATAATCTGAAACCGGATTCGGATAGATTTTAATATCTTGTTTTTCAATCAGCTTATTGATTTGGCTATCACCCAGCTTTACAATCTTCCAGTTCTCTTTTCCTAATTCTTCTGCACTGGTTCCGGCAAGGATAATAGAACCGTCTCTGTTCAGCTTAATATCTGATAACCGTTCCTCTTTTTTGGCGGATTCTCCTTTGACATGTTTCCTCCACTGCTCATTACCATCCTGATCCAGATACAGCATCCAAAACTTTTCATCGTCCGACTCAATACGTCCCTCGGCTTGGGTGTAACCTCCCAGTAAAATTCCTTTCGAGGATTTATCATCTACTGAATGCAGAACACTTGCTCCCATCAGAATATCGCGGTTCCCGAAATTGTAAGACTTCTGCCAGATCTCGTCTCCTCTTTCATTTAAAGAGATCAACCACAGATCAGTTCCTTCTTCAATCCCTACCGTTTTGTTTCCTGATTTTTCTGATCTGGATTCTCCACCGATTAAATATCCGGCGGATGTTAATGCCAATGTTCTTATGTGATCATCTCCTTTTCCACCGAAATTCTTTTCCCACTCTACTTTTCCTTCTTTGGAAAGTTTTACGATCCAGTAATCTCCTTCGCCGTAGTTATCTGTAGATTTCGGGGTGCGGGATACGGGATACGCGGTAGATCCACCCGTTTTATCAGCGGAACCCGGAACACGAACCTCGGAACTCCTCGAATAGATTCCTAGCAATGCTCCTCCGTCCTTCGTCGGGATTATTTTCTCCACTTCATCAAGACCTTTTCCACCCAGAATGGTTTCAGAAAGAATTTTTCCGTTCCTGTCAAGTTTAGTGATCAAAACATCTTTTGAACCGTAACCTTTAGTAGAATTCTGAATATTTCCGGCCACAACAAATCCAAAATCTGTAGTCTGAATCACTGATCTTGCTTCCTCATCTGAAGAAGTTCCCAAGGTTTTCTGCCAAAGTTCATCACCAAATTCATTCAATCTAATCAACCAGATATCCGATCCTCCTTTAGAATCTTCTTTTTTATCTAAACCTTTTCCTGAGTAGGAAGTTCCTGCAATCAAAAATCCGCCTTCCTGGGTGGCTACAGAAGCGGAAAGATAGTCATGGTTCTGTCCTGAGAAATATTTTTCCCAAACCTCTTCGCCCTGCTGATTAAGCTTGACTAAATGAAAATCATAACCATTATTCTGCTTACTTGCTGTTCCCTGAGGCTCTCGAAGGGAACCTGCCTGAATAGAGCTACCAGTTATCAGATACTGCTGATCAATCGTCGTCGTTATCTGGCTTAGAAAATCCTGTGTAGAAGATTTGATGTCCTTCTGCCACAATACTTCCTGAGCAGACAGCCCAAGAAGTGTGCACATCGTCAATGCACTCATGTAGATTTTTCTCATTAGTTTTTATTTGTATTTTTTTAATTAATATTTATAATTTTTCTGCAAATTTAACTTTTTTTAACATTGAAAAATTCATTATCATCATATTGATTTAAATAATGTTGTGAGTTAACTGTCTTAATGCAAAGCTATTTACGCATAGCGACAATACATGTCGTAATATATTTCAATTTAAAAAATGATAAAAATCACATTAATCACCATACATAGAATTGATTAGATAGCGAAGGTAGAGGTAAAAGAAATACTGCCTCATAAATTTGGTTATAAAATTAATAACCAACAGTTATAAATTTTGCTATTTACATTAATCTAAAAACATTAAATTTGTGTCATTAAACAAATGTTATGTGTTATGATCACACTGGGAACTAAATTGACTAGACTTCGAAAAAGAAAAGGATATACTCAGCAGGAAGTCGCTGACTTATTAAATATTTCCCAACCTGCCTATCATAAATGGGAGACTGATTTGGCAAAACCCGCTATAGAAAACCTGATTAAAATCTCTGAGGTTTATGAAATTGATCTCAATGAATTGTTGGAAGAGACTCCAACATTTAATATAACTAATAATGATTGTAGTATTCAGAATATTGGAAATCCGAATTCTAATTTCTATGCAGAATCACCTGAGCTTATTAATGGGATTCTAAAGAATCAAGATGCAATTACTAACCTTCTCAATGTCCAAAATAAACTTATTGAGACCTTAATCGATAGAATTAAAGAATAATCCTCATTAGCTCATGTACATTTCTCAGTCTATAATTAATTTGAAATTTGATGCACTGTTTTGTTTTTTAGACAATCTTTGCAAAAATCGAATTATGATGAGAAAATATAATTTTAACAAAACAATTTCTTTCACTCTTTTCAAAAGTTTAATCTTAATGTAATCCAAAAGAATTTAACATTTCAAAATATATTCTTATAATTCATAATTGCACTGACACTTTACAAACTAAATTTATTTTGATAATAAATAATACTATTATATTTTAGAAAATCTTGAAATTTTAGCAAGGTCGATATGGTACCTTTTAAAAGTCCTGTACATATTGTTATACTTAACGAAGTTGTGACTGACAGCGATTTCTTTTAATGTTTTTGAAGTAAAAAGAATATCATCAATTGCCTCAATCATCTTCATTTTTAGATAATAGCTGTAAAAGCTGTCTCCCCAATATTTTTTAGCATGTTTTTGAATCTTATGGATGCTCAGTTCTTTCTCATTAATCCAATCCCTGAGCTGATGACTTTTGATAGAATCAAACTCCTCTAATAACTCTGGAAGATATTCAAAAGGTCCCTGTGGGATAATAATTATATCGCTCGGGATCGAACATTCAGACAAACTTATGAATACCCGTCTTAAGTCATCTTTCCATATAATACCGCTTACATAACATAAATTAGGGAGTACAGTAAAATGAACATGAAAAGCCATCGGAAAATTCTCTTTCATTGTTTCCTGCTCTGGCAAATATTCAATAATCTTAGAAACAGAGGAATCGTTTTGATTCAGTTCAGAGGAAGAATGGATGTTTCCCTGCAAAATACGTTTATAAAATTGCATATCTCTAGACAGCCAACCAAAATTTGCGAAGCAGTCTGTATATAGCTCCGTTATATAGGAGACCTTAGAAGCTAAATATTCAACATTATGAGTATAAACCTCTTTTTTAACAAAGATCAGCTTAGAAAAACGATCCATAGACTGATCCATTACTTTATCAAATAACATGATCGTATTAACATTCATTTGAACCTCCTTATTGTCTAAAAATGTTTATCAATAATTGAGAACTTGCAAATCCCAATAAATATGATTTATTATATTAATTTAACGTTTTTTAATCAATTAAAGAAATAACTAAAGAAACGGTCATTCCTTGATCAAATAATATACTGTATGTAACAAACATTCAAATATCATAAGGCAATGATTCTTTACAACGCGACAATTTTCTTTTGTCAATATCTTATATTGCGTCTCTTTTTTTTCTTTCTGGGCAGAGGAATTTCTTCGGGCTCATGATTATTGGCTGGCCCCAGACTTAGCATAGAAAATAAATCGAAAAGTAATTCACTTGTTTTAAAGATCTCTTCAAAAGCTGAGTGAGGAATATGATTTTTTTCAGATAGATTTTTGCATATCCTGTTCATTGCAAGGGTTAGGGCTTTTTCATCCATTGAGCTATAATGAGGGCTATTTAAACGCTCATAGAGAATCTGCTTTTCCAGAGCCTGAATAACAGAATCCATATATTTTTTCTTTTCAACAGCAAAAACATTGGGATTGGTCATAAGCAGGGTGTTTTTGCTCCTAAGATGAGCTATTTCCTTTTTTTGCGATTCTGTTTGAAGTTTTAAATCTGCAATTTGTTTACGATGGGACTCGGTCAACTCATTGTTTTTTAAAAGCTCAGCATTATAAAGCTTATAAGCTTTTCCATAATTTTCAATTGTTTTTTCAGTTTTAATATGTTCAAATCCCAAAAAGTCAGTTTCTTTAACAATAAGGTCTTTAAATGAATTACCCTGTAACCTCGTTCTTATCTCGCTAATTTTTGTTTCTAATGCTTTAAGTTCTTCTTCTTTTTTATGGATCTTAAATTCTACAGCTTCCAGTCTCCCTAATGATCCGGCTATTCCTCTTTCCATATCAAGACACTCGGCGGTAATATCCTGCATCCTGGAATAATGGAATGACTGGTGCTTTAGTGTTTTTCCTGTTTTCTGATCCTGCCAGTCTGCGACAAGATGGGCATGAAGATTAGGTTTCCACTCCTTAGATTCTTTGTCCCAGTGTCCTTCATCCTTATGGATAGCTATCTGAAAAACCTTTATCCCCAGTTCTTGTTCCAGTCTTTTAGAAAGATCAAAAAGGTCTTTCATAGTTGTTTCTCCCTTAATCACTACCACTGCCTCCCGAATTGGCATGGCATTGCTCTGTAATTTCCTTCCCGACTTCGCTTTACAATATGTCTGAATTTTAGTGAGCCTGTCGCCAATCTTTTCCTCTTGCCAATATTCATTTTTGGACGTCAGTTCTTTTCGGATATAATCGAAAGTTTTCTTTCGGAAGTTATGAGTCTCCGAATCAGACTTTATAGCTTTGAAATTAATTGAGGTTTTCATAAAATTGTATTTTGATCAATATCAACTATATTTGTAGGGAAACTTGTTTTGTTTGAAATGATAGTTCAAGCATTATTCTGAGCAGCCTCTAGGGCTGCTTTTTTAGCCCCTGCGGGCGAAGTAGAAACTTTGTTGGAAGGGAACCGACCTTCAAAGTTGCGAATGAGCTCCTAACTTTTGCAGACAGTTGGTAAAAAGCACAGTGCTACATCCTTCTGCGCGTCCCTTTCTTTATCCTGTTGGTTTCTTCTTTGTACAGATTCTGTTTTTCTGAATTTCCGTTTTCCGCTACCGTTGTGGTCAGCGTATTGGTCGTGTCATGAACATGATGCTTCTTTTTTGCGATGAGATACTCATTCAAATCTTTGCAATCTAAATAGAATTGAGAAAAGTCCTGGGCATGAGGGTAAGTCTTTAGAATCTGCTCGGTGCATTCTCTGCCTGTGGGATCATTGTCCAAAAAAAGGCTGATCTCTGAATAAGAATCAAGCACGGCTAATGCCTTTTTAAGCATTGCCGTAGAATTTAACACCAACATATCCCCCTGAAAAGATTTTTGCATTTCGATAAAGGATAAGGCATCGATAAAGCCTTCAAAGACGGCTAATTTTTGGTTGGCAGCATTCTTTTGGGTTTCGTTATTGTTGACTGATTCGGTTTCTTTTGGAAATGATAGGACAGTAATATCTTTTTTATGTAAAGCCCCTTTGTAGAAACTATTTCTAAGCTCCCAACCATCTGAATTATTTTTAAATCCCACTGCGTAAAGCTGTTTGTTTTCAATGGTGAACCATAGTTCTTTGATAAAAGGATACACTTTTTCACTTAAGCCCCGCTCATGGAGATAGGATAAAAGATTAGGATGCATAATATCCATAATCCTGTCTATACGATAATTTGGATGAGACTTTAAGGTTTTAATCTGCTGGTGAAAAGAAGAAAAATTTTGATGGGATGCCCATTCTAAAGCTTTTTTTACGGATATATTAAAATATTTCTGAATAAAATCGGTCGTAGTACCGCCTGCTCCTTCTGAGAAGAGGTACCAAAGGTTCTTCGGCTTATCGATTTTAAAAGAGGCTTGGGATTCAGACCCAAAAGGACTGAGATACCATGCTTCTTTTTCATTGTGACGGGCTGGAAGGTGTCCGAGAAAAGCGAGGACTTCTTCCAGACCTATGGAATTTAATTGCTTACAGTTCATTTGCCATATCTATTTTACAGAAGATAGCAAAGCGAATAAAATGATGGGGAACTATGGTATTTAGTGGCTGTATTTGTCCTTTAGTTTCTTAATGAATCTATCCTAATTAGGACAACAAAGGAAAAATAGTGCCTATACCTGCAATATTAAAATGATATAAAAAATTCATTGAGTTAATTTGTCATATCGCTGGCATTATAACTTTATATATCGTTGAAAAATTGAAATCATAAAATCATATAAGGCTAAAATTATAATCTGCTGAAGTCATGACTATACAGTTTGTGATACTGATATAATGTTAATTAAATGTTTTGTAAAAATGCTAACGGCATAGTAAACTGGCTTTATAATGATGCATAAGGTTATAAAGTTAACAGCATAAAGAAAAAAAGACAAATACTTACTCTGATATCTTATGGAAAATAAAAACCTCCCTAACTGGAACAATGAAAGTGATCCTACGAAAAAGGAAAACTCAATTGAGAGCTCCGTCCAATTCGGAGAAATATTGGATCATGATCAGCCTGTAAGCGATGATGATTATTTAAAGCATGCTATGGAGCCGGATGCGCCCCTAAAGACTGAATCTGGAAAAAATCAATCTCCTATAGGTAGAAATAGACAGTCAAAATCTCAGGTATTAACAGAAAAGGAATATTTTGAAACCTTCTTTAAAATTCCAAAACAAAAGGCAAGCAAAGGAAGGTCTGTATACATCCGTTTGGAGTTCCACCAGAAGTTTTTAAAGCTGATAGCAGGACTTGAAATAGACAGACTGACAATGTATGCCTACCTGGATAATATTATTGAACATCATTTTATGGAGTTTGAAGAACTGATCCATAAGATATATCAGGAGAGGAATAAACCGCTGTTTTAATGAAAATGGGATCTTTATCATAATTAAGACAATGAAGGAAATAAAACGACAGTAAATTCCAATTTAGAGAGGCGGATCATTTTCAGGAATAAATTTCCAAAAAATGATTCCTTATGCTATACAAAGAAACTGTCAGTAGAGAAATGTGGGAACTACTCCAAAAATTAATGAAAGATGAAAAATTTAAGAATTACATCTTAGTCGGAGGTACAGCATTATCTCTAAAAATAGGACATAGAAAATCAGTAGATATAGATTTGTTCACCACAAATGATTTTGATTCACAGGAGATGCTTTATTATCTGAATCAAAATTATGGTGCAATCATTACAGAAAGCAGACTTTTTACCAATACGGTACTTACCCATATTAATGATATAAAGGTTGATATCATTACCCACAAATATCCTTTATTAAATCCTGTAGAGATGAACGAAGGTATTCGGATGATCTCTAATGAGGATATTGGAGCGATGAAGCTCCATGCCATTTTTCAGAGTGGAAAAAGGTTAAAAGACTTTGTGGACATGTATTTTCTCCTGGAAGAAAAACCACTTAAAGACTATCTTCAGGCATATGAGAAAAAATATGACGGTCATGATTTTTTAGCTGCTTATGCACTTTCCTTTTTTGGCAATATTGATTTTGATAAGGCTTTTGATGTTTCAATGATGAAAGGAAAAGAGAACAATTGGCCAGTAATGTCAGAGCGTCTGAAAAGAGCAGCTGTTAATCCCGAACTGAAATTTGAGATAAAACATAAACAGGAAAATGAAAAGAATCCACCCAAAAAAGGGAGAGGTTTTCGCCTATAATTATTGCGTAAACTGATGGAATTCAGTAAATTTATAGTATGAAAAATATGGTAAACAATGCGCTAAAACCCAATCTGCATGCCAAATTTTTTTGGGATACGGATATAGATAAAGTGGACTGGCAAAAAATGTATGTTGCAGTGATTACCCGTATTATAGAAAGAGGAGGGCAAAAAGAAGTTGACGAGATCGTCCGCTTTTATGGACGTGAAAAGGTTTTAAAAACTTTAAAGGATGAGATCTTCTTTCTTCCCAATTATGCAATAGAAGATGCCCTCAGATTCTTTCCTGAACTCAAAAAGGAAGAAATGTATTGTTATCTGAACCGCAAGGACAAGCCTTATCATTGGATTTAAAGAGAAATACAATAACAGTACCTTCATGTGATACCTCATATAATTTGTAGTTAATCTTTTAAGTGTTTCCACCTGAGATGATAACTTCCAATAGATTTATCGAACCAGAGATTTTCGATAAGTGTTAAATACTTTAGAGATTTTGATATACCTCCTGTAAATCCGGGCTCAAGGGCAATTGTAATGCCGGACAACCTTTCAAAGATCCACTTAGTAAGTATATTTTCAGGAGAAATAAGACTTTTAATCTCAGAATCTTTCATATATCTGAACTTATCGGTAGGTTCAATATTGTTGTTGAGCGTAAAATAATCCAGATCAATATCAAAGAACACATTTTGTATTTCTGATAAGAATAAAGCATCCCTAACTGCATCCTCTGTTTTAAATTTTCTTATCGTATGCTTTTTTCCTCTGAAGTCTTCAAGATATTCATCTTCCCAGTCACTTTCAAATGTCCCCTGTCTGCAAAGAACCCACACGTCATTAATAATATCAAGATAGGCTGCCGACATGATATGGGAGTCGTTTAATGTGTTTAGCCTGTAGGAACTAAAAAAGGAGACTTCAAAATGATTATCTAAGTCCAGCTTCTTCAGCTCTTCTTTTCCACCATCCGAAGGATATACCAGATCCTGATGCCAATCATATGTAACCAGATCAATGTTCACAGCCGACCTCTTTTTTAATAATTCTTTTTTCCAGAGGTTCCAAAAATAGAATGCGAAGCGATGGCTATTAAAAAGAGCAATCTGTACCACATCACCAGTTTCGAACGGATGTGCTAAATAATTATGTACAGAATTTGGCGGATATGATTTCACAAATCTATTAGAGGGATTGAAGTTTACCATTTTATAGGATATCTTTTACAAAAATAGAAGTTTTATGAATACTTGAACGCATTAGGCCAATGAAAGAAAAAAGAAGACAGTAAATGCCTGTGGACAATTGTCTGCTCTAAAAATAGGGAATTTTGTAGAAATCAAAATTTATAGATATGGAAACAATTACAAAAAATGATCTGCGTATAATGCAGGATCAAATAATTTCTGAAATTGGCAGTCTTCTGGAAAATAGCATAGGCAACAGTAAAGAATCCGAAGATTTTGGCTGGATGCGCAGTAAAGCCATTCGCAATAAGCTAAATATTTCCGCCTCTACTCTACAGAATTTGAGGATCACGGGTAAAATTCGCTTTAAGAAAGTATTGGGTTCTTATTACTACAATAAAGAAGATCTTCAGCACCTATTTGACGATGAAGACTAATGCCCCACAACAATGGTTTGATTTCCTTGATGAAATTGACAATGATCCCCAGCTGAATGTATGGCATATTGCACTGCTGATAGCCATTGCAAGGCTTGCCTGCAAACAAAAAGAAAAATGGATCATAAGAGTAAGCAGGAGTAAGCTCATGACCTACTCACACATAGGTACAATAACGAGCTATCATAAGTACTTTAATCAGCTTCAGAAGCTAGGTTATATAAAATATACGCCATCTTATCACCCCGATTATCGAAGTACAATAGAGATATTAAAGAGGGAAAAAAAGTAATTGCACCGACTCATTATCAGTAATATTGAGTCGGTACAAATGTCCTATTTACTAATTAATAAATCCTCTTTCTCTCCATCTTCTTCCCGCTACAAAATCATCAAAAGTCTTCTCACCTTCTAAATTTAAATGATCTGCATGGTCTGTTACTATTATTTGTGGCATTATGCCGGTAGTTTCTTCAGTAAATTTGCAATGCTTAATTAATTCATTGAACATTTTCGTCACAGAAACTAAATCCTCATCCGTTTTTCGCCTGACATCTTCTTCGGTAATATCTTGATTTGTAATTTTTTTCAGTTCTTCAGCATTAAAACTATCCTTGGTGTCAATGTTGTTGGGAAAATATACTTGACTCGGTTGATCGATAAACAATACTGGAGGAACAAGTCCTTTACTCCCTAATGAACAAAAGAAATACTGTAAGCTGGTGAACAATGCTAGATGGCTATAGAGCCAGTTTGCACCACTTCCCATGGAACGGAGGTATATTTTTTTACCGGAAGACATTTCATGATAGAGATCAAAGCTTTCCAAGCTGAATTTTAGATTAATTGGCTTATAAAAAGATTCAAAGTCTAGGTTTGCACCAAAAGCATTCATTCTTTGGTTTATTAATCTTTCCGCTTTCGCTATTTTTGCCGCACTGTTATAATTAGCTTTAAGGTCACTTTGCAAAAGTTCTATCGCATTTTTGAGCAATAAAATTCTTTCATCTATATCCGAACTGTTAATTTCTTTTATCTCCTCTAGTAGGCTTTCAATACGGAATTTAGCTTTTAAGGCCTGTTCATTTAGGCTCTTATTTTTATCAAGTTTCGCAATAATATCGTCAATAGAATGTATTTTTGAATTTATTTCCTTTAGATCATCTGATTTCGACTGTATAACCGCTTGAATGCTTTTTTCATCAGCTTTAAACGAATTAACAATATATAAAGATTTTGAAAGTTCATTATTAAGCCAGTCAATAGCTGTTATAAGTTCATTTGCTTCATTTGCAATCTGTTCATGCGGTGTTTCACAAAACGGGCAAGAAGACACCTGAAGCTTGACCGTATTAATCGTATCTATTTCCTTTGATTGATTCTGATATTGTTCAACCACGTCTATTGAATTACTAACATTAGATAGAATCGTCTGTTGGCGCCGTCTCTCGGCCACTATTGTATTACGCTGACTTACTAGTTGATTACGAATAATTATGTTTTCATCTGAGTTTTCATCTACTTTTATTTCAAGAGATGATATTTTCTCTAAAGAATCTATTGGTTTGCTGATAATAGATTCCACAGAATCATCTATCAATGGAACACCAGATATAACTACGTAATCATCCAACAAATCCTGTAAGCGACTAGCAATAGAACTCTTATAGTTTTTATTTCTCTCTTTTTCCTCTAAAAGCTTTTTATTTTCTCTTAAAAGCTCATTAAGTTTTTGAGTTTTAATAAAATAATTTTGATCAACAAAACCTGCAAAAATTTTAAACTGATCAATGGTTTGGTCGCGTTTTTCTTTTTCGTCAAATCTATAGAATAAAGAGTGCTTATTTGCGATAAGATTTTGATGTTGTAACATAAATGAAGTGAAATGTCGAACGGAGGGACTTTCTTTCTTCCTATTCTTATACCTATATTCTCGATCTTTCAGATCTATATCTGTATCTACAATATCAATTCCAAAACAACGATTCAATTCCTTTTTAAAATCGGATAAGGGTACAAAATCTGTAAAATAGCCTAAATTAAAATTATTTATATCGCTTACAAATTCTTCATCGGTTTCAATTTTGATAAAACCTTTTTCTTGGTTCGGCTTTCTCGCAATCACTAAATAACTTTCTGCTATTTTCATTATAACAAAATAAAGCTGAGCAACTTCTGTTATGACACCTTCAGGAACAGTATATTCTGAATTACCAAAACAATAATCAAAAATCTCAATCATTGCACTTTTCCCTGTTGAAGACTTACCAGTGATAATATTTAGTCCTTGAAAAAACTCTACAGAATGATGCTTTTCGTTTTGATCTATCAGACTTATGTACTTAATGTAACTTTTCATAATTCTTTGATTCCTAGCTGTCTAAAAATTGATACTAATTCCCCTCCCTTTAACATTTTGGCTAAATTTGCAGAGGCAAGAATATGTTTTTCTATTGTATTATTCTTTTCTACCGTCCTTCCCGATTGGGTAATCTCTACAATTAATCCGGGTTTAATTTTAATATAACCTTCGTCTATGGCCAATTGAAGACATTGATTTGTTAAGGTTTTAAATTCCTGAATTCGTGATTGTAATCCGTACAATCGGTTAGCTTCCTTTATAAATGATCGGATTGACCGCTTACTGGTTGTTGTTTGTAATGCTTGACAACTTGTCTCATAAAGAGTAAATGGTAAAATTAAATACGAAAGCAGTAACTCCTTCTCTTGTTTGGATTCATAATGTCGATAAAATTCTAATATCACATCCAAAAGCAAAAAGGGATTATTGTACAAAATATAGTAATTGTTGACTGTTCTACTCATTTTCAGTTTTTAATTTCCAAATTAATTCATTTGCATTATCATCTGCAAGATTATGTAGTGTTCCATTTTTATAAGAGATATGTGTATCATTATAATTAGCAAAATTAGGAGAAGGCATACCCATCACATCGTCATAATGGTCTTTAGATAATTTAATTATAGACTCTGGCGTAGAGGACCTACATGCCTTATTATATTTAGGTTTTATTTGTTTAAGTAATTCTTTCTCATAAGCATCATATACACTCTTATTTACTAACCTGTTTCCTAATTCATCAGCTATAGTACGATTAGCTATTACATAATCTGTAATAGCATCATTTATAACATCATGATGTTCTATATCCAATATTTTTTTGACAAAACTGGAATCCAAATGCTGGGTAATTTCATTCTCTTCGAGATGCAAATTTAAATGTCGCTTAGGAAAAACAATCGTTTTAGAATTGTATATCGATGCTATTTCTAGTATTTGCTTAGTAAAAAAAGCTTCTTGGATTTCAAAACCAGATTCTGTAATTTCAGGAGAGATTAAAATGCCTAGAGCAGATTGCATGGCGGCCGATTTATTTTCTTTTGGAATGAACCTGAAATACTCGATTTTAATTCTATTATATAAATCCGCTGGAGCTAGAGAATTATCTGCAATATATATTTTACCTATTATAGTTTTTAATGCTCCAGCCCTCTCTTGACTTAAAGCTAACTCCATTAATTTTAGAGTATCGGATTTCTTATTCTCTTTTTCCGTATCTTTTTGTTCCCTATTTTCAAATCGCTGTAAAGCTGAATTCAATATCTTATTTAATATTTCTAATCGACCATCGACATCTTCATTATTCCAATTTTTAAATAAGGTTTTCTTTCCGTAGTCTTGAGTCGTTAAAAGAATCAAAAATTTATATTTTGAACTATCAAATTCTGGAGACAACCAATTATTTAGGGTATTCCAAAAATTCATATGCGAATCTGTTAAAGAATCGCTATACCTCTTAACTTCTATTTGTTCATTATCGTTGGACACGTCACCCTCGCGCTCTATACGCAAACTTTCATTTTCCTGTAGCTTAAAACATCTGTCTAATGCTACATAAAACTGATATATTATCCCTTCGATAGATTCAGAAGCATCGAAACCAAGTTTATTTTTAGCCATTGATTAATAATAAAAGTAAATATGCTAAAATTACATAATTAATCAAAGAGAAAAAAAATTATGATTTAAATATTTCCCTACTATAGGAATAGTATGATGTATCATCTCCATATTCCAAAAACTAAGGCAATTTCCAGTTATTGCTATGACAAAAAGAATGATTCATAAAAAAGTCCCAATACGAAAGTATATTGAGACTTTTTTTCTTCTTTAAACAATTGCCTTTGCCCTAGAGAGCATATTTTCAAAAGAATCGCATCTATCAGAAAAAGAAATATCAAGGTGATTGCTCCGGGTGGTCTTTAGGTTCTGGAATTCTCTTTCGAGCTGTTCAAGCAATTTCACCAGATCATGGTTAAAATTATCGGTACTTCTTAGCTTGGTTTCAAGCTGCTTCATTTCACGGGCTATGGATGCCTGTTCGGTAATGGCGTACTCTTCCGTCTGCTTAATTGAGTGTGTCCCAGCATTTCTTTGACCACATGGATCGATACCCCATTGTTTAAGGTGATCGTACTGGCAAAGGTACGTCTGGCTTTATGTGTATTGAGGGTTTCATGAATTTCACATAATACGGCAATTTCTTTTAGATACTCATTCATTTTTTGATTTGAACGGCCGGGAAGTACAGTGCCTCTTTTCAAACAATGAGGATCATTCTTATATTGAGCCATTATCTCCAATGCCTTAGGAAGAAGAGGAATATCGGTACCTGATTTTGATTTTTGCCTGCTTGACATAATCCACATGCTTCCATCGTCTGCTTCTTTAATATTTTCCCATTTTAACTGAAAGGCATCAATGTAGGACAATCCCGTGTAGCACTGAAATATGAAAATATCCCGAACTACACTTAGTCTTTCTGATCTGAACTCTTTTTCTTCAATCCGTTTCAACTCCGCTTTTGTCAGGGGCTTCTTTTTAACCTTGGTTTTCTTGCTGACAAACAGTTTGAATGGATCTTTGGTAATGATCTCTTTTGCCACAGCCCTCAAAACAATCTTTTTAAAATTGCTGATATACTTCAATGAAGTGTTATTCGAACAATGTCTTTCGGTTTTAAGGTATAGATCATAATCCTTGACAAACTCATAATTAAGGACACTGAACTCCAAGTCAGTCATATTATACTTATGCTGGATAAATTCCTGCACATGGGAACGTGCCGTAATATAACGTTCATGTGTACCTTTCGAATATTCCCCAGTAATAACCAGTTTAGCCATCTCATCGTTATGTTCCTGAAATTCTTCAAGGACTTTATTTCGTGTCCTGTATTTTCCGTTGACAAAATTAATGAGATCAATAGAGGTAATGGGAATATCATTATTCATTAACTCCGTTCTGTGACTATTGATCTTAGTCGTTAAGGATTCAAGAAAAAGATTAATCGTTCGGGCATCTTCTTTAGTTCCTATAGCTTTACCTTCTTTCTGATCCCATCGGTTGAGATACCATTTTCTTTTGGTGGAGGTCTCTTTAGGAATACCATCTACAGTGATTCGCAAGTAAATGTGGCGAATCTTTTCGTTTTTTGAGCTCTTTAAAAAGTAGGTGAGCCCGTAGCTTTGTTCTACTAACATAATTCAACATTTTTAGGATTATAAATGTCAAACTAAAAGCCCTTTAAATCAAGTCGTTTATATTTGCAACGTGTTTATTTTAAATTAATTACACGCGTTTTTATGGTGTTTTGTATTCCGTTTTTGTGGCAATTTTTATCTGATTTAAAAATTGCCACACGATTGCCACAAACTTTTGGATTATTTTTGAAAATTACAGCAACTGCCATAAACAAAAAAATCCTGCAAATCATTGATTTTGCAGGATTTATCTATTTTTTGACGCTTTTTGAAAACTTCCGTTTTCGCATCTTGCGGAGAGAGAGGGATTCGAACCCCCGGACCTGTTACAGTCAATAGTTTTCAAGACTATCGCAATCGACCACTCTGCCATCTCTCCTGAATCACGGATATACCGTTGTTTTCAGTGGTGCAAATATAAAACGATTTTATTTTCCTTCAAAACTTTTCCCAAATAAATTTTAACGAAACTTAATAATGGGCTTAAAATCAGGAGAATTATTTTTACAAGGCTTTAACCTCTTCCTTATTTACTATGGCAATGAAACTGTTTTTTAGAAGATCAGACGGATACACAAATTGATCTCCGTTTTCTCCCTTCACCACAATAGCGCCCTGTTCGTCGTTCAGGCATTTGTCTAGCTGGCTTTGCATTTCATTCAGCCTTCCGTCCGGAATATTAATGATGTAGGTTCCTGTAGTGTGGGTAATTTTTATGACTTTGCTTTCCATTATTATTTTTTTAAGATCGGAGCTAAATTTAGGTATTTTTACTTAAGTAGCAGGTGTTATTCACGATAATATTGATGACTATAAATTCTTTTCTCAGAAAATCATTCTTCTTACTTTAACAGATTAATACAAATAAAAAATCTGCTAAATCTCCTTGATCTGCAAGAGATAAATATGAACCATGATTGGTGCTAAAAAATATAGAGAAGGTAATCAGAAAACAAAAAAGCGCACCCATTGGGTACGCTCTGTATTGTAAAAAGCTGAATATTAATGTAACTCTGCAAGATATTTCTCTGCATCCATCGCTGCCATACAACCGCTTCCCGCTGCTGTAATAGCTTGTCTGTAGATATGATCCTGAACATCTCCTGCAGCGAATACACCCGGAAGATTCGTTCTTGTAGATCCTTTTTCTGTAGCAATATATCCGTTCTCATCAAGATCAATCTGGCCTGCGAAAATATCAGTATTCGGTTTGTGACCGATAGCGATAAATATTCCGTGTACGTCCACCGTTGATTTCTCCTGGGTCTGGTTATTGATCACCACTGCTCTTTCCACCAAATTGTTTTCTCCTTCGATACCGATCAGCTCATGGTGAAATTTCACTTCAATGTTCGGTGTATTTTCTACTCTGTGAATCATTGCTTTAGAAGCTCTGAATTCCCCTTTTCTCACCAACATGGTCACTTTATTTACCAGTTTCGCAAGATAAGTGGCTTCTTCAGCAGCTGTATCTCCTGCACCTACTACGACAACGTCTTTTCCTCTGTAGAAAAATCCGTCGCACGTTGCACATGCTGAAACTCCACCTCCATTATATTTTTTCTCGTCATCAAGACCAAGATATTTTGCAGTGGCACCTGTAGAGATAATTACCGATTTGGCCAAAATCTCCTTGTTTCCTGCATATAATTTGTGAACACCACCTACTTCTTTTGAGAACTCAGCTTTGGTGATCATTTCGTAATGAACTTTGGTATCAAATCTTTCTGCCTGCTTCTGCAGATCCATCATCATTTCAGGACCTGTAATCCCTGCCGGATATCCTGGGAAGTTATCCACTTCCGTAGTTGTTGTTAATTGTCCGCCCGGCTCCAAACCTGTATACAATTCAGGTTTCAGGTCTGCTCTTGCCGCATAAATAGCCGCTGTAAAGCCAGAAGGCCCGGATCCAACGATCACACAATCTAAAATGTTTTGCTCCATAATCTACTTGTTCAAAAAAGATTTAAATTAAGACTGCTAATTTCGTAAATTTTAATGTTTAATTAAAGTATTTTTAATGATACTTGTCAATATGAGATATGCGAATTGTCAATTGTAGGCTGTAGATACGGTACGTTTTAGGGTATAGAATCCGGGGTTGACAATAGAAAATGAAAGAAATTAATTCATATTCTTAACTTTTCATTTTAAATCTGTCCTCTTACTCTCCTACTCTCAAACACCTATACTCCAACTTCTACACCTTCATCTTAATTTTATCCACATGAATGATCTTGTATACCAGCTCCTTGATCAGCTCGGCTTCACCCATATTAACGGCTCCGAGACCTTTCCCTTTCATATCGAATTCTCTTAGGATAGAAATGACTCTGGTCGCATGTTTCAAAGGATACAGTCTGGCGCTTTCCGCATAGTCTTTGATGAAATAAGGATTCACTCCCATTTGTGAGGCGATAGTCTGTGGCGGCTGCCCGGCCATGGTCTGATAAATAATTACATTTGAGAAATAGCTGTAAAGGCTGGCCAACATCATCACAAAAGGATTATTCTTTGGATTTTTACCCATAAAATGAGCAATTCTGAATGCTGCATCCGCATTTTTGGTTCCCAAAGCTTTCTGAAGTTCAAAAACATTATATTCTTTACTGATCCCGATATGATTTTCGACGATCGTTCCGTCCAGAATATCTCCTTCCTTAAGAATGATCTTCAATTTGTTCAGTTCATTGGCAATTCTTGAAAGGTCGTTTCCAAGATATTCTGCCAGGAGATGAGCAATATTTGGGGCCGTTTTTATCTTCAGCTGTGCACATTCATCTGCAATCCATTTGGGAAGGTTATTATCCCTTACAGATTCACTTAAGAAAAGAGCTTTTGCTTTATCTAAAGCTTTAGTAGCCTTTTTCCTGCTGTCCAGTTTCTTATGCTTATGGGCAAAAACAAGGACAGTTGAAGGAACGGGATTTTCTACATAGGTTTCAAGAACACGGTTTTCTTCCTCATTAAACTTCAGATCCTGAGCTTCCTTTACGATGATCAGCTGCTTATCGCCCATCATCGGAAACTGTCTCGCCAGGGAAAGAATCTCCTGATAAGAAGTATCTTTTCCATATACTACAGTCTGGTTAAAAGCTTTTTCATCTTCCTCCAGAAAGTCGTGTTCAAGCACTTTTACAGCTGCATCAATAAAGTAAGGTTCTTCTCCGTGGAAAAAATAAATAGGTAAAACTTCTTTATTTTTAATATTTTTGAGGATTAAATCTAATTCTTTCATCTTAATAAATGGAACTTCCAAAACTGAATTTTCAGGACACTTTTGATTTTAAATTCAAGAAAGACAAAGATAAGTTTTTTATTTATGACTTGGTCCGCAAAACTTACCTGCTCCTTACTCCCGAAGAATGGGTGAGGCAGCACTGGGTGCACTATTATCTTACGGTAAAGGCCTATTCCCCATCTGCACTTATCACAGAGAAAAAGATCCTTCTGAACGGTCTTACGAAAAGAATTGACCTTCTGGTTACTGAAAAAACAGAGCCCATTATCCTGATCGAATGCAAAGCTCCACAGATAAAACTTACGGAGAAAACATTTGAACAGACAGCAAGGTATAACTCCATCATCGGAGCTAAAGAAATTATCCTGACCAATGGTCTGCAGCACATCAATGCCTATTACGAAAACGGGCAGTACCAGTTTTACAGACCTGAGTAAACTGCTACTTTTTTAACCAAAAAAAGAAACATCTGCGTTATTTGCTCAATCTCTGAAAGAAAAAATTTCACACCACAAAAGTTTTTGATCCTTAAGTTATTGTAAGTTTAAATATTGAAAAGTAATGAAGTGCTTTAAAGTGTTTAAAATTAAAAATTTTGCGACTTTTGTGGTTAAATAAAAATTAAAATAATTAAAAACATATATGGAAATTAAGAACATTATCTTCGATTTCGGAGGGGTTTTAGTGGATTGGAATCCAAGATATTTTTTCAAAGATTATTTCAATGATGATGAAAAAATGGAATATTTTCTGGAGCACATCGCCCAGTCTGAATGGAATGAAGAACAGGACCGCGGAAGACTTTTATCTGAGGGAACGGATATTCAGGTGAAAAAGTTTCCGGAGTGGGAAAAGGAACTCAGAGCTTATTATGACAACTGGACGGTAATGCTGAAAAGTGATATCCCGGAGAATGTAGAGGTCTTAAGACGTTTGGAAAATACGGATTATCATTTATTCGGGTTGACCAACTGGTCGGAGGAAACCTTTCCTTATGCCCTTGAAAATTATGATTTCTTTCAGATTTTTGATGGAAAGATCGTAGTTTCAGGAACAGAAAAGCTGATTAAGCCTGATCCAAAAATATGGCATGTTTTGATGGACAGATATAATATCAATGCAAGCGAATCCGTTTTCATTGATGATAATCCTAAAAATATCGAAATGGCTCATTCATTGGGGTTCAGCACGATTAAGGTGAATCCTGATACGAATCTGGAACAGGAATTGGCTATCTTGGGAGTAAAATTCTAAGCAATATTTGATTCCCTACCTGCTATTAATTCTCATCATAATTTATTTTCATTAATTTAGATGAGAATTTTTTATGAACAATAAGTTGACTTCATAATGGATGGGCAGATTGCTTCGTCATTTGCTTCTCCGAATGACCATAATAATGACCATCATTTTATACTATTAAAATTACAACTATGATACGCACTATTTTATTAACCGCATGCATCATGACTACAGGAACACTTTTCAGCCAAAAGCTCAAACCAATTGCTTACCAGGATGGTTCACAGAAACTCAATGGACTGGTAACCTCCAATGCAGGGAAAAAACTTCCGGGAGTTCTGATCCTTCCTGCCTGGAAAGGAATAGACGATGAAGCTAAAACTGCAGCTGCCGAACTTGAAAAGCAGGGATATATTGCTTTCATTGCCGACATTTACGGGGAAGGAAATATTCCCACAGACAATGCTTCTGCAGGTAAAACGGCAGGATATTATAAGCAGAATTATGATGCCTACCAGAAACGTATTTCTCTGGCTCTGGAACAGCTGAAGAAAAACGGGGCTGTTTCCAATAAAATTGCTGTGATCGGATATTGCTTCGGTGGTACGGGTGCTTTGGAATCTGCAAGAGGAAGTCTTCCTGTAGTGGGAGTAGTTTCCATTCATGGGAGTATCGGAAAAGATCAGACGAGAAAAAATGGACCTATTTCCACAAAGATATTGGTTGAAAATCCTGCGGATGATCAGGGAGTAACTCCGGAAGATTATAATAACCTGATCAAGGAAATGAATGAAGGCAATGCAGACTGGCAAATCATTACGTATGCTCATTCAAAACATACATTCACCGATCCGAAATCACCTGATTACAATGAAGTAATGGCTAAAAGAGCCTGGAATCATACGCTGATGTTTCTGAAAGAAATTTTGAAATAATTGAATAATATGTCTATATAAAATTTCTGCATATTAAAAAAGATGCTTCGACTCCACTCAGCATAACAATCATACATATATTTTTAATTGTCATGCTGAAGGAAGTCGAAGCTTTTATTAATTATTCCGGAAAGAAATTATTTTGCTTCCAATTCAACGGTATATGCTTTCGGAGAATATTTAGTCAGAGAGCCTGTTGCAGCATCAATTCCGACACCTATAGCTCCACCAAGAAGAATATTTACTAATGTTACAGGATTAAAAGTTTTTGTCAACTTCACTTCTTTATCAGCAAAACCCTCTTTTTCAAATGTAACCGTTTGTTTGCTTAATCCTCTTGAAATTTCAGCGGTACACGGTGTCACACATTTTTCAACTCCTTTATGAAATACTTTCGCACCTTCCGGAGTCGAAGTAAAAGATATGGAATCTTTAGTCCCGGTAAAAATGGTTGCGCATGAAGTTGTAGAAAGGGTAATCCCTAACCATAGTACAATAGATAATTTGTTTTTCATATATTAATTTTCAAAGCGGCGAACTTACAAATAATTTTTATATAAAAATGAAAAAATAACCTCATCATTGAGGTTATCTTTATTCTTGAGTGATTTTATTACAGCCAGAGCACCACCAATATTCTGTTTCAATATCTTTTAATCTGCTTCTCATCTTTTTACTACAATTGTCACAAAAAGATTCATCCTTTTCATTTTCTTTAGCCTGGTATCCGCAACGGTAACAGCTCCAGTCTGTAAGCCCTGAACGTTCATCATCAATATGCCAGGAAAAAGAATCTTTTTTACATTTTGGACAAATCTGTGTAGCCATATTTAATTGTCTTTCTATTCTTCCCTGTTCACCAGATCCATAGAAAATGCAGGAAGGCAAATTGCAATATAGTCGCAAGGTTCTGAGAACGGGTTACTGTAACGTACCCTTGCTCCTTTTTCTATAAGGATGCTCTGTCCCTTTTCCAGAATGATAATTTCACCATCGATCTCGAACTGCTTTTTCCCTGAGATAATGAGGGTAAATTCATCAAATTCAGGAGTCTGGTGAGGCTCGCTCCAATTTGGAGGGGCTATCATATGGGCAATAGAAACATTAGAGTTTCCGGTAGAATTTCCCCAATGCTCCTCAATCAGCTTCCCGTCTGTGGTAGGAACAACGAATGGTGATTTCTGGATTTTATACTTTTTCATCATGGTCCTCTTTTTTTATCTCATACACAAAATTGGTTCTGGTAGGCTCTGCAAAATAAGCAACTTCCTCTTCTGCAATCTTCTTTCCGCCAATTCTTTGTAAGGCAGTCTGTGAACGAAAGTTCTCTTTACCAATATGAAAATGTACTTTATCTACAAACTGGAAAATATAATCGAGCATTATTTTCTTAATCTGTGGATTAATTCCTTTACCCCAGGATTTTGTTCCATAGAAGGTGTAGCCTATGAAAATACGGTTTTCCTCTTCATCAAAGTTATAAAAACGGGTACTGCCTAAAACATCACCTGAAGATTTTTCAATAATCTTAAATGCTCCTTCGCTTTCCATAGCGCCCTTAAAAAAGGATTCAAAGACTTCTCTTTTATATCGGTCCGGATTTGGGTGCTGTTCCCAAACTTTAGGGTCGGAAGCTACTTCATATAAAGATTCAAAATCCCCTTGTTGTAAGGGGATTAGTTGATATTCCTGATTTTCTAAAACAGTTTGTATTGAAAATTTCATGCTTAACTTTTTGTTTTTGCAGCGTCTGATTCTATTTTCTTAATTTCTTTAAGCTTATCTGAAATTTTGATCACGGCATCCGGTTTTGCAGGTTTCAAAGCAACTTCTGCCTGAGCCGTATCCCATTTGATGACTAAGTTTCCAGAGTTTTCATCTGTAGGATTCAATGTAATTTCAAACCATTCCTGCTTGTCAGCCAGTTTATTTACAGGTACAGTAACATCTACCACATCCTGTTTAGGATCATAAGTATATGCTCCCCACTGCTGGAAATCTTTATTTAAAATCACTTTCCATTCTTTTTCTGTAGGAACGATAAACAACCCGTAAGTTCCTGCCGGAACCATTTTCCCTCCGAAATTCACAGACTGTCCGAATGTAATTTTGGTGGATGAGTTGGCGCCTGCTCTCCAAACCTGGCCGTAAGGAACAAGTTCTCCGAAAATTTTACGTCCTTTCACTCCCGGTCTTCCATAATCAATACTGATTTTGGACATTGAAAACTGCTGCTCTACCTTCTGGCGCGGACTTGCTGCCGGTACTGAGTAATCCTGAGCAAAACTTAAAGCCGAAGCTGATATGCAAAGTGCTAATACTAACTTTTTCACGTGTAAATTTTTGCCTAAATTTACAAAAATCAAAATAAAACAGCCTTCTCCAATCCCAATATTTTTTGCTTTTTCCAGATTCCTCCCGCATAGCCTGACAAGTCTTCGTTTGAATCAATTACACGGTGACAGGGGATCGGAATAGTGATTTTATCAATATCATTTGCCTTTTGACAAAGAGATGAACTGTTTTCAAAATTCTTACGGTCGGTGAATTCAAAAATTAAAGGTTCATCAAAACTTTTTCGGCCTGTTGAAGGTGTCTTTTATTATGATAAATCACAAAACGGAAAGTATCGCCCAGCCTGAGCTTTATTAATTTTGAAATACTGATACTGGTTTTGACTTTATTAAGATTGATCTGATCTGCTCTCTGAAGTAATTCTATTAACTGGTTCTGCTGTTTTATAAATTCTTTCACTACATTTTTATCGAGCTGACTATTGATTGGATCCATGTTTTTGAAAGTTTTCATTTTGTTCATTTTTTCCTTGGGAAGCATAGATTTAGCAAAGTAATTCCCTAAAATTCCGGTTTCAAAAACAGGCGTGGAAGAAGTTTGTGAAGAAGAAATTCTCTTATTGATTTCAGGAATATAAAAGTCTCCATAACGGTTGAGATGTTCCAGGCATTCCAATATGCTCCAACTGTCATTGGAAACTCTGGAATTCAGTTTTTCATCCGGCTGCCCCAAAAGTTTTTCTGCATACTGCATATGATCCTGAGTCATTGTTCTTAATTCATTCAATAATTGTGATGTAGAAATTTTCATTGATGATTTTTATACAAATTTCGGGATCGTTTTTTTCATAAATCTTGACTGAACTCAAGATTTTTTTAGCCTGGACAAAGTTTCCGGGGACATTCTGAGATAGTTGGCAATGTATTTATTGGGGATCTCCTGAAACAGCTTCGGACTTCTTTTTAATACTCTTTCAAAACGTTCCCTAGGCAAGCTGGTCAGCAGGTCTTTCTCTCTTTCGAGCTGCTGCAAAACAAGATCTTCCAGAATACTGTTCCAAAACTTAAGATTCTCTTCACTTGAATGAATAAATTCGTAAAAATCTCTTTTAGAAGCTATCCTTACGCTTGTTTTTTTGATCGCCTGAATATAAAAACAGGATGGTTTCCCTGACAAAAATGAATCGAGGGAAACAATAATATTTCCTGTATATCCGAAACGGATGATCCGTTCTTCATTTTCATCCATCATAAAGATCCTGACGCTGCCATTTTCAACAAAATAAATATCTGTATCTGTACTTCCTGAAATCTTTAGAAATTCATTTCTTTTGAATTCCTTTTTTTCCCAATGAAGGCCACTGTTAAGCAGTTCTTGAATCATATGACTTTAGTGTTTGCTATTCCAAAGATAATAGGTAATTTTAAAATTCCAGATTTTAATCACCAATCACTTGATCATGTTCAAAAAAATAAGCTTTGTTCTCCTTTTGTCTGCAGGTTTCAGCATACATGCACAGCAGACGATCCCTTTCAGAATCACTAAGCACAATAATATCATTGTAAAGACACTGGTCAATAAAAAGGATTCTCTGGATCTGATGTTTCAGATCGCAATGGAAGATGCTTCTATTTCCCCGGAAAGACAGCGCAAAGCAGATCATATTGTTTTCAATAAAGAGGAAATCAGTGAGAATAATACGGTACAGATTGGAAAATTAACCCTGAATAATATCCGCTTTTCCGATAACCAACTGGCTGGTCACGAAGCCGACGGGAAGATCGGAACTATTCTTTTTGGAGGCAAAGCATTTAAAATTGATTATGATAACAGTCAGTTTATTATTTATGATCAAAAACCTGATGTGAAAGACTATCAGCCAATTGCTACGCTGTATGATCAGGAGGCTTTTTATATTGCAGCTGACAACGTTATTGATGGGGATAAACAACAGGAAGCCTACTTTTTACTTCAATCCGGATATTCAGGAGGATTGCTGTATAGTAATGATTTTACAGCCGAAAAAGAACTGGACAAAAAACTAAAGATCACGGGAGAAAAAACATTAAAAAACTCCAGCGGTAAAAGTATCATCACCAAACAGGGTATACTCCCCTTTTTGAAAGTAGGAAATAATATTCTAAAAGATGTTTCAGCAGGATTTTTTGTCGGTGACCTGAAAAAACAAACGGTTAATTATTTTGGTGCTGATCTCTTGCGAAGGTTCAACTGGGTCTTTGATGCGGACAGAAAAACAGCGTATATCAAGCCTAGCAAGTATTTTTCAGCCCCTTATTACAAGACCAACTAAAATTATCTATTTAATTTAATCTTCGTCAAAAACAATAAGTTGGCGGAAGTGATTTAAAATAGAATGGCCCCTTCCAATTCCAGAAGCTTTTGTTTTCTCCATATTCCTCCGGCATAGCCCACCAGTTCACCATCTGAGCCTATTACCCTGTGACAGGGAATGATGATGGCGATTTTATTGATTCCATTAGCTGTTCCTACAGCTCGTACGGCTTTAAGGTTACCCAAAAACTCTGATTGTTGCTTGTAACTGCGTGTTTCTCCTGTGGGTATCTCTGTTAATAGCTTCCAGACTTTCTTCTGAAAATCAGTTCCGATAATATAAAGAGGTACCTCAAACCTTGTCCTTTTTCGTTCAAAGTACTCATTCAGTTCTTCTTCCAACTGTTTGAAGTGTTTATTTTCTCCCTGGACGATTTCTGCACTCATCGCTTTTGAAAGCCGGGTAAGCTGCAGGTCTATATTTTTCCGGTCTGTAAATTCAAGCAGGCAGATTCCTTCTTCACATGCACAAGCAAACATGGGGCCTAATGGGGTTTCTATTCTTTTCAGGTCAATAATTTTCTGATGGCCGGTATTGTTAGGGGTAGTCCCAATGATATCTTTAAACCGCTCATTGAAGCCGCTTAAACTTTCGTAGCCTGATTCCAGTGCCACCTCTATGATATTTTCACCGTTCTTTATTTTCTTAAATGCTTTATTCATTCTGAATTGTCTTTGAAAAGCCTGGAATGTCATCCCATGATTCTTTAGGAACCAGCGTCTGATGGTCACCGGTTCAATATTCTTTTTCAGAAGGTCTGCATCTTTGATTTTTAATGATTCATTCTGTTTCAGCTCATCCAAAAGATTCTGGATATAGCGGGGTGTTTCATTCAGTTTTTCAAGCGGCCGGCATATTTTACAAGGTCTGTAGCCGTTTTCTATGGCTTTTTCTGTATTGATAAAGAATTCTACATTTTCTCTCTTTGGTTTCCGGGCAGTACAGGTGGGCCGGCAGAATATACCTGTCGTTTTTACAGCCATCCAGTAGATGCCTTCAAATGAGGAATCTTTTTCTAAAGATGCCTGGTACATTCTTTCTTCTGTAAGTTTCATTATATTTTAAAAATTGGAGAAAAACTTTCGGCCTCCCCAATGGCTTTTAATGTAGTTTCCAATTGCCCATAAATATAGCCATTTAAGAAATTTCCTGATGAAATTCTTTTAACGCCTAACCTTTTAAGGGTTTTAAAATCCGGAAGTTCGGGCATACACATGACACTGAAGGGAAGCTTTGAGCCATTTATAACGCATTCAATGTCTTGTACATCAGTAATGCAGGGAACAAAAATTCCGTCCGCTTCTGCTTTTTCAATGATTTTTATCCTTTGGATGGTTTCTTCTGTGGCATTTTCTACGCCTAATAGAAACGGATCTATTCTTACATTGACAAAAATTTCAATGTCCTGCTCTTTAAGTTTGAGAATAACTGCATTTAATTTTTCATAGAAATCATGCGTATTCAATAGTTTTCTGGTTCCGCCAATGATAACACTGTCTTCGATATTGATCCCAACAACACCTGCTTTCGCCAATCTGGAAATGTTTAAAACAATTTCATCCGCAGTTTTCCCATAACCTCCCTCCAGGTCTACGGACAGTGGAATGAATATGGATTTTAAAATTCTTTCAATGATATAAAAGTATTCATCAAAGCTCATGTTCTCCCCGTCTTCATATCCCAGGGTAAAGGCCACGGCCGAGCTTGAAGTGGCTACTGCCTGATAACCTAATTTTTCATACACCTTTGCACTTTGGACATCCCAAACATTTCCTATTAATAATGGATCCTGCTGCTGATGCAGTTCTCTGAATTTCTGAATTGCTGTCATTTTATTTTTTTATCAAAAGTAGTGTGGATCCTGTTTTTATGCAACCGAAAAACGGACAAGTATTTTATATTCTTTTTACGGTACAATTAAAACATCCCGGTTTTGCATTATGCAAATGTATATATTCAATCTCTGGATTTTCCAGAATCTGCAAAAGTTTGTCTTTTAAAAACTGACCTTCAGAAACATCAGCAAAAATCATCATTGCCTCTTTATTATACCCCCGAATGGAAAGTAATCTATGATTGAACATAACAGGAATTTCGTTTTGTGCATGCGTTTTTGTTAATTGATTGGCCCGTACAAAAACAGGCCCGCTGGCCCGATACGGAGAACTGACATTATGAAAATCATAGTTGAGGAGAAAAACCATTTCACCTATTTGGGCATCTTCCAGAGTTATTCTGCAAGGGAAACCCGGGAATTGGTCTACTTTCATCTTTTTAATAGTATTCTCTGCCAGTTCAGCTTCTGATAAATCATTTAAATATTCAAAATTCAAATGATTTAATGCTTCAAATTTAAAATTATTCATTTCCTTTTTTTACAAATTTAAACGGACTGCATTCACATAGCAACCGAAAAACGGACATGTATTTTTAATGGAAATAAAAATAAACCTCGCAAGAAACTTACGGGGTTTGAAATTATATCATTGGTTTCGATATTACATCGTCGCCACTTTTGTTCTAAAATATCCATTCCCATAAATTAATATTTTTTTAGGAGGGAAATTATTATTTTCCATAATGAAATCTATTTTGCCATAAATACTATCTCCAACTTTATAATATGCTTTGTCTAAAGTAATATCTTGTTTTAGTATTTTATAATCAGATTCTTTACTTCTATCCGGAAGTACATCGGTAAACGAATAGGGCTGTAATTTAAACCTTCCTAATAAATAATCTATTTCATAACCTCCTCCACTATATCCGGAACTAAATCCAATAGTTATTCTGGTTTTTCTTTTCCTGTTTATTGCCCTACAATTATTAAAACTGGCAATTTCCAGTTCTTCTTTTGTTACAGGTTTCTTGTCGGCATAAAATAGAACGGTTGAACTTTTCCTTCTTGGGATTGAATCATAAATCTCAGTTCCATTTATAATTTCTTTTTGCTTATCCATTACACGAAATATATTTTCATTTCTAATGTTTGAATCAACTGTCGCTGGAGTAAGTTTTGAATAAACAGAACTATAGAAATAAAAAATCATTCCTACTAGAATAAGGAAAATTACTATTAAAAAGTATTTCAAAAATTTCATTTTATTTTTTATAAATAGCTTTATACAGTTCTAAGTTTAGATATTATATCAATTCTACAACCAAACTATATGAATTATGTTGTAATAAACAAACCCCGTAAGTTTTCTTATGGGGTTTGAAATTATATCATTGGTTCCGAAATTACATCGTCTCCATTTTGAAACTCATGCTTTCAATTACTTTCAGGATCGCTTCTACTGTGTCCATGGATGTTAAACAAGGTACGCCGTTCTCAACACTCATTCTTCTGATCTGGAATCCGTCTCTTTCTACCTGTTTTCCTTTGGTCATGGTATTCACTACATACTGTACTTTTCCTTTCTGGATCAGGTCGATCAGGTTGACATCATCTTCTCCGATTTTGTATCCTATTTTACAAGGGATTCCTTTTTCTTCAAAGAATTTAGCCGTTCCTTCTGTTGCCCAGATTCTGAAGCCAACTTCATGGAATCTTGCTGCAAGGTCTGCCGCTTCCTGCTTGTGCTTGTCTGCTACCGTGAACAAAATTGAACCGTGCATCGGAACTTTTCTTCCTGCTGCGATCAGTCCTTTGTAAAGGGCTTTTTCCAAAGTGGTGTCTTTCCCCATTACTTCTCCTGTAGACTTCATTTCTGGTCCCAGAGAGATATCGACCTTCGTTAGTTTTGAGAAGGAGAATACAGGAACTTTTACGAAAACTCCTTCTTTGTTCGGAACTAATCCGTTTTTGTATCCTAAATCTTTTAGCTTCTGACCTAAAATGGCTTTTGTTGCCAGATTCGCCATTGGTACTTCAGTGATTTTAGATAAGAAAGGAACTGTTCTTGATGAACGTGGATTCACTTCGATCACATATACGTTCCCTTCAAAAAGGACGTACTGGATGTTCATTAAACCAATCACATTCAATCCTTTTGCCAGTCTCTGAGTATAATCTACCAAAGTATCGATTTCCTGCTGAGAAACATTTTGAGGTGGATACACGGCGATTGAGTCTCCGGAGTGAACTCCCGCTCTTTCGATGTGTTCCATGATTCCAGGGATAATAACCGTTTCACCGTCGCAGATCGCATCTACTTCCACTTCTTTTCCTGTAATATAACGGTCAACCAAAACCGGGTGTTCCGGGCTTGCATCTACCGCAAATTCCATATAATGGGCCAATTCGCTTTCAGTGTAAACAATTTCCATTGCTCTACCTCCCAGTACATAACTTGGACGAACTAAAACCGGATAACCGATCTCGTTAGCAATTGTAATCGCTTCTTCTTTTGACGTTGACGTTTTTCCTAATGGCTGTGGAATTCCCATTTCCTGAAGGGCCTTTTCAAATTTATCTCTGTTTTCAGCTCTGTCTAAGTCTTCCAGTGAAGTTCCCAGAATTTTCACCCCGTAACTGGCCAGTTTATCTGCTAGGTTAATTGCTGTCTGACCTCCGAACTGTACCACCACTCCCATTGGTTTTTCAAGATCGATGATGCTCATTACATCTTCTTCCGTTAAAGGTTCGAAGTATAATTTATCTGAGATGGAAAAGTCTGTAGAAACTGTTTCAGGGTTGTTATTGATGATAATAGCTTCGTAGCCCATTTCTTTGATGGCCCAAACTGAGTGAACTGTAGCATAGTCAAACTCTACTCCCTGCCCGATTCTGATAGGTCCAGAACCTAAAACAATCACTTTTTCTTTATCCGTAACTACAGATTCGTTTTCTTCTTCATAAGTTCCGTAGAAATAAGGTGTTTCGCTTTCAAATTCCGCCGCACATGTGTCTACCATTTTGTAAACAGGGATCACGCCATTTTCTTTTCTGAAATTGTAAACCTCTCTCTGGGAAGCTCCCCATAAATGAGCAATATTCTGATCTGAGAATCCTAATTTTTTAGCCTGAATTAAAGTCTCTTTATCGAATTTATTGGCTGCAATCTCTTTTTCAAAATCAACAAGTTTCTTTAATTTCCAGATGAAGAATTTATCAATCTTGCTCCATTCTACAATTTGTTCCCAATCGTAACCTCTTCTTAGGGCATCACAAATAATGAACAGTCTTTCGTCATCACAAACTCTGATTCTTCTTTCGATATCTTCGTCTGTTAATGCTGCTGCCTGCTTCGTTTTTAAACCTAAATGTCTTAATCCCGTTTCCAAAGAACGAACAGCTTTCTGCAATGATTCTTCGAAGTTTCTTCCGATCGCCATTACTTCTCCCGTCGCTTTCATCTGAGTAGAAAGTCTTCTGTCTGCCGTTTCAAATTTATCGAATGGGAATCTTGGGAATTTCGTTACCACATAATCAAGGGCAGGCTCAAAACATGCGTATGTTTTTCCTGTTACTGGGTTCATAATCTCGTCAAGTGTCAATCCTACAGCAATCTTCGCTGCAATTTTTGCAATCGGATACCCTGTTGCTTTACTTGCCAATGCTGATGAACGGGAAACTCTAGGGTTTACCTCGATGATGTAGTAGTTGAATGAATGCGGGTCTAATGCCAGCTGAACATTACATCCTCCTTCAATTCCTAAAGCTCTGATGATCTTCAGAGAAGCATTTCTCAATGACTGGTATTCTCTGTCAGAAAGCGTCTGAGAAGGCGCCACTACGATGGAATCCCCTGTGTGAACTCCTACCGGATCTATATTTTCCATGTTACAAACCACAATCGCATTGTCGTTGGCATCACGCATTACTTCGTATTCAATTTCTTTGAAACCTGCAATTGATCTCTCGATAAGACATTGCGTCACAGGACTGTATTTCAATCCCAGTTCAGCAATCTCTTTCAATTCAGCTTCTGTAGAGGCAATACCACCACCTGTTCCTCCCATGGTAAATGCAGGACGAACGATCACGGGATATCCGATCTCTTCAGCAAAACGGATCGCTCCTTCTACTGTAGTCACGATATCTGATTCCGGAACGGGCTCATTCAGTTCTCTCATCAACTCACGGAACAAATCTCTGTCCTCCGCTCTGTTGATCGCAGAAAGTTTAGTTCCTAAAACTTCTACTTTGCATTCTTCAAGAATTCCTGATTTTTCCAGTTCTACAGCCATATTCAGACCTGTCTGACCTCCCAGTGTTGGTAATAAAGCATCCGGGCGCTCTTTTCTGATGATGTGACTTACAAACTGAAGTGAAATCGGCTCGATATATACTTTATCAGCGATTTCCACATCTGTCATAATAGTCGCAGGGTTTGAGTTGATCAAAATCACCTTGTAGCCTTCTTCTCTCAAAGACAGGCAAGCCTGCGTTCCTGCGTAATCAAATTCAGCTGCCTGACCGATGATGATGGGTCCTGAACCGATTACTAGTATTGTTTTTATATCGTTTCTTTTCATAGGTTTAAAATGTAACAATTTATCAATCTAACAGTGTAACAATGTTTACAGACCGTTTTCCTTTGATAAACTTGTGCTTAAAATTTTATAAATAATTTTTCCAATTTCTATAATCTGCGTTTCCAACTTATCATCAAAGGGATAATTTTTGGAGTGTTTACACAGATATAACCAATATTTTGTTTCTTCAAGTTCTTTGGCTGCAATTTTTATTTTATTCACAAAATCTTTTTTACTATAAGGATTCTGCGCTTCAAAAGAATTTGCACCAATACTTGTTCCTGAACGTAATAACTGTTTAGCAATGACAAATTTCTTATGTTGTTCCAATAATTCGCAAAACTCAATAATATCTAAAGAGAATTTTACTGTTTTTTCAATTAAAGGATTGTTTTCGAAATTGATCATTTAATTATTGTTAAACTGTTACATTTTTAAATTGGTACATTAAATGGATGAACTCATCAAACAAATAATTTGCATCTTCAGGACCTGGGCTTGCTTCCGGGTGATATTGAACGGAGAAGCATGGGTGGATCTTGTGTTTAAGACCTTCATTGGTTCTGTCATTCAATGCGATGTGGGTTTCAACTAAGTCTGTGTTTTTAAGACTTTCCTGATCTACTGCATATCCATGATTCTGAGAAGTGATGGATACTTTGTTTTTCTCAAGATCCAATACAGGGTGATTTCCTCCTCTGTGTCCGAATTTCAGTTTGAAAGTTTTTGCGCCACAGGCAAGACCGATCAGCTGATGTCCCAGACAGATTCCGAAGATCGGAACTTTTCCTAATAGTCCGCGAATCATTTCTAAAGCCTGAGGGTTATCTTCCGGGTCACCAGGACCGTTTGAAAGCATGATTCCGTCCGGATCCATTAATAAGATCTCCTCAGCCGTTGTATCATGAGAAACTACGGTGATATCACAGTTTCTCTGAGATAATTCTCTGATGATTCCTAATTTGGAGCCAAAATCAACCAACACTACTTTTAATCCTCTTCCCGGATTGGCGTAAGATGTTTTTGTAGAAACTGTTTCCACCTGGTTGATAGGGAAAGTTGTAGATTTTAATTCTGCAACAACTTCGTTTTCATCAGCTTCAACGTTTACAATTTTACCTTTCACAACACCTGAATTACGTAGAATTCTGGTAAGCCTTCTGGTATCGATTCCTGAAATTCCTGAAAGGTTTTTCCTTTTAAATAATTCATCTAAAGTGATCTGCGTACGGAAATTGGAAGGAAGATCGCAAAGCTCCTTTACAATCAATCCTTTAATAGCCGGCTCGATACTTTCATAATCATCACGGTTAATACCATAATTTCCGATAAGCGGATAGGTCATGCAAACAATCTGACCGCAGTATGACGGATCGGAGATCAGCTCCTGATACCCTGTCATTCCGGTATTGAAAACTACTTCTCCGACAGTTTCCAATTCTGCTCCGAAACCTTCTCCATGAAATACTTCACCGGACTCCAGTATTAATTTTTTCTTCATTTTATTTATCTCTTTATTCTATTTTATTCTGTATAATTTCTTTTGTACAATGTATAATGTCGGTTGTATAATGTATTTTATATTCATACATTTTACTTTTTACATTATACTTTTTTACAATTCCTTAAAGGTATACCCTTCTTTTTCCAGTGCTTCTTTAAGGATAGCCATTCTTGCGAATACGCCGTTCTGCATCTGCTTGAACACTCTTGAACGTTCGCATTCTACAAGGTCTGTATCTATTTCAACGCCTCTGTTGATGGGTGCAGGATGCATGATAATGGATCCATCTTTCATTGCCTTTTCCCTTCCTTTCGTCAGTCCGTATTTTCTGTGGTATTCAGAAGCAGAGAAACTTACCTGGGAATCATGTCTTTCATGCTGGATTCTTAGCAGCATCAGGACATCTACTTCAGCGATTAGCTGATCAACAGGCAGATATGTTCCATTAATTAAAGCTCCTTCATCAAACCAATCTTCAGGTCCTGAGAAATATACTTTAGCTCCTAATCTTCTTAATGCTTCAGCATTTGAATTGGCCACACGACTGTGCTTCACATCTCCTACAATCCCTATCTTTAGTCCTTCAAACTTTCCAAATTCCTGGAAGATCGTCATCAGATCCAGCATACACTGGGAAGGATGGTTTCCTGTTCC
>Ga0308164_10000975_pt1 | contig 37343 bp, 34 predicted proteins | sample PhyTR2_FD_201031 | JGI IMG/M metagenome (GOLD analysis project Ga0308164, IMG submission 201031) | Phyllosphere microbial communities from UC Gill Tract Community Farm, Albany, California, United States - DLSLT.R2 | ecosystem: Host-associated > Plants > Phyllosphere > Unclassified | place: USA... | reverse complement strand
ACTGGTCACTTCTACACCACCACCAAAAACAAGCGCACGATGCCTGCTAAAATGGAGATCATGAAGTTCGATCCTAAAGCACGCAAGCACGTCGCTTACAAAGAAACCAAGATCAAGTAATCGATCTCCGTTTCCTGAAAACCACCTCCGGGTGGTTTTTTTTCGTCCCGGTATTTTGTGTCGGGACGAAAAAAACCCCGCATGGTGCGGGGCCTTTGCGACAACAACGATGACTTAAGCGTAGCTACGCAGCCGCAGCGAGAATTCTTGCAGCGACTTGATGCCTGACGCTTCGGCGCGGTTGCACCAGTCTTGCAGCTTGTGCAGCAGCTGCTCGCGGGTGAAGTGCGAACGTTCCCAGATCACGCCCAGCTCCACGCGCATGGTATGCATGGTTTCCAGCGCCTTGCTGTGCTGGAACAGCTCGATCAGTTGCTCCTGCTGCGGCGCTTCCAGCTTGCCCGGCTCGCGCTGCAACAGCTTGCGCGACGATTTCAGGAAGCGCGATTCGAGCTTGGCTTTTTCTTTCAGGTGCTCACGCTCTTCGTTCCAGGCCGACTTGACCGACTTGGCGTACTTTGCCATCACGTCGTAGCGGTTGGCGATCACGGACGCCAGGGTATCGAAGTCCGCTTCCACTTTGCCTTTGGCAAACTTGGGTTCCGGCGCGCGGCGCTTGACCTTGGCCAGGCCGACGATTTCCAGCGCGCGGATATAGCCCCAGCCGATGTCGAACTCGTACCATTTCGACGACAGCTTGGCCGACGTGGCAAACGTGTGGTGATTGTTGTGCAACTCTTCGCCGCCGATCAGGATGCCGAACGGGATGATGTTGGTGGCAGCGTCGCTGCAATCGTAGTTGCGGTAGCCCCAGTAGTGGCCGATGCCGTTGATGATGCCGGCGGCGGTAATGGGGATCCACATCATCTGCACGGCCCACACGCTGATACCGATCACGCCGAACAGGGCGAAATTGATGAAGAACAGCGCGATCACGCCCGAGGCGGAAAAACGCGTGTACAGGTTGCGCTCGATCCAGTCGTCAGGCGTGCCATGACCATACTTTTCCATGGTTTCCAGGTTTTTCGATTCGGCGCGATACAGCTCGGCGCCTTCCCAGAATACTTTTTTGATGCCACGCGTGACCGGGCTGTGCGGATCTTCTTCGGTATCGCACTTGGCGTGGTGCTTGCGGTGGATCGACGCCCACTCCTTGGTCACCTGGCCCGTGGTGAGCCACAGCCAGAAACGGAAGAAATGGCTGGGGATCGCATGCAGCTCGAGTGCACGGTGCGCCTGGTGGCGGTGCAGATAAATCGTCACGGCGGCAATCGTGATATGGGTCACGATCAGCGTGTAAAAAAATACTTCCCATGCACTGAAGCGGGTAACGCCGTTGGCAAGAAAATCCAGTACCGCATGTAAACTCAAGCTCATTCTCCAAAAAAGGCCCATGTTGCAACCAGGCGGATCCGCCAATATTGCTCTTTACAACAGGCGCAAAAAATCAATCTGTCTTATGCACAGCACGCCATTGTACGATGATTTGAGGACCTTTTGACGATAGGCCCGTGCGGTCCATGCCTAAGTTTTCAGCACGCTCGTGCTTAATGCCGGATCAGCCCTGGGTGTCATGCTCGGGTGGCTGGCCGGGTACGCGCATTTCGCGCGCCGGGAATGGCACCAGCACGTGGTTGTCCTTGAGCGCGCGCCAGATCGCGCGGTTGACGTCGGACGTCACGCCACCCCGCCCTTTTTCCGGATCGTTGATCCAGAAACTCAGTTGCAAGTCGAGTCCATCGACGCCGAAGCCGACCAGGGTGGCCGACGGCCCCTTGTCCTGCAACACGCGCGGCACGGTGCGTGCAGCATCTTCGAGCAGCTTGAGGACCATATCGACATCGGTCTCGTAAGCCACCGACACCTTGGTGGAAATATTGACCATGCTGTTCGACAGCGACGAATTCTGCACCGCGCCCGATACCAGCATCTCGTTCGGCACGATCGATTCCATGCCATCGAGACCCTGCAACACCGTGTAGCGCGTGTTGATTTGCGTAACGCGCCCGCTGTACTTGTCCACCGTGATCATGTCGCCGATGGTAAGACTGCGGTCGAGCAAGATGACGAAACCGGACACGTAGTTGCTGGCGATCTTTTGCAGGCCGAGACCGAGACCGACGCCGAGCGCGCCGCCAAACACCGACAGCACAGTGAGGTCGATCCCCACCAGCGACAAGCTCAACAGCACAGCCACGAGGATCAGCACGGCACGCGCAGTACGCGACACCACCACCCGCAGGTTGGTGTGCATGCCCTGCATTTTCATCAGCCATTCTTCGAGCGCGGTGCCGGCCCACAGCGCCAGCATCAAGAGCACCACCACCGAGATGGCCGCTTGCAGGATATCGGCAATCGAGACCTTGTACTTACCGAGCGGCAGCACCGTGTGGTCAAGGAAATAGAACACTTCGTCCCACATGCCGGTGATGTAGAGCACGTAGGCGGCCCACACCAGCAACTGGAACAGCTTTTCGAACGAGATCATGCCGGGGCTGATCTCGCGGTGGCGCGCGAACACGCGGCGCAGCACGTAGAAGGTAAACCGGATCGCCGCCAGCGCGCCGAAGATCGGCATCGCCACGTTGATCAGATTGGTATGGGGCATGTACTGGCGCAGCACCAGGCGCGACAGCCACAGCAGGCACATGATGGCCAGCGGCCCCATCACCCTGCCGAAGCTTTCGACACCGAAGCGTGCCATATTGCCCTGGCTTTCGTTGCGACCGAAACGGGTGCGCAGCATGGTGGCCAAGGTCCAGCCCAGCACGATGGAAGCGACGATGGCGCCCAGTTGCCACACCAGCAAAATATTCTTGAAGTCGCCGGTGATATCGTCGATCAGTTTGAGGAGCGGCTGTTGTGGGGTCATCGTCAAGTCTTAGGTCGTGCGGGAATGGTCCGGACAGGGACTGTGCCCTGCCCGGCCGTGCTGGTTACTGCGGTTACTCTTCTTCTGCTTCTTCCTGCACCGGTGCGGCCTTCTTGGCCATCGGCTTGCGCTCGAACACGGCAGCAAAGAAGCCGTCGGTCTGGTGCTTGTGCGGCAGCAGTTTCAGGAAGTCGCCCATTTCCAGGTCGATCTTCTGCTCGGCCAGCACTTTGCTCATCGGTACCAGTTCGAAGTCCGGGTGGGCTGCCAGGAACTGGTTGGCGATGAAGTCGTTCTCTTCGTCGAGGAAGCTGCAGGTGGCGTACACCAGGCGGCCACCGCCCTTGAGCAGGCGCGCGGCGCCGTCCAGGATCGCTGCCTGCTTGGTCTGCATTTCAGCGACAGCGCTTTCCTGCTGGCGCCACTTGACGTCCGGGTTGCGACGCAGGGTACCGAGGCCGGAGCACGGCGCATCGACCAGCACGCGGTCGATCTTGCCGGCCAGACGCTTGATCTTGGCGTCGCGCTCGTGTGCGATCAGCACCGGGTGGACGTTGGACAGGCCGCTGCGCGCCAGGCGCGGCTTGAGCTTGGCCAGGCGTTTTTCGGAGACGTCGAACGCATACAGGCGGCCGGTGTTGCGCATGGTGGCGCCCAGGGCCAGCGTCTTGCCGCCGGCGCCAGCGCAAAAGTCCACCACCATCTCGCCGCGCTTGGCGCCGACCACGGCCGACAGGATCTGGCTGCCTTCATCTTGCACTTCGATATGGCCGTCCTTGAACAGCGGCAGGTTTTGCAGCTGCGGCTTTTGCAGCACGCGCAGGCCCAGCGGCGCGAACGGCGTTGGCGTGGCGCGGATCGGCGCTTCGGCCAGGGTGGCGATCACGTCGTCGCGGTTGGCCTTGATGGCGTTCACGCGCAGGTCCAGCGGCGCCGGCTGGTTCATGCCGTCGGCCAGCAGCAGGGTTTCTTCTTCGCCCATTTGGGCGACCAGCTTGTCGAACAGCCACTTCGGCATGTTCGAACGGCTCGACTTGTGCATCACCTTGCGGTCGATTTGCAGAATGCGCTCGACCCACTGCACTTCATCGTCGGTCAGGCCACCGAGCGACTCGACACCGACCGCGTCGGCCATGCCCAGCAGGGTCAGGCGACGCATGGTGGCGCCGCCGCCTGCTTCGGAGAAATCGGTATAAAACGATTTATTGCGCAGCACGTTGTACACGCACTCGGCAACGGCGCCGCGTTCGCGGCCGCCCAGGCGCGGGTGGTCTTTGAAATAGCGCGACAGGGTGGTATCGGCTGGCGCGGCAAAGCGCAAAATCTCGCGCAACACTTCTTCGGCGTTGGCGAGTATCGCTGGAGGCAATCTCATGGAAATCCTTGGTTAATATTTCTGCTGTGTTTCAGCGGTCTGCGATCAGTGTTCGAGGACCTGGGTATGTTCTTGCGCCATCGTCAGCTTGCCATCCACGAAATCGCGTACGGCCTGCGGGTAAAGCTTGTGTTCCTGTACCAGCACCCGCGCCGACAGCGTGTCGGGCGTATCGCCGGGCAATACCGCTACCCGCGCTTGCGCGACGGCCGGGCCATGATCGAGCTCGGCAGTGACAAAATGCACGGTCGCGCCGTGCTCGGTCACGCCAGCCGCCAGCGCCTGCGCATGGGTGTGCAGGCCCGGGAACAGCGGCAGCAGCGACGGGTGGATATTGAGCATGCGGCCCGCGTAATGGTCCACGAAGCCCGGCGTCAGGATGCGCATGAAGCCGGCCAGCACCACCAGGTCGGGCGCGTAGCCATCGATGACGGTTTGCAGGGCGGCGTCGAACGCTTCGCGGCTGGCGTAATCCTTGTTCGAGACCACGGCGGTAGCGATGCCATGCGCGGCGGCAAAGTCGAGCCCGCCGGCGTCGGCACGGTTGCTGATCACGGCGGCAATGCGGGCCGGCCAACGCTCGGCCTGGGCCGCGCGCACGATCGCTTCCATGTTGCTTCCGCGACCTGAAATAAGGATGACGATGTTTTTCATAGGCCGACATTGTACCTTGTCCACACCAAGCGGACCAGAAAATGCCGAGGTTAACGACGACTATGTTGCAGCGCAGCAGGCCTCAGCCCCGGCGCATCAGTGGCAACTGGGGATGGTTTGCGGTCTATTCGAACGAGTAGAACACGCGGAACGGGACCTGCTTTTCGGCCCAATAATCGGCAGCATCGCGGAAGACATCAAGCAGGGTTTCCCGTGCTTCCTTGTCAAATTTCTGGGCATTCGGCAATTGTTCGAGCACGACCAGGAAACCTTCCTGGTGGCCGGCAGCGGCCATGGTGGTGGTCAGCGTTTCGCGCAGACCGTCGAAATTCTTGCCTATGCCCTTGGGAAACTGGAACGATTCGGCGATCAGGCCCAGCACTTGCTGCTTGGTGGCACCGGCGAGCGGGTGCGCATACAGGAAGTGATGGCCGAGGCGCGCCGCTTCCTCCTGCAATTCGACCACGCGGAAAGCGCGGATCGACTGCACCAGGTTGGCGGGCACGGTCATCAACAAAGTCTCGTTTCCCTCGATCTGACCAGGTATGTACGGTGTGTCCACTTTGTTGTCGAGAGTGCCTAACTTGTGAATTAATGAGTAAATAATTTGAGCACCTGTCCACTTAACACGGCCGGCGGGTCAGTGCCACCGTGGTCGATTCAACATGTTTTTGAATCCCATACGCTTATTAGGGTAACGTGTTGTTCCTCCCAGATCAACACGAAGTTGATTCGTGGCGCAATATTTGTTAAAACTGGAACATTCTGAGGGGGTTTTAAGACGAAATCGGCACATTCCCTGCGCATTCCCCGGCGGCGGCCTGGCCGGCTTTTTCTAGCCCGTTGTTACAATTTGTTGCCACAGATACCAGTTGACCACTGGCCCTGAAGCGCCAACCGGACTACCATACAATGACGCGTCTCAGAGTACCTGACACGCACCCCCGACAGCCAAACAATACGAGGTATCAAACATGAGCCTGCACACCAAATTCATCGCGGCAGCCCTCTGCGTCAGCGCCCTGCCGTTTGCACAAGTTGCCAGCGCCGCCGATTTCGAAGATTACGGCCGCGTAGTGCGCGTGACGCCGCAGGTCGAGCAAATCAACCGTCCGCGCCAGGAATGCCGTACCGAATACGTGCAGGTCCAGCAACCGCCACCACAGCGCGGCGTGGGCGGCGCCATCATTGGCGGCCTGATCGGCGGCTTGGCCGGTAACCAGGTGGGTGGCGGCAGCGGCCGCTCGGCAGCCACCGCAGCTGGTGCCATCGCTGGCGCCGTGATCGGCGACCGCACCGAGAACTCGAACGTTCCCAACAGCGGCGGCTACCAGGAACAGCAAGTCAAGCAGTGCCGCACGGTCGATCATTGGGAGTCGCGCACTTCCGGCTACCAGGTCACCTACGAATATCGCGGCCGCAACTATACCGACGTCATGTCGTACGATCCGGGCGAACGCCTGCGCCTGCGTGTTGCCATCGAGCCGATGCAGCGTTAATCGTCCACCAAGCGTTGTTCGATGCTGAGGTAATGCCGGCCCCGAGGCCGGCATTGTCGTTTACGGCTTGCCGCTGGCCTCGCCCACGCGGGATAATGCCGGTTCATTCCCGCCTTTCCCCTGCCCAATGCTGATCAAACGTAAATCCATCGAAAAAGAAGAATCCTCCCGCCCGGCACGCAAGCCCAAGTTTGCGCCGGTCACGTTGTCCGAGCAGGATGGCGTGCGTTATCTGCATTTCGGCACGGAATGGGTGCAAGGTGCGATGCGTATCCGCAAACCGAACTGGCCCGAACTCGAATACGCGCAGCAGATGATGGCCGCCATGCTGTGGCAGGAACAGCCGCGCCACCTGGCCCAACTGGGCCTGGGTACGGCCACCCTCACCAAGTTCAGCTACACCACTTTCCCGGATGCGACGATTACGGCGGTGGAACTCAATCCATCGGTGATCGCCATTTGCGAGTCGATGTTCAAGCTGCCGCCGAACGACGCCCGCCTGCGCGTGCTGGAAATGGATGCACTCGATTTCGTCAACGACGAGGCCAACGCAGGCACCATCGACGCCCTGCAAGTGGACCTGTACGACGCCACCGCGCGCGGCCCGGTGCTCGACACCGCCGAGTTCTACCAGGCGTGCAACCGCTGCCTGAGCGATGATGGCATCATGACGGTGAACCTGTTCGGCGACCACCCGAGCTATGCACGCAACATCAAGGCCATCAAGTTCGCGTTCGCGCAAGTGATTTGCCTGCCGGAGGTCCATGATGGCAACGTCGTGGCGATCGCCTTCAAGCGCCAGCGCGCCATCGACCTCGAGGCGCTCACCGCGCGCGCCGCGCAGATCCTGGCCGACACCAAGCTGCCGGCCAAGTCGTGGGTCAAGGGCATTGCCGCCAGCCTGACCAAGTAGCGCAACAAGCAACAAGCAGCAGCGGCGCCGGAACGGTCCGGCGCCGAGACAGTGGGAGCTTCGCATGTCCGCACCGCTCGATCTGCAAGACATCTATAACTGGCTGCTGGCCGACGGCATGGTGCGCAAGAGCGAGGTCAATACGCTCTACGCCCACAGCCAGGCCATCATGAAGAACAGTCCCATGCACCCGCTGTGCGCGGTGGCGCATGGCAAGCTGCTCTCGGCCCAGCCGCCGCACAAGCTGCTTACGCTCGACGCCCTGTGCGAGTGGATGGCGCACCGTCACCAGTTGACCTTCATCCGCATCGACCCGCTCAAGATCGATTTCACCAAGGTGGCCGACGTCATGTCCGCCAGCTACGCGGCGCGCTTCCACATCCTGCCGGTCGAACTGACGCCGGACATGCTGGTGGTGGCCACCTCGGACCCCAACGCCACCGAATGGGAAGCGGAAATCGCGCGCCTGTCGCGCCGGGCCATCCGCCGCGTGATCGCCAACCCGCTCGACATCGCCCAGTACACCACGCAGTTCTTCAGCCTGGCCAAGTCGATCAAGAAGGCCAACAAGAGCAACAGCAACGAACTGGCGCTGCGCAACAACTTCGAACAACTGGTGGAACTGGGCAAGGCCAGCAAACAGGTCGATGCCAACGACCAGCACGTGATCAACATCGTCGACTGGCTGTGGCAGTACGCGTTCGAGCAGCGCGCCTCCGACATCCACCTCGAACCCAAGCGCGACATGGCGTCGATCCGTTTCCGCATCGACGGCGTGCTGCACCAGGTGTACCAGGTGCCGGCGGTGGTGATGATTGCCATGACCGCGCGCATCAAGCTGCTGGGGCGCATGGACGTGATCGAAAAACGCCGCCCGCAGGACGGTCGCATCAAGACCCGCACCGCCGGCGGCCAGGAAGTGGAGCTGCGCCTGTCCACGTTGCCGACCGCCTTCGGCGAAAAACTGGTAATGCGTATTTTCGATCCCGACGTGGTGGTGAAAACCCTGCCGGAGCTGGGCTTCCCGGTCGACGACGCCGCGCGCTGGGACAGCCTCACGCGCCGCCCGCACGGCATCATCCTGGTGACCGGCCCCACCGGCTCGGGCAAGACCACCACCTTGTACACCACGCTCAAGGCGCTGGCCACGTCCGAAGTCAACGTGTGCACGGTCGAAGACCCGATCGAGATGGTGGAACCGGCCTTCAACCAGATGCAGGTGCATCCCGCCATCGACCTGACGTTTGCCGACGGCGTGCGCGCGCTGATGCGGCAAGACCCGGACATCATCATGGTCGGCGAGATCCGCGACCTGGCCACGGCCGAGATGGCGATCCAGGCCGCGCTCACCGGCCACCTGGTGCTGTCCACGCTGCACACCAACGACGCGCCGTCGGCCGTAATGCGGCTGCTGGAACTGGGCGTGCCCTACTACCTGCTGGAGGCCACGCTGATCGGCATCATGGCGCAGCGCCTGGTGCGCACGTTGTGCGACCACTGCAAGGCGCCCGACGGCGAACTGGCCGACGACCTGTGGCACAGCCTGGGCGGCGCCTGGCACATGCCCAAGCCGGCCGCCATCTACCGCGCCGTGGGCTGCGCCGAATGCCGGCAAACCGGCTACCGTGGCCGCACCGGCCTGTACGAGCTGCTGACGGTGACCGAACAATTCGGCGAACAGATACGCGAAGAAACCGACGTCCACGCGCTGCGCCGCCAGGCCGTTGCCGACGGCATGAAGCCGCTGCGCATCGCGGGCGCACTGAAGATCGCCGAAGGGGCGACCACGGCGGACGAGGTGCTGAAGGCGACAGCGGCGCTGACGTCCCGGGGCGCTGCAAAACAAGCGCCTTAAAATAACCCTTGGCACCAGCTGGGGAGCTGTATATAATACGGCCTCTTTCGGGGGTCGTTAGCTCAGCTGGTAGAGCAGCGGACTTTTAATCCGTTGGTCGCAGGTTCGAATCCCGCACGGCCTACCACCGAATTCAAGCAGCAAGACAAGCAACACCGGATCAAGGTTACCCGCTTCATGCGCGTAGCCTTTTTTTGTATCCGCGCAAAACTTCACATGCCGATCACCATCGCCCACCTGTTCCTCAAGCCCGCACGCCACCAGCCGGTCGTGGAGCAAAGCGCCATCAGGCTGACCACAGGCGTGGGCATCGCCGGCGACATCCACGCCCACAAACTGAGCCCGCGCCAGGTGCTGGTCACGCTGGCGGCGCAACTCGATGCGCTGGCGGTGGCGCCGGGCGCGCTGTACGAAAACCTGGTGATCGCGGGCGCCGCGCCCGCAGACTTCCGCCCCGGCAGCGCCATCGTCATTGGCGATGTTGAAATCCGGCTCACCATGTACTGCGAACCGTGCAAGCGCATCGCGCCGCTGGTGGGCAATTTGGCGGCCGCGGTGGAGCGGCGCGGCATCCTCGGCGTGGTGGTCCATGGCGGCACGCTGCGCAGCGGGGATAGGGTCGCACTCGTCCCGGGGCGCTATGCGCCGCTGCCGGACTCGGTGCAGCAAAAGTTCTGCGACTTTGTCGCCACCGTGCCACGCGGGCGCGTGTTGCGCTACCGCGATATCACCATGGCCATCGGCGTCGATGACAGTTTTATACGCGCCCTGCCCGGCTATATCAAACGTCATCTGGACGCAGGGTTGCCGCTGCACCGCATCGTCAACGGGCGCGGACAATTACTGGCGGCGCTGCCGCAGCAGGCGCACATGCTGGCAGCCGAAGGCGTGCCAGCGGACGGCGCGGTCGATCTCGACCGTTTTCTGTGGCAGGGCTGAGACCTCCGCACGCATGCACGGCGGCAGACGTTGAACAGACGTTACAATATCCGCATAACGATCGATACTTTATAAACGATATGCCTGGAGACGCCATGCGCCACGCTGCGCGCGCCATGTTGTTCCTGTGCTGCCTGCTGCTGGCGGCAGGCAGCCAGGCGCAAAACATCGTCACGCTCCGCGTGGCCGCGCAGACCGGCACCGAGCCGAAGTTCATCGACGGCGGCAACGGTCGCGTGATCGGCCTGTGCATCGACATCTTCCGCACCATCGAGCGCATCGACCCGGGACTGGTGTTTGCGGGCGACCAGCAATGGCTGCCGCTGATCCGCGCCGTGTCGGAAGTCACCACGCGCCAGGACGACCTGGCGTGCGCCATCCAGCGCTCGCCGGAGCGCGAGCGGCAACTGGTATTCCTCGATCCCGTCATCATCCAGTTCCAGTACCTGCTGGTCGCGCGTGCGGACGACCAACTGGTGGTCAACAGCTGGGACGACCTGCGCGCGCTCGGCGAGCGCGGCGTGGTGCTGGTCAACCGGGGCTTCACCACCTCGGATTACCTGAAGCAGCTGGGCGGCCTGCAGATCAACGCCAGCGCCACCGATCCGGCCATCAACCTGCAAATGCTGGTCGCACGGCGCGGCCGGGTTTTCCTGCACCGTAATCCGGGACTCAAAACGCTGATCGCACGCACCGGCATGACCGGCAAGGTCAAGGTGCTGCCGCACGTGATGTACGAGAACCCCACCTATATCGCCATCGGCAAGCATGTCGATGCGGCGGTGGTGGCACGCGTGCGGCGCGCGCTGGAACAGATGGAGCACACCGGCGAACTGGCGCGCATCGTCAAAAAATGGGAGTAGCCGCCACACGATGACAACCCCGAATTGACAGCCCCGGCAGTATTGGTCACTATCGCTTTTTAACTTTTTATCGGGCGACTGTTTTGATGACCATACCGCGACTTTCCGTTCTTGCCTTTACCCTTGCCACCGTGCTCGCCGGCCCGTCACAGGCGGCTGCCGAAGCACCGACCGCCAAGCGCGCCATCACCCACGAAGACGTGTGGCTGATGAAGCGCGTGGGCGCGCCGACCGTCAGCCCGGACGGCAAGTGGGCGGTGTTTTCCGTCACCGATCCGGCCTACGACAGCAAGGAACAATGGTCGGACCTGTGGATCAAGTCGCTCAATGACGACAGCGCACCACGCCGCCTCACCTTCAGCAAGGGCGGCGAAGGCGCCGTCAACTGGTCGCCCGACAGCCGTCAACTGGTATTCACGGCCAAGCGCGAAGGCGACGACGCCGGCCAGATCTACCGCATCGACATCGCGGGCGGCGGCGAAGCCCAGCGCCTTACCACCCTCACCCTCGGCGCGCGCACGCCCAAGTTCAGCCCCGATGGCAAGCAACTGCTGTTCGTCAGCGACGTCTTTCCCGGCGCGGCCAGCGAAGAAGACAACAAGCGCATCGCCAGGGAACGCAAGGACCGCAAGTACAACGTGCGCGCCTACGAGACCTTCCCGCCGCGCTTCTTCGACAAATGGCTCGACGATAAAAAAGTGCGCCTGTTCGTGATGGATGCCGCCGTCGGCGCCCAGCCACGCGATGTACTGGCTGGCACCAGGCTGGCGCAGATGCCGGGCTTCGGCGGCGGCCAGGGCGACGAGGGCCAGTCGCTCGACGCCATCTGGTCGCAAGACGGCAATACCATCGTCTTCTCGGCCTCCACCAACCGCGACGAGGCGGCGCGCGCGTCCGGCTACACGCAAATCTTCGCGCTGCCGGCAACTGGCGGCGAAGTACAGCAGCTCACCCAGGACAAGCACAGTTACAAGGCGCTCAAGTTCAGCCGCGACGGCAAGACCCTGTTTGCGCTGACCGAAGAGGAAGCGCCGGGCAAGGTGTATGACGTCTCGCGCCTGGCCAGCCTGGCCTGGCCGGTGACCAACCCGGCGCCAAAAATCCTGACCGCGTCACTCGACCGTTCGATCTCGCGCTTCGCCCTGCCCGATGGCGCGAACCGCATCGTGTTCAGCTACGAGCACGCGGGCCTCGAGCAACTGCATTCGATCAAATACGACGGCAGCGACCTGCGCGCGGAGAATTCTCCCGCCACCGGCGCCATCGGATCGTTTAACGCTGGCGGCAAGGCCGTGGTAGGCGTGTGGGAGTCGGCCATCAATCCACCCGAGGTATATATTCGTTCAATGGCACGCCGAAGCGCCTGACGTCGTTCAACGTCGAACGCGCGGCGGCCATCGACTGGCAGGCGCCCGAGCACTTCTGGTTCAAGTCCAAGGATGGGCGCATGATCCACAACATGATCATCAAGCCGGCCAACTTCGACCCGGCCAAAAAATATCCGCTGTTCTCGGTGATCCACGGCGGCGCCGCCAATATGTGGCGCGACCAGTTCGTGCTGCGCTGGAACTACCACCTGCTGGCCAAGCCCGGCTACGTGGTGCTGCTCACCGACTACAAGGGTTCGACCGGCTACGGCGAGGAATTCGCGCGCGCGATCCAGGGCGATCCTTTAAAAGGTCCGGCCGAGGAGCTGAACGAGGCGGTGGACGAAGCGGTCAAAAAATACAGCTACATCGACGGCAGCAAACTCGCTGCTGGTGGCGCCAGCTACGGCGGCCACCTGGCCAACTGGCTGCAGGCGACCACCACGCGTTATAAAGCGATCGTCTCGCATGCGGGCGAGATGGACCTGATCATGCAGTGGGGGACCAGCGACAGCATTTATGGCCGTGAAGTCAACAGCGGCGGCCCGGTCTGGGAAAACCTGCCCGTGTGGCGCGACCAGAGCCCGGTGATGCAAGGCGGGAACCACGCCAAGGGCACGGGCTTCACCACGCCGATCCTGATCTCGGTGGGTGAACTCGATTACCGCGTACCGGCCAACAACGCGCTGATGAACTTTGCCACCCAGCAGCGCCTGAACGTGCCGAGCAAACTGCTGGTCTTCCCCGAAGAGAATCACTGGATCCTCAAGGGCGAAAACAGCCGCTACTTCTACAACGAAGTGCACGGCTGGCTCGCCAAGTACCTGAACTGACTTCGGGACGCACGCTACTAGGCGTTACGCCGGCTTGATCGCCGGCGCAGGCTGCCGGCGTATCAGCATGACCAGCGCGGCGGCCACCAGGCATGCCGCGCCGGCAGCGAACAGCGCCGGGTTGTAGGTCAGCAGCAGGGTGCGCACGCGCACTGCTCCCCACGCGGCCACGGCCGCGCCCAGTTGGTGTCCCGCGAACACCCAGCCGAACACCATCCCCGCCCGCTCCTTGCCGAACGTGGTGGCCACCAGCCGCACCGTGGGCGGCACCGTGGCGATCCAGTCCAGGCCATAGAACATGGCGAACAGCGACAACCCATAAAACGTGAATTCCGAATACGGCAGCCAGAACAACGACAGCCCGCGCAAGCCGTAGTAGATCAGCAGCAGCTTGCGGTTGTCGTAGCGGTCTGACAGCCAGCCCGAGCCGATGGTGCCGACCAGGTCGAACGCTCCCATCATCGCCAGCACCGAGGCAGCGGGCACCGCCCCCATGCCGGCGTCGCCGCACAGCGAAATGAAGTGGGTCTGGATCAGGCCATTGGTACTGAGCCCGCAAATGAAGAAGGTGCCGAACAGGATCCAGAACACGCGATGGCCCGCCACGCTGGCCAGCACCTGGAATGGCGTGGCGAACGTCACGTGCATCGGCGGCGCAAGCGGCGCGACCGGTGTGCCGGGCGCCGCGCCATATGGCGCCAGGCCTACTTCATTGGGCCGGTTGCGCATGAAGGCCCACACCAGCAACGCCACGATTGCGCACGCCACGAACACAGGCAAGACGGCGAGGCGCCAGCCGAAGTGCTCGATCAGCCATGCCCCCACCGGCAGGAAGATCAACTGCCCGGTAGCCGAACTGGCCGTGAGCACGCCGACCACCAGCCCGCGATGGCTGTCGAACCAGCGGTTCGAGACCACCGCGCTGAGCACCAGCGCCGTCATGCCCGAGCCGATGCCCAGCATGATTCCCCAGAACAGGATCAGGTGCCAGAACTGCGTCATGACCGTGGCCAGCGCCATGCCGCCGGCCACCAGCGACAATGCCGTGACCACCACCGCGCGCAGGCCGAAGCGCTCCATCAGGATTGCCGCGAATGGCCCCATCAGCCCGAACAGCACGAAGCGGATCGCCAGCGCCGACGAAATCTGCTCGACATCCCAGCCGAACTCGCGCGACAGCGGTTGCAACAGCGCGCCGGGCAGCCCGAGCGCAGCCGATGACGTCAGCGCGGTCAGAAACGTGACGGTGACGATCACCCAGGAATAATGCCAGCCGCGCCGCTGCAGCCAGCGGGAAAAACGGAGTGCGAACATCATGACCTCGAACGTGCGTGCGCGCCGGCGGCACGCTGGCGGCACGCTGGCGGCACGCTGGCGGCACGCTGGCGGCACGCTGGCGGCCAGTTTAAATGATTATCATAATTAATACAAGCAAAACAAAGGGCCGGATGTACCGGCCCCCGTTCACGCTACGCGGTGCGGATTACTTCACGCGCAGCGAGTTTTGCACGTCGTGCACGCCTTTGACGCTGCGGGCGACGTTGGCAGCCTTGTCGGCTTCAGCTTGCGATGGCACGAAGCCGCTCAGCGACACTTTACCGTTGTTGGTTTCCACTTTGACGTCCAGCGATTTGAGCGAAGGCTCGGCCATCAGGCCGGTTTTGATCTTGGTGGTGATCACCGAATCGGCCACAGCGTCCTTGGCCAGTGCGGTTTTCGAACGGGCTTCGCAGCTCACTTTGTCGCCGCCGGTCAGGTTGTTGCAATCAACGCCAGTCTGGGCGATGTCGGCGGCTTGCTTGCCAGCCTTGGCATCGTTGATGGCAGCGGTTTGCTGCATCTTGGCGGTGCTCTTGCAGCTGTCTTTGTTGGCGCCAGTCTGGGCGTCGCATTTTTCTTCGTCGAGGTCATAGCGGGCGTCCGCCACGGCAATGCGGGCTTTTTCCAGCGAGTTCTTGTCGTTCTTGTACTTGGTGGTGGCGTCGAGCTCAGCCTGCTTTTGGTCCAGCTTGGCTTGTTCTTCGCAGATATCCTTGGCGTTGCCCGATTGCGCATCGCAAGCGGCTTTGGCGGATTTGTAGCTGGCTTCGGCGCGGTCGGCGGCGGCTTTGTAGGCGACGGTATCTTGTTTTGGGGTAGCGGCGAAAGTCATGCTGGTGGCGCTAGCCAGTACCAGGAAGAGCAGCTTGTTCATGATATGTCCCTCTGTGTTGTGGTGGTTGATGGACACATTAAACCGCGCGGCCGCCCTTTTCTCTGTGCGGAACCGTACAAAAATGACATGGTGACGAGTTCGCAACTACTCCCCGTTTGCAAGCCCCTTGCGCCACAAGCTGCCCGCCTGCTCGAACAACGGCAACCGGCTGTTGAAGGCGTCACCAGTCTTCGCCAGTTGCAGCCACGCCATGGTGCCATGCGATTCGACGGACGCCACCGCCGCCGATGCCGGCGCGCGTACCTGCCGCATCCAGGCGGCCACGTCCGCGTAATGCTCGGGGTGCTGCTGATGAGTCCACGCCAGCGCCACCAGGTCGGCAAAGCCTTCCTCGCGCCGGGTCTGTTGCAGCGACTGGGCCGGTTGCGCACTGCCGTGGGCGAAGCCGGATGGCGTCTGGTGCCAGGCGCCCTGCGCATAGCGCCAGCAGTGGGCGATCTCGTGGGCGAACATGGCTTCGATCATCAGCGGGCGTCGCGCTTCGGGCACGCTGCCGAGGATGTCTTCCGCTTGCGGATTACCGCGCAGGGACAGCACCAGCTTGCAGCGGCCATCGTGGTAGCCCACGGCCACCGGCACGTCGTTGGCGCGCGCCTGCGGCTGCACGGTGATATCGACCGGCAGCTTGAGGTCGTGCTTGGCGTAATTGATCACGGATAAACCCGCCGTCAGCCAACGGGTTTCCATCGAGGTCAGCTCGGCGGCTAAAGCCGGGCTGCAAGACAACATCAGGAGAGGGATGAGTGTGCGCTTGATCATGGTGGCGATTTCCTTGATCAAAACTGTAGCACGGTGACCGCAATAATTATTGCTTTGAGGAAGGTCCTACAACAGTAAATTATTACGTAGGCAAAGTTGAATGCTTGAGGTTTTAAAATGGGATTCCGCAACGTTGCGGAACCCCGTTGTCCTTACTTCGCCAGCAGGCTGTTGGCGGTCTTGAACTGCGGACGGATGTCGTTCGGCACCGACTTCATCTTGTCGAGCGCCTTTTGCACGTCGGGACGGATCACCACGTACCTGGCCATCATCTCCTTGGCGCGCGCGTAATCGCCGGTCGCTTCGATCATCAGGAACTCGCGGTCGAGGTCTTTGACCGCCGCCTTGATCTTGTCGAAATCGACCGAGAACGTGCCGTCGCCATGCGACACAAAACCGCCCTTGTCGAGCAGGTAGTTGACCTGGATGGCCATGCCGCGCGCGTGCGAGTCGGTCAGGCCGAAGTGCAGCGTGCGGAAAGCGGAAGCCAGGAACGTCGTGTACAGCTTGCGTTCGGCCGCCTCGCCCTGCCCCAGAATGCCTTTCAACTGGCCTTTGCCCATCATCACGTCGAGCACGTACAGGCCGGTGATGTCCGCTTTGGCTTCCTCGATGGTGGAATAGGCTTCCTTCAGATCCTGGCGCGGCGTCGAGGCCTTGCCGTCAATGGTGGTGGCGTGGGGACCGAGGCCGTGGGTGATTTCGTGCGCCAGGATGTGGGTGAAGAACGAGTCGAAATCGACGTCCTTCTGATCGGCGGCCCGCAGCACCAGTTTCGAAATCGGCGTGAGCGTCGATTTGAATTTCGCTTCCTGCACATTCTTGAGCATCACGCGCTTGGAGCCGCGCTGGCTGATGATGCGCTCGTCGTTGGGCAGGTTGTAGGCGGCCGTCTGCACGCCCATATTGCCGTCGCCGGCGCCATAGACTTGGTTGACCACCACCATCGGCGCGATCGCGCCCACCTTGGGGTTGCGGTACTGGGCGTCGATCGGCAGGCTGTCTTCCAGCTCCTGCATGTGCTGGGCGAAGAAGTCGAGTTTTTGCGTCTCTTTCTGGTCGCGGATATTCACGTACGCCTCGAACGCGGCCTTGTAGCCGAACAGTTCGTCGTTATAGGTCTCGTACGGGCCGATGGTGACGTCCACCGGCGAATCGAGATCCATCCAGGCGAAATCGGAAGCGAGATAGTCGTTGCTGAGGAAGGCATCGGCGCGCAGGTCGAGGAATTTTTTAAGCGACGCGTTGTCGGTGGCGGCAGCGGCCTGCTTGAGCAGTGCGGCGGCTTTTTCCAGTTCCGGCTGGTACTCCACCGAGTACGGCACGGTGGTGAACTGGCCGCCGGCATTGCAGCGGATCGCCGTGAAGAACCACTGCGCCTGCGACTTGTCGATGGCCGGCAAGGCGTTCATCCAGGTATCGAGCTGGGTCTTGGTGGCGTCGTCGGGATAGAAGCTGCCGCCTTCGGGCTTTTTAGTCGGGATCTTGATGCCGCCGATTTGCGCAGGCAGGAACGACTGGTGGTCGTCGATGATGGACCAAGGCCCCTTGTTGAGCCAGAAGTAATCGAGGCGCGCCTTGCCCAGCGGCGTGGTGTCCTTTTTGAGCGCGGCCCACAGGGCCTCGTTGCCGGACCAGCGCTGACGCAGTTGCAGCACGTCGATGATCTTGGCCGCTTCGATCAATTTGACGATGGCCTGCTTGTCGCCGGCCGACAGTTTGCTGGTGTCGGCGGTGAGCGCTACGGGAGCGTAGCGCTGGCTCATTTTGTTCAGATCGGCGATGGTGGCGGGGGCCGCGTAGGCAGCGGCGCAGGCGAATGCCATGGCCAGCGGGAGCAGGATTTTTTTCATACAAACCTCGGGTGGGGTGAGGTTCGTATTGTAATCCAGCGCTTACTTCGCCACAGCAGCCAACTGCGACGAAGGCTGCCAGCCCGCACCGAGCGACCGCGCCACGGCCACGGTCGCGAGCAAACGCTGGGTATTGATCTGCACCGCCGCCCGATCGGCCGCCAGCGCGCTGCGCTGGGCATCGGTCACGTCCAGGTACGTCGAAACGCCCCGCTCGTAGCGCGCCCGCGCCACCAGGTAGCCGCGCGCAGCGGCCGTTTGCGAGGCCGATTGCGCTTCGCCCTGCAACTGGCGTTCCTGCACGTCCGACAGCGCGTCTTCCACTTCGCGCAGCGCCGTCAGCAGTCTGGTTTCGTGGTTGGCCACCGCTTCGTCGTAGCGCGACTTGGCAATCGCCAGGTTGGCCTTGTTGCGGCCACCGTCGAAGATCGGCAGCGACAGCGCCAGCGGACCGACACTGAACTGGCGCGCACCGCTCTCGCCGATGTTGCGCAGCGCTTCCGACGCGTAACCGAAATTACCGGTCAGCGACACCGACGGATAGAACGCGCCTTCGGCCACGCCGATCTGCGCATTGGCCGCGCGCAGGCTGGCAACGCTGCCGGCCAGGTCGGGACGCTGCGCCAGCAGGCTGGCCGGCAGGCCGACGGGAATCGCCGGTGGCGCCGGCAGCACCGCAGGGGTGGCAGTAGCGGCAGTGAGCATCGCCGAAGGCGACGCCCCCACCAGCGTGGCCAGCTGGTGCTCGACCAGGTTGCGCTGGCGCTGCACTTCGTGCAGGTCGGCCTTGGCATTGGCCAGTTCGATGCGGGCGCGCGAGACGTCGAGTTCATTCGACAGGCCGGCGTCGAAACGCGCGGTGACCAGTTGTTCGCTCTCGCGGCGGGTATCGAGCGCGCCGTTGAGGATCGCCATTTCGGCGTCCAGCCCGCGCAACTGCCAGTAGGCCGTGGCCAGCTGCGACGACAGCATCAGCAGCACGCCATCGCGGTCCGCTTCGGCAGCCAGCGCTTGCGCGTCGGATGCTTCCACCATGCGGCGCACGCGGCCCAGCAGGTCGAGCTCATACGAGAAATTGGCGCCAACCGCGTAGTTGTTACCCTTGATCGAGCGGCCACCAAGCGCGATACCCTGCGAGGTCTCGGCCGACGTGCGCGAGTTAGACACCGATGCGCTCACACCCACCGAAGGAAGCTGGTTGGCGCGCGACAGGCCCGCCTGCTCCTGCGCCTGCACCAGGCGCTGCCCCGCCGCTTTCACGCTCGGGTTGTCGCGCAGCGCGGTCTCTTCCAGGCGGTTGAGGATCGGATCGTTGAACACGGTCCACCACTGCGCCGGCAAATGGGCAGCCGTGCTGCCGGCTTGCGGCAGGTGGCGGAACGACGCGTCCTTGACGTTTTCGGGCGTGCCGAAGTCGGTACCGACGGTGGCGCAGCCGGACAGCGCTGCGGTAATGGAAACAGCGAGCACGATGCGCTGCAAAGCTGAATGGAACATGGTGTTACCTCACAAAATTTTAGATTAGTGCCCGCCGCCACCGCCACCCGAAGGGGCTTTGACCTTGTCCGAGAACCACAGCACGCCGATGCAGCCAAACAGCACCATGGCGACCAGGAAGAAGCCGTCGTTGTAGGCCATCACGAACGACTCGCGCCGCACGATGCCATCGATGGCCTTGAGCGCCATGTTGGACGCCGTGGTCGAGTCGAAGCCCTGGCCGACGAACGATTGCGTCAGCACCGACAGGCGCTCCTGCGTGGCGGCTGCAAAGCCGGTGACCGATTCGCCGATGCGCTGCGAGTGGAAATGCTCGCGCGACGTCAACGCTGTCGCCAGCAGCGCGATACCGATCGAACCGCCCAGGTTACGGGTCATGTTGATCAGCGACGACGCCGACGGCATGTCCCTGGGCTGGATGCCGTTCATGGCAAAGTTCGACAGCGTGAGCATCACGAACGGCTGGCCCAGCGCGCGCACGATCTGCGACAGCAGCAGCTGGTCGTAGCCGGTAGTGGCGTCCATATAGGAATTCATCAGGCACGAGCCGCCGAACAGCAGCAAACCAAACGTGCACAGGATGCGGTTATCGACCTTGGACGACAGCTTGGCCACGAACGGCATGATGAACAGCTGCGGCAAACCGGACCACATGATCACTTCGCCGATCTGCATCGGCGAGTAGCCGGGAATCTGGCCCAGGTACAGCGGCAGCAGGAACGACGAACCATACAAGCCCATGCCCATCGCCATCGACAACGCGGTAGCGGCGGCGAAGTTGCGCTGGCCGTACAAGGCCAGGTTGACGAACGGCTGCTTCTTCAATGCGCTGTTGACTACCCAGCCCAGCAAACCAAAGATCGCCAGCGCAGCAAAGGTGATGATGAACGACGAATCGAACCAGTCCTTGCTGTTGCCTTCTTCGAGGAAGATAGTGAGACTGCCCAGGCCCACGGCCATGAAAAAGATGCCGCTCCAGTCGGCGCCCGACAGCAGCGATGGCTGGAATTTTTCCTTCTGCAGGCCATAGGCGATACCGCCGATCAGCAGCAGGCCCGGCACCCAGTTCAGGTAGAAGATCGACGGCCAGCCATACAGCTCGCTGAGGTAGCCACCGAGCGTGGGGCCCATCGACGGCGCCAGCGTGGCGGTCAAGCCGAAGATGGCCATACCGGTGGCGCGCTTCGATGGCGGCAATTGCGTCATCACCAGCGTGAACGCCATCGGGATCAGGGCGCCGCCCGTAAAGCCCTGCATCATGCGGAAGATGATCATGCTCTCGAGGTTCCAGGCGAAGCCGCACAGGGTCGAGAACAGCAGGAACAGCGCGGTGGTGCCGATCATGTAGTTACGCGTGCCAAATACCCGCGTAAACAGGCCGGTCATCGGAATGACGACGATCTCCGCCACCAGGTAGGCCGTGGCGATCCACGAGCCCTCTTCCTGGGTGGCCGACAGCGAGCCAAGGATGTCCTTCAACGACGAGTTGGTGATCTGGATGTCGAGCACCGCCATGAAGGCGCCCAGCATGCCGGCGGCAATCGCGATCCAGGTGCGGGCCGTGACTTTTTCGCTCGGCGCCGGCGGAGCGGCGGGTGCAGCCTTCCCCGCCGCCCTTGACGCCGGCGGATCGAATGTGGAACTGGCCATGATGTCGTTCCTTACTGGACCGTGGCAGGTGCGGCAGCGACCTTACGCTCGGACTTTTTCTCGTCCTGGTGGATCGCCACTTCGGCAATCGCCGACATGCCCGGCACCAGGCGGCCATTGAGGGCCTTCACGTCTTCGGGCTTGAACACGATCTTGACCGGCACGCGCTGGACGATCTTGGTGAAGTTGCCGGTGGCGTTATCGGCCGGCAGCAGCGCGAACTGTGCGCCCGATGCTGGCGCGAAGCTCTCCACGGTGCCGATCAATTCCTTGCCCGGCATGGCGTCGATGGTGACCTTCACTTCCTGGCCCGCATGCATCTCGGCCAGCTGGGTTTCCTTGAAGTTGGCGGTCAGCCACACGTTGTCCTGCACGATGGCAGTCAGTTGCTGGCCCGGCTGCACGCGCTGGCCCACTTCGATCGAACGCTTGCCGATGCGGCCCGCCACCGGCGCCAGAATGTGGTTGTAAGCCAGCTGCTGCTGGGCGTCCTTCAGTTGCACGCGCAGCACCGATACCTGCGCCTTGAGCACGTCGCGCGCCGATTCGGCGGCAGTGATTTGCGCGCGGGCGGCGGCAGCGTTGTCCTTGCGCGCGGCCAGGTCGGCCACGGCGCCGGCGCGGCCGGCGACGGCAGCGTCGAGTTCCGCCTTGGAGACGGCTTTCATCTGGTCGTTATACAGCTGGCCGAAACGGTCGGCGTCCTGCTTGGCGCGCAGCAGCTGCGCCTGCGACTGCGCCACTTGCGCGGCGGCCGAACTGGCTTGCGCTTTCACTTGCATGATCTGGGCATCGGCCTGCAGCACCTGCTGCTCGGCGCTGGCAATCTGCGCCTGGATCTGCTCGACCTTCACGCCCTGGTCGAACGGATCGAGTTCGGCGATCACGTCGCCGGCGCGCACAACCTGGTTGTCGTCGATCAGGACCTTGGTCACCACTCCGGAGATGCGCGCCGATACCGGGTGCACGTGGCCAGCCACGTAGGCGTTCTCGGTCTCGACGAAGTTATGGCTGCGGTACCACATGCGGCCGCCAGCGCCGATGGCGACCAGCGCAATGATGCCGGCAATGACCAGCACTTTGCGATTCGATTTGGCCGGAGGCGCCGGAGCATCCTGGCTCGGCTGGGCTGCCTGGGGTGGTACCGCGCTTGGACCTTTTTGTTCTTGCTGTTGTGGGCTGGACATGCACTGCTCCGAAATAATGAAAGGGGATGAGCGCATTATTGGACGATTTTTGACGGAAGTCAAGAAATGAAACGATTGCATTTCATTTTATTTTGGACTAGCATGGCGCCATTCGTTATCATCGATCACCATGAAAAAAGACAACATTTCAACCGAGGAAGAACTCGACTGTCCGGACGCCACGCCGCACGAACCGTGTTTCGGCAAATCGGCCGGCCGCCCGCGCGCAGCCGACAAGGAAGCCCGCGAACAGGCGCTGGTGCACACTGCTGCCCAACTGTTCATGGAAAAGGGTTATAGCAAGGTCAGCCTGGAAATGATTGCCCGCGAAGCCCATGTTGCCGTGCGCACCATCTATGTGAAATTCGGCGGCAAGGCCGGCCTGCTGAGCGCAGCCATCACCCGGGGCCGCGCCAGGTTTTTCTCCGACATGACCAGCCTGGAAACCGACACCCGTCCGATGGAAGCGATCCTGGGCGACTACGCGCTGCGCTTCCTGGAACTGGTGTCGCAGCCGGCATTCGTCAACCTGCACCGCATGGTGGTGGCCGAGGCGCGCACCACGCCCGAGCTGGCCGAAACCTTTTACGATGCCGGCCCGCGCAAATCGCGCGAGCAGCTGGGCAAGTTTTTCGCCCGCGACGACATCAAGCCAAGACTGCGCACCGACCTGCCCCACGAATTTCTTCCGGTCCATTTTGTCAACTGCCTGATGGGCGACACCATGAGCCGCATGCTGTTTCCACCGGACCATCAACCTTCCCATTCTGAAATCCGGCGCCAGGCAGCCCAGGGCCTCGACCTGTTCCTGCGCAGCGTGGTTCTTTAGACACCAAAGGTCTGTACAACTTTGCCATTTGATCTATACTAATCCTTTACAAGGAGTGCATATGAGCAAAACAAATAGACTGGACTGGAGCCGACAAGTAACGCTCATGAACGAGCGCATCAAGAGCTTCCAGGCCAATCCGGGGCAAGAACAGCTGGAAGCCGTCATCGAAGAAATGAAAGCCTACGCCGAAGCAGCCCGCAACGGCGGCATCGAAATTCCGGCGCGCTTCACGGTCAACTAAGCCATCGGCGCGATGGCCGGCCACATGATCATCCGCACGCTGCAAGCAGCCGACGCGCCAGCATTACTGGGGTTCGAGCTCGCCAACCGCACGTGGTTCGAACAGCATGTGGCAGCCCGCGCGCCCTCGTTCTATTCCCATCAGGGCATCACCACCCACATCACCGAATATCTCGGCCTGCACGACCAAGGCGCCATGCTGCCCTGCGTGCTGGTGGACGTCGGCGGCGTCATCGTGGGCCGCGCCAACCTGCGCCATATCGACCGCGCGGCGGGTACCGGTGAAGTCGGCTACCGCATCGCCCATGACGCTGGTGGGCAAGGACTGGGCAGCCTGGCGCTACGCCACCTGCTCGATGCCGCCCGCAACGATTACCAGTTGCGTACCCTGGACGCCTGGATCACCGACGACAACCCCGGCTCGCGCCGTATCGTGGAAAAGCACGGTTTCATGCGCCTGGACCTGGCGCCGCTGCCGGAAATCTGCGGCGAACAACAGCGGTGGGCGTACGCTTACCGCTGTGCGCTGGCGCCCCCTGCTCCATAAACAAAAAGCCGCCCGGCTTGCACCGGGCGGCTTCCTCATACTGCCTGCCAGAGAACTACTTGCGCGATTGCGCGACCAGCGCGTCGAGCACTTGCAGCGTGGCGGCGGTCAGCTGCTGGCGCGGGATGCCGGGGTTGGCGGCGTCCACCATCGACGGGTTGGTCAGGTAGCGGCCGTTGACGATGATGGTCGGCGTGCTGTTGACTTCATACGACGATGCCACGCGGCCGGCGTTTTTCAGGCGGTTGTTGATCGCGAACGAGTTGTACACGGCCAGGAATTTTTCCTTGTCGATACCGTTCTTGACGGCCCACTCGATGTTGGCGTCGTCGCTTTGCAGGCGCTTGCGTTCCACGTGCCAGGTTTGCAGCACCTTGGCGTGCAGCTGCGACTCGAGCTTCATCGCTTCGAGCGTGAGGAACAGATGGGTTTCCGGATCTTTTTCACCGGTCAGCGGCAAATGGATGCGGCGGAAGCTGATGTTGTCGCCCTGCTTCTTGACCCAGTCCAGCATGGCCGGCTCCAGTGCGTAGCACGCCGGGCAGTGGTACATGAAGAACTCGATCACTTCGACCTTCTTGCCCTCGGCTTGGACCGGCTGCGGCGTTTTTAGCGTGGTGTACTCGGCGCCGCTCTTCGGTGCGGTGGGCGTGGCAAAAGCGGTACCGGCAAACATGGCGGCAACAGCGGCAGTGACAGCGGCGGTCAGGAACGTACGACGGAGCATGGTTATCCTTTAAAAAAATCTGCAAAAAATCTGCACTGCGAATATAACAGCTTCCGGCGCGCGGTGGCGGCGGTGCGGCCGCAATTCACACTACGCTACAATTGCTTACACATCTGCCTTCGGATCCCCCATGAAAATACCGCTGTTGTCGCCCGCCTCACTGGTCCTGGCACTGGCCCTGTCCCTGTCTTGTGCCCACGCCGCCGAACTGTCCCCCGTCGAGCAGAACATCGTCGCCGCCATCAAGGCCCGTTCGCCGCAAGCGCTGCAACTGCTGGAGCAATCGGTCAACATCAACAGCGGCACCATGAACATCGACGGTGTGCGCGAAGTGGGCAAGCTGTATCGCAGTGAACTCGACCAGCTGGGCTTTGCCACGCACTGGATCGACCTGCCGCCAGCCATGCGCCGCGCCGGCCACTTGGTGGGCACGCGCGAGGGCAAGCAGGGCAAACGACTGCTGCTGCTCGGCCACCTCGACACCGTGTTCGAAAAAGACAGCCCGGTGCAGCTGTGGCAGCGCAACGGCGACCGCGTGCGCGGCCAGGGCGTCAATGACATGAAGGGCGGCGATGTGGTCATCCTCGAAGCGCTGCGCGCACTGAAAAGCGCCGGTGCACTCGATAACACCACCATCACCGTGATGTTCACCGGCGACGAAGAAAGCGCCGGCGAACCGATCGCCACGTCGCGCGCCGACATGGTGGCCGCCGCCAAACGCAGCGACATCGCGCTCTCCTTCGAAGGCACCATGCGCAACCAGGACGGCCAGGACACCGGCACCATCGGCCGCCGTTCGGCGTCGTCGTGGGAGCTGGAAGTCAAGGGCAAGCAGGGCCACTCGAGCACCATCTTCACCGACAAGGCGGGTTATGGCGCCGTGTACGAAGCGGCGCGCATCCTCGATGGCTTCCGCCAGCAGGTGATCGAACCCGATCTCACGTTCAGCGCGGGACTGATCCTCGGCGGCACCGATGCTGGCGTCGATGAGACAGGCACGAAAGGCCAGGCCGCCGGCAAAACCAACGTGATCGCCAGGACCACGCTGGTGCACGGCGACCTGCGTTACCTCACCTACGAACAGCGCGACCGCGCCCACGCCAAGATGCGCGCCATCGTCGCGCAAAACCTGCCTGGTACCAGCGCCAGCATCAGCTTCCACGACGCCTATCCGCCGATGGCGCCCACGCCCGGCAACCTGGCGATATTGAAGGTGTATTCGCAGGCGAGCAGCGACGCCGGCCTGGGCGCCATCCCCGCCCTGCCCCCGGGCCAGCGCGGCGCCGGCGACATCCAGTTCGTGGCCTCGCTGGTGGACAGCCTCGATGGCCTGGGCGTGGCCGGCAACGGCGCCCATTCGCCGGACGAAGATCTGGAAATCGCCTCGCTGGAAAAGGCCACGATCCGCAGCGCTTTGCTAATCTACCGCCTGACCCGTTAGCGCGACCGAAGGGCTCCGGAGCCAAGACCAGCGACGAAAACAGTACGAACGCACGGCAAGGCGCTGCAACGCAGCCATGGAGGGTTTCAGGCGCTCTATACGTGTCCGGGGCGGGCCTCCAACCCGCCAATATCCTTCATCAAGGCGATCAGCCGCTTGGCGCCCAGGCCCAGCGGGCGGTCGTTCACCCACACCACGTCCACCCATAAACGCAGCTGGTTGCTCATGCTGGCGAAATCGATCACCAGCAGCTCGCCATCGGCCAGCAGCGGCGCCACCAGGCGCCGGGGCAGGAACGCCCAGCCGATGCCCGCTTGCACCAGCTCCAGCGTGGCCTGGTGGCTGTCGGTGCGCCACAGCTTGCGCGACACCAGCACCCGCTTGTCCTCCTGGTGCGCGGCGCGGCTGACGATCGCCACCTGCCGGATATCGACCAGGTCCTCGAGCCGGAAGTGGCCATTGCGCTCCCGCGCTGCCGGATGCTGCGGCGAGATCACGGCGACAAGCACTTCGCTGCCCAGCTCCTGGAAGCTCTCGCGTTCATCGACCTGCGGCCGGTCGTAGAGCAGCGCCAGCTGCGCAGTACCGTCATGCAGCATCCTGCGCGCATCGGCCTGCGGCGCCGACAGCACGTCGACTTCCAGAGACGGAAATTCGTCGGCCAGGCGCGCCAGCGGCTCGCCCCACGCGGCCGACAGCAGCTCGGGCGACACCGCCAATGTCAGCCGGCGTTCGAGCCCCTGGTGCAGCGATAAAGCGTGGGCCTGCAGACGGCGCATCTGGCCAGCCATGTGGCGGGCCTCCGCTTCCAGCGCGCGGGCCATGTCGGTGGGGATCACTGCGCGCGAGTTGCGCTCGAACAGTTGCAAATCGAGCTCCGCCTCCAGGTTGGCAATCGCCATGCTGACGGCCGACGGCACCCGACCGAGCGCGCGGGCGGCGGCGGAAAAGGAACCGTGGTCGATCACGGCAAGGAACAGGTCGACGTTGTCGCTGGAAAAGGCCATCCACCATGCTGTCACAAAAACTGATAGCTGTCGACTTTTACTATCAGATCACTTCAACTATCATCGCTCAATTGATGTTTGAAGGAATCTATCATGCAAGGATTGAAGCGCAAGATTGTCTATGTATCGCTGTTCGAACTGTTCGCGGTAGCGTTGACCACCACCACGCTGATGCTGCTGGCCGGCAGCAGCGGTGCCCATGCCAGCGTGGCGGCGGTGGCGTCGTCCACCGTTGCCGTGGTCTGGAATTTCATTTTCAATTCCATGTTCGAGGCGTGGGAAGCACGCCAGACCACCAAGGGCCGCAGCGTGGCGCGGCGCATCGCCCACGCCATCGGCTTCGAAGGTGGCCTGGTGGCGTTCCTGGTGCCGCTGTTCGCGTGGTGGCTCGATATCTCGCTGTGGGAGGCGTTCATCGTCGACCTGTGGATCGTGGTGTTCTTCCTGGTGTACACCTTCCTGTTCAGTCTGGCGTTCGACCGCATCTTCGGCTTGCCCGCCTCGGCGCAGGGCGGGCAGCCGCAGGCGGCCTGATTATTTCGGGGCCACCCGCCAGATCTCTCCGGTGACATCGTCATCGACCAGCAGCGAGCCGTCGTCCTGTACCACCACCGACGACGGCCGGCCCCACACTTCCTTGTCGCTGACAACGAAGCCGGTCATGAAGTCCTGGTACTTCCCGGTCGGCACACCGTCTTTCATGAACACCCGCACCACTTTCGAGCCAGTGCGCGTGGCGCGGTTCCAGGAGCCGTGCAGCGCCAGGAAGACATCGCCAAGATACTCTTTCGGGAAGGCCGCTTTGGCGGCGGCGGGCGCGTCGTACATGATCATGCCCAGCGGCGCCGAATGGGCCGTCAGCAGCAGGTCCGGCGCAGTAACCTTGTCTTTGAGGTCGGGCCGCTGCCCCTGCAGGCGCGGCTCCTCGTTGGCGCCGATGTAGTGCCACGGCCAGCCATAGTGGCCACCGTTTTTTACGCGCGTGAGGTAGTCGGGCGGCAGGTTATCGCCGAGCATATCGCGTTCGTTCACGCTGCACAGCAAATCGCCCGTGCGCGGATACAGATACATGCCCACGCAGTTGCGCAGGCCGGTGGCGAAGGTGCGCTTGTTCTTGCCATCGGGGTCGAACGCCAGCACCACTGCGCGGTCCAGTTCCGAACCCCAGGCCGCGCCAAGGCCGTGCTTCGCTTCCCACTGCTTGAGCGGTTCCGGCGGCGTGGCGCCGATGCCCTCGGCCACGTTGGACGCGGAGCCGATCGACAAATACATGGTCTTGCCATCTTTGGAAAACACCAGCGTACGCGAGGAATGGCTGCCCGTCTCCGCCGTCAGGGTGGGCACGACCACTTCGGCCGATGCGCCGGCCACCAGGTCGCCGTTTTTATAGGGGAAGCGGATGATGGAATTGACGTTGGCCACGTACAGGTACTGCGGGTTAGGTCCCGCCGGCCAGAAGGCGAAGCCGAACGGCCGATCGAGCTTGTCGGCGAACACGCTGATCTTGTCGGCGGTCGCGCCGGTGCTCGACCTGAACACCTTGATCAGGCGCTTGGTAGTCGAGGAGATGAAGATGTCGCCATTGGGCGCCTTGGCCATTACGCGGCCGCGATCGGGGTCCGTGGCCCACAGGTTGACCGCGAACTTCTCCGGCACCGATGGCAGCACGCCTTGCGGCCGCGGCACAGTCTTCGGGTTGTTGCCGGCGCTGGCACTGGCGAACGGCGGGGGCAGGTCGGCCATGCGCACTGCGTGGATACGGCCGGGCTGGTCGTCGCTCCAGTGTTCTTCCTTGCTGGTGTTGTTGGCGTTGGTGTTGGCGCTGGCGGCGGGGGCTTGCGATGCAGCCGGCATGGCAGCTTTGCCCTTGGCGGTGGCCAGGTAGGCGACTAACGCCGCACGTTCGGCCGGCTGGGCAACAGCGATCGGCATCGAGGTGCCGGGCGCATAGGCGCTGGGGTCTTTCAGGAACAGCGACAGTTCCTGCGCGGTCCAGCGCTTGTTCTTTGCACCCAGCGCGCTCAAGGCATCGGAGTACGCAAAGCCCGCCACGCCGGCGACCTTGCGCCCCACGACATTGAACAGCGGCGGCCCGGCCAGCGTGACCATATCGGGCGACGCGGAATGGCACATCGCGCAATTGTTCTGGAAGATGCGCTTGCCATCGAGCGGGGCAGCTTGGGTGGTTTGTGTGGCGGCCAGTGTCAGGCCGAAGAGCAAGGGCAGAAGTCGGATCGGGGTGGCTTGGTGCATGGCTAACCTCATTGTTCGGACAGCCATGCTTTCATACTTCACCGCCCTCGCCTACCGCCGCGCGGCTTTAATCAGAAATATGATTGCGCCGCCTCGCACCAAAAAGGCGGAGAATGCCAACTTGTTTATTTTTTACCCCATCACCATGTCCACCACGATCACCGCGCCCATGCGCCCACCATCCAACATCGACCCCGGCGCCCTGTGGAGCGCGCTCGCCATCGTCGTGATTGGCGCATGGTATTTGGGCCAGGCCGTCGGCCCGCGCCAGGCCGCGCTGTACGTGGTCGGCGCGCTGCTCGGTGTCACGCTGTATCACGCGGCGTTCGGCTTCACGTCGGCGTGGCGCGTCTTCATCGCCGATGGCCGCGGCGAAGGACTGCGCGCACAGATGGTGATGCTGGCCGTGGGCGTGGCGCTGTTCTTCCCGGTGCTGGCAGCCGGCTCGCTGTTCGGCGCACCGGTCAAGGGCCTGGTGGCGCCGGCCGGCACGTCGGGTTGGAGGTGGAGCGGGTGAAGCCGACGGCTTGCTGATATTAAAAAATTGGGTTGGCGATGCGCCGTCAATGAAAATGCCGCTCAGACGGTGAGCGAGCGGGATTATCGCAATCATCAAGAACGTTCAGGTGCTTTTGATTCGGTGTCGATCAGTTGCAGCACGGCGCGCGCCAACAGGCCGCTGCGGGTTTCATGGCGGGACGCCGCATAACGGTCTATCTTGCCCACAACAAACCGCGGCAGACTGATGTTAATGCGTTCGGGTTTGGTATCGAGCTTGTCGAGATCGAGTGCCACCAGTGCCCAGATTCCGCCAGCATGCTGAGGATCGTTTTGCAACTCGCCGATCTTGCTCTGGCTGATCTCTACCGCCTCGCCGAGTTCCAACAGGGTTTCGATATGGCTGGTGATCGCTTCCCTGACATTTTTGAGTGCCTCCTCGACCGTGTCGCCCCACGAATGCACACCTTTGATGTCAGGCACGTTCACCCCGTACACGCTGCCTTCATCCTTGAAAATCACCACGGGAATATCCATCGGCTGCTCCATTTTCCAATAACGCATTACTTAAGTCCGGCATCTTTGAGCACGCTTTTCCAAGTTCCGACAGGAAGGTCTTTCTTGGGATGCGGCACAGTGAACAAACCGGGCTTTGTGGCTCAGCTTGCAGATACCCGTGCACTCCCCCACATTGGCATACAAGCATACCAACATCACAATTGAAAGAGGAAGCACATGCAAGTTCACAGATTCAAATGCTTCGGTGAGTCGCCAGGCGATGGCAATCCGGCGCTGGTCATCGAGGGCGACGTCTCGCCCCGCGAAGCGCGCCAGGACTTTGCGCGCGAGCGCAATATCACCTGCGTCTGGATCGATCCGCCCGATGAGGCGGACGTGGTGGCAAGCGTCGATTACTTTTATCCGCACACGCGCAGTCCGCTATGCCTGCACGCGACCCTGGCTGTCGGCCAGCGCCTGTTCATGCAGCATGGCGGCCATCGCGAACTCATGGTGAAGACCGCCGTGCATGGCCAGCGGCTCGGGCTGGTTCCCGGTGCCGATGGCCAGGTATTGGTTCGCCTTCAACGGCAGGATGCATCACAGCCGAACCTGGCGCCTGACCTTGTCGGGCGCCTGCTGGCCGCGCCGGGTTTGATGCCGCTGGCGCCGGCACGTGTATTTTCTGTCGGCAGTCCAAAGCTGCTGGTCGAGGTGGCGGATGCAACCACGCTGTATGGCTTGACGCCCGATCTGCCGGCCATCGCCGCCTGGGGCAAAACCGCAGGCGTCAATGGCATCTACGCGTACTGCAAGGTTGACGACGGCAGCTACGAAGGCCGCAACTTCAACCATCTGGACCCGGCGCTGGAAGACAGCGCCACCGGGGTCGCGGCCGGCGCCCTCACCTCACTGCTCAGCCACGGCATCCTGCTCCGGCAAGGCCGGGCAACGGCACGCGCCTGCCTGATAACGACGCGTATCGAAGGCGCCGACATACTGGTGGGCGGTAAAGTGGAAATCGCCAACCCGGCAAGGCATCCTTAACCGAAGAAAAGGGAGCGACCCGGGAAGCTACAGTTTTCGCCCGGGTAACTCGCGTCCATTCTGGCGCAGGGTCACGCCATCCACCTCGCCCTGCGTGTTGCGCTTGAACGTCAAGCTGGCACCCACGTCGGGCACCTGAAAAGTATCCGTGCCGCTAGCGGTCGCGGAAAACGCCGGCTGCCCCGTTGCTTGCACACGCAAGCCGGCGGCGGCGGGTTCGATGGTCAGCACGAAGCCGGGGGCAAGTTCGAAGCGGCCGGCATAGCTTGCCAGTATCGCTGGCGGGACCGTGGCCGTGGCTGCTGCCGCTGGCGCAGCCAGCTCCGGGAACAGCGTTGTCAGGCCAATCTGGTCCACCGTGCGGGCCGTATTTGTCAGCACCACTACGCCACGCCGGCCATCCTCGGTGAAGCCGATGAAGCTGGCATAGCCGCCGGTCATACCGTTGTGCCATACCATCACCTGCTGGTTCACCTTGGACAGGTGCCAGTTCAACGCAATGCGCGTATCTGCAGTGCCGGTGTCGCGCTGCGGCGTCTGCGCCAGCTTGATCGGCGAGCCGACTACTTTACCGCCGTCCATCATCGCCTGCAGGTAGCGCAGCATGTCGTCGGCATTGGCGTGCAGCGCCCCTGCCCCGGCCAATGCATCGAAATTCCAGTTTCGCACCGGCTTGCCCGCTGCATCATGACCCATCGCCATGGCGGGTGACGAGAGCGTGGCGCCCATGCCGCCCATGCCGGTAGACGTCATCCCCAACGGCCCGGTAATCCGCTCGGCGACCAGGGCCGCGTAAGACGTGCATTCACGCTCGGCCAGCACGTCGCCCAACAATCCCGTTCCAAGGTTGGAATACTCATACTGGCTGCCCGGCGCGCGCGTCAACGTGTAGTCGGCAAGAAAAGCCTTGAGTGCGGCGCGGTGGTAATCGACATACGGATCGGCCATGTCAGCGGGCGCCAGGTTGCCGGGCAAACGCGGCAACCCCGAGGTTTGCGTGGCCAGGTCGAGCAGCGTGACCGGGCGTGCAGCCAGCGCCAGCCGGGCATACGCGGGAACAATCTGACCGAGCGGATCGTCGAGCCTCACCTGCCCCGCCACCACGGCCTGGGCCAGCAGCAGACCGCTGAAGGTCTTGGTGATCGAACCGATTTCATACACGGTACGGCCATCGGGCGCCGCAGCGCCAACCTTGCCGAAAGCATAGACGGCGTTGGCGTCGCCGTCTCGCACCGCGATCACCAGGCTGGGGAGCTCACCGTCGCGTATCTTTTGCTCGACTATGGCCCGGACCTTGTCGTCGAGCTGAGGACCAGCGGTGGCGGTGCGCAAACAGACGAGCGAGATCAATACGACGAAGAGGGAAGTTTTCATCATCATGAGGTTCCGTTATCGGTATCGCGCGGCAGCCGGTCAAGCTGGCGTTGCAGCCGCCGTGCGCCGTGCAGGTTGAAGAGAATAATCGCGAAAAAGACTGCGGCAATCGCCATGTTCGCCCCCATGCCGCGCGCGAACGGTCCGTTTGCGTCGAGCTCGATTTCAACGCCCCAGCGAAACAGCACAACGCCAGGCACCAGCGGCGCCACATACCACAGCCACGCGGTGCGCAGGGCTTCGCGCTGGCGTACCAGCTGGCGCCGGTGGTATTCGAGTCCGGCCAATTCCCTCGGCGCGCTCTGGCTGGAAGCGCGTACGTGCAACTGCCAGGCAATGATCAAGGTACCGATGATGATCATGGCACTACCCAGGCGCATCAGTGGATAAGGAAACACCACGGTAAAGCGGGCAAAGCAGACCACCACGAGCAGGCATGCCGCATATTCCAGGGTATTGCGCACGCGGATACGGCGGTCGAGTTTGCGCGCTACGCTGTGCAATTGATCCACCGAAAACACGGCCGGCGGCAGGTCTTGCGACTTCCATGCGGATTTCAACAAATCGTCATTCATGCTGCATTCCTCCACTGAGTTGGGCGGCCAACACGGCCTTGATGCGATGTACCTTGGTTGCGACATTGCGCGCCGATAGCCCGGTCACTTCGGCGATGCTGGCGGCGTCCAGTTCTTCCAGGTACAGCAGCATGACCTGGCGGTCGAGTGGCGCCAGTTGATGGATCAGCGCCATCACGCGCGCCAGGTCAAGGCGCCGTTCTGTCAGCGCGATATCGGTGTACTCGCAAGCCTGGGCTTCGATGTCCTCGATCGCCAGGCTTTGCCGCTCGGCGCGGCGCATGGTGCGCTGGATGTGGGTCACGCCCACGTTGTGCGCCACCCGATAGACCCAGGTGCGCAGCGAGCATTGCGCCTGGTAGCTCGCAAAGCTCTGCCACAGCGCGACGTGCACCTCTTGCAGCAGCTCGCGCCTCAGCGCGGGGTCGCGCTCGTATCCGGCGGTGAACCGGGCGAGGTCGGGACCATAATCCGTGGCCGCCTGCTGGTAGCAGGTATCTTGGTTTTTGTTGTTCATGACGAGGTAGTCACGCGCGCGCAAACTTTCTTACACTCCGAGGACAAAAAAAATGCCGCCCAGCTCACGCTGAACGGCATCTCGGGCAACCGGTAACGATTGCTTATTTCTTGCGCGGTGGCGGCAGATCGGTGCACGAGCCTTCGTACACTTCAGCGGCCATGCCGATCGACTCGCCCAGGGTCGGGTGCGGGTGGATGGTTTTGCCGATGTCGGTGCCGTCGCAGCCCATTTCGATGGCCAGCGCGATTTCGCCGATCATGTCGCCGGCGTGGGTGCCGACGATGGTGCCGCCGATGATGCGGTGGGTTTCAGCGTCGAACAGCAGCTTGGTGAAGCCCTCGGCGCGGCCGTTGGCCACGGCGCGGCCCGAAGCAGCCCACGGGAAGTGGCCCTTCTCGACCTTGATGCCCTTGGCTTTCGCTTCGTCTTCGGTGATGCCGGCCCATGCCACTTCCGGATCGGTGTATGCCACCGATGGAATCACCTTGACGTCGAAGTGCGACTTCTGGCCGGCGGCGGCTTCCGCTGCCACGTGGCCTTCGTGCACGGCCTTGTGCGCCAGCATCGGCTGGCCCACCAGGTCGCCGATGGCGAAGATGTTCGGCACGTTGGTGCGCATCTGGCTATCGACCGGGATGAAGCCACGGTCGGTCACCACCACGCCCGCCTTGTCGGCAGCGATCTTCTTGCCGTTCGGGCTGCGACCCACGGCGACCAGCACCAGGTCGTAGACCTGTGGTGCTGGCGCAGCAGCGCCGGCTTCGGCGGCTTCGAACGTGACCTTGATCCCTTCGGGCAGCGCTTCCACGCCGACCGTTTTGGTCTTGGTCATGATGTTGTCGAAGCGCTTCTCGTTGAACTTCTGCCAGACCTTGACCGCGTCGCGGTCGGCGCCTTGCATCAGGCCGTCCATCATTTCGACCACGTCGATGCGCGCGCCGAACGTCGAGTACACGGTGGCCATTTCCAGGCCGATGATGCCACCGCCGATGACCAGCATGCGTTTCGGGATCTGGCGCAGTTCCAGTGCACCGGTCGAATCGACGATGCGCGGATCTTCCGGCACGAATGGCAGCTTCACAACCGCCGAACCGGCAGCGATGATCGCCTGCTTGAACTGCACCACTTTTTTGGTGCCGTCAGCGGCGGTCACTTCGATGTGGTTCGCGCTCAGGAACTGGCCCACGCCGGTGACAACCTGGGTCTTGCGCGCCTTGGCCATGCCGGCCAGACCGCCGGTCATGTTCTTGATCACGCCTTCCTTGTACGCGCGCACCTGGTCGATATCGATGGTGGGCTTGGCAAAGGTGACGCCGGTCTTGGACATGTGCTGGGTTTCATCGATGACCGATGCCACGTGCAGCAGCGCTTTCGATGGAATGCAACCGACGTTCAGGCACACGCCGCCCAGCGTTTCGTAACGCTCGACGATCACGGTGTTCAGGCCCAGGTCGGCCGCGCGGAACGCTGCCGAGTACCCGCCAGGACCACCGCCCAGTACCATCATGTCGCAGTCGACATCAATCTGGCCGCTGTAGCTGCCGCCGATCGGCGCCGCCACAGGGGCTGCCGGAGCAGCCGCAGGTGCAGGGGCCGCAGCAGCAGCGGCAGGAGCAGGCGCATCGCCGGCAGCCGCATCGATGACCAGCATCGCCACGCCTTCCTTGACCTTGTCGCCCACTTTGACCAGTACCTGCTTGACCACGCCGGCGTGCGACGATGGCACTTCCATCGACGCCTTGTCCGATTCCACGGTGATCAGGGACTGGTCCACCTTGATGGTGTCGCCGACCTTGACCATCACTTCGATTACTTCAACTTCTGCGAAGTCGCCGATATTCGGCACTTTCACTTCTGTGCTCATAGTCGCTCCTTACAGCAGAATTTTGCGCATGTCGCCGAGCACTTCGCTCAGGTACACGGAGAAGCGAGCGCCCATCGCGCCGTCGACCACGCGGTGGTCGTACGACAGCGAGGTGCCCATCATCAGGCGTGGCTGGAAGGCCTTGCCATCCCATACCGGCTTGATCGATGCCTTGGACAAGCCCAGGATCGCCACTTCCGGCGCGTTGACGATCGGCGTGAAGTGCGTGCCGCCGATGCCGCCCAGCGACGAGATGGTGAAGCTGGCGCCCTGCATGTCGGCCGGTTTCAGCTTGCCTTCGCGCGCCTGCAGCGACAGTTCGGTCATTTCGCGGGCGATCTGCGACACCGATTTCTGGTCGGCGTTCTTGATGACCGGGACCACCAGGCCGTTCGGCGTGTCGGCTGCAAAACCGATGTTGTAGTACTGCTTGAGAATCAGGTTCTCGCCCTTGGCGTCGAGCGACGCGTTAAACGACGGGAACTTCTTCAGTGCAGCGACCGACGCCTTGATCACGAAGGCCAGCATGGTGAGCTTGGCGGCATCCTTGTTCTTGGCGTTGGCGTTGTTGGTATCGACGCGGAATGCTTCCAGGTCGGTGACGTCCGCTTCGTCGAACTGCGTGACGTGCGGGATCTGCACCCAGTTGCGGTGCAGGTTCGGGCCACTGATCTTCTTGATGCGCGACAGCGGCAGCAGTTCGGTCGGACCGAATTTGCTGAAGTCCAGCGATGGCCATGGCAGCACATTGAAGTTGCCGCCTCCGGCGTTGGACGACGCGGCGCCCGCAGGGGCTGCGATGCTGCCGGCGATCACGCCCTTGACGTAGTTCTGCACGTCGATTTGCGTGATGCGGCCTTTCGGACCCGAACCTGGCACCTTGCCCAGGTCCACGCCCAGTTCACGTGCGAACTTGCGGATCGATGGCGATGCGTGGGCCAGTTTGCCGGTTTGGACTGAGCCTTGCGATGCTGCTGCAGCTGGAGCTGCGGCAGCAGCCGGCGCTGGCGCAGGAGCAGCAGCGGCTGGCGCAGCGCTTGGTGCTGGCGCAGCAGCAGGGGCAGCCGCTGGTGCAGCGCCAGCCGCAGCTTCGACCACGAACACGATGGTACCCATGGCAACCTTGTCGCCCACCTTGACTTTAACTTCCTTGACCACGCCGGCGTGCGACGATGGAATTTCCATGCTGGCCTTGTCCGATTCGACGGTCAGCAGCGACTGGTCCACCTTGATGGTGTCGCCCACTTTCACCATCACTTCGATGACTTCCACTTCCTTGAAGTCGCCGATGTCCGGTACCGCGATGTCCACCGGGCCGGCAGCGGCGGCAGCCGGTGCAGGGGCTGGGGCAGCAGCAGGTGCTGGCGCAGCGGCGGCAGGTGCAGGAGCGGCAGCAGCGGCTGGCGCAGGCGCAGCAGCAGCTTCGCCTTCCAGCAGCAACAGCAGGCCGCCTTCGGCGATCTTGTCGCCGACCTTGACCTTGATTTCCTTGATCACGCCGGCGGCCGACGATGGAATCTCCATGCTGG
>Ga0308164_10000973_pt1 | contig 37480 bp, 31 predicted proteins | sample PhyTR2_FD_201031 | JGI IMG/M metagenome (GOLD analysis project Ga0308164, IMG submission 201031) | Phyllosphere microbial communities from UC Gill Tract Community Farm, Albany, California, United States - DLSLT.R2 | ecosystem: Host-associated > Plants > Phyllosphere > Unclassified | place: USA... | reverse complement strand
CTGGAAAACATGCCACGCAGTTTCTTGAACATGGGAAAGTGACCCTAGGCAACGCGTGGGTAAAAAAGTGCGGCAAACTCTAACAACGACGGGGATTTTGGGCAAGGCGCCAATATGTTAAATTGGCTGTTTTTCCGGACACGCCACCACACAATCGCGGCCATATGACCGTAAAACCGCAATTGTGTTCCCTAACAGGCGGAATGTATCCGTTTTGTTTTCCACTGGAGACCCCCATGGCGCTTGAACGCTCTGACGTGGAAAAGATCGCTCACCTGGCCCGCCTGGGCCTGGCAGAAGCCGATATCCCACACACCACCGCCGCCCTGAACAGCATTCTGGGCCTGGTCGACTTGATGCAAGCCGTCGACACTCAGGGCATCGAACCCCTGGCTCACCCCTTGGAAGCCAGCCAGCGCCTGCGCGCCGACCAGGTCACCGAGCGTAACCAGCGCGACGCCTACCAGGCGATTGCACCGTCGGTCGAAAATGGCCTGTATCTGGTTCCGAAAGTCATCGAGTAAAGGGAAAAGAGCCTGCCATGCATGAATTGACTCTGGCCGAGATCGCCCGCGGACTCGCCGACAAGAAATTTTCATCCGAAGAGCTGACCCGCACCCTGCTGGCGCGCATCGCCCAGCTGGATCCGCAGCTCAACAGTTTCATCACCGTCACCGAAGAGCTGGCCATCGCCCAGGCGCAAGCCGCCGACGCCCGCCGCGCGCAAGGTGAAACCGGTGCCCTGCTGGGCGCGCCGCTGGCCCACAAGGACCTGTTCTGCACCCAGGGCATCCGCACCAGCTGCGCATCGAAGATGCTCGACAACTTCAAGGCCCCGTACGACGCCACCGTGGTCGCCAAGCTGGCCGCCGCCGGCACCGTGACCCTGGGCAAGACCAACATGGACGAATTCGCCATGGGGTCGGCCAACGAGAGCAGCTACTACGGCGCGGTGAAAAACCCGTGGAACCTCGAGCACGTGCCGGGCGGGTCGTCGGGCGGTTCGGCTGCAGCCGTGGCCGCGCGCCTGCTGCCCGTGGCCACCGCCACCGACACCGGCGGCTCGATCCGCCAGCCGGCGGCGTTCACCAACCTCACCGGCCTCAAGCCCACCTACGGCCGCGTGTCGCGCTGGGGCATGATCGCCTACGCCTCCAGCCTGGACCAGGGTGGCGTGCTGGCCCGCAGCGCCGAAGACTGCGCGCTGCTGCTGCAAGGCATGGCCGGCTTCGACCCGTTGGACTCCACCAGCATCGACGAGCCCGTGCCGGACTACAGCGCCCACCTCGCCGCGCCGCTGCAAGGCCTGCGCATCGGCGTGCCGAAGGAATACTTCGGCGCCGGCCTCGACCCGCGCATCGCCGCCCTGGTGCAGGCCAGCATCAAGGAGCTCGAGAAACTCGGCGCGGTGATCAAGGACATCAGCCTGCCGAACATGCAGCAGGCCATCCCGGCCTACTACGTGATCGCCCCCGCCGAAGCCTCGTCCAACCTCTCGCGTTTCGACGGCGTGCGCTTCGGCTACCGCTGCGAGAACCCGGCCGACCTCACCGACCTCTACAAGCGCTCGCGCGCCGAAGGTTTCGGTCTCGAGGTGCAGCGGCGCATCCTGGTCGGCGCCTACGCGCTGTCGGCCGGCTACTACGATGCCTATTACCTGCAGGCGCAGAAAATCCGCCGCCTGATCAAGAATGACTTCATGGCCGCCTTCCACGACGTCGACCTTATCCTCAGCCCGACCACGCCGAACCCGGCCTGGAAGCTTGGCGCGAAAAGCGCCGACCCGACGGCCGAGTACCTGGAAGACGTGTACACCATCACCGCCAACCTCGCCGGCCTGCCCGGCCTGTCGATGCCGGCCGGTTTCGCCGATGGCCTGCCGGTGGGCGTGCAACTGCTGGCGCCGTACTTCCAGGAAGGCCGCCTGCTCAACGTCGCGCACCAGTACCAGCAAGTCACCGACTGGCACACCCGCGCGCCCCAGGGCTTTTAAGGAATCATGACTATGCAATGGGAAGTCGTTATCGGGCTGGAGATTCACACCCAGCTCGCCACCCAGTCGAAGATTTTCTCCGGCAGCGCCACCACGTTCGGCTCCGAGCCCAACACCCAGGCCAGCCTGGTCGACCTGGGCATGCCCGGCGTGCTGCCGGTGCTGAACCAGGAAGCCGTGCGCATGGCGGTGATGTTCGGCCTGGCCGTGGACGCCGAGATCGGCAAGCACAACGTGTTCGCCCGCAAGAACTACTTCTACCCTGACCTGCCGAAGGGTTACCAGATCAGCCAGATGGAACTGCCGATCGTCGGCAAGGGCCACCTGGACATCACCCTCGAAGACGGCACCGTCAAGCGTATCGGCATCACCCGTGCGCACCTGGAAGAAGACGCAGGCAAGAGCCTGCACGAAGACTTCAGCGGCAGCACCGGCATCGACCTCAACCGCGCCGGCACGCCACTGCTGGAAATCGTTTCCGAGCCGGAAATGAGCAGCGCCAAGGAAGCCGTGGCGTACGTCAAGGCCATGCACTCGCTGGTGCGCTACTTGGGCATCTGCGACGGCAACATGGCCGAAGGCTCGCTGCGTTGCGACTGCAACGTGTCGGTACGCCCGAAAGGCCAGGTCGAGTTCGGCACCCGCTGCGAGATCAAGAACGTCAACTCGTTCCGCTTCATCGAGCGCGCCATCAACAGCGAAATTGCCCGCCAGATCGAGCTGATCGAGGACGGCGGCAAGGTCATCCAGCAGACCCGCCTGTACGACCCGAACAAGGACGAGACCCGCGCCATGCGCAGCAAGGAGGAAGCCAACGACTACCGTTACTTCCCCGACCCGGACCTGCTGCCGGTGGTCATCGAGGATGCCTTCCTCGAAGCCACCCGCGCCACCCTGCCGGAGCTGCCGCCGCAGAAGCGCGAGCGCTTCCAGAGCCAGTTCGGCCTGTCGCTGTACGACGCCAGCGTGCTGGCTTCCAGCCGCGAGCAAGCCGATTACTTCGAACAGGTGGTGGGCATCAGCGGCGACGCCAAGCTGGCGGCCAACTGGGTGATGGTCGAGCTGGGCAGCCTGCTCAACAAGCTCGGGGTGGAAATCGACCAGTCGCCGGTGAGTGCCGAGCAACTGGGCGGCATGCTGCTGCGCATCAAGGACAACACCATTTCCGGCAAGATCGCCAAGATGGTCTTTGAAGCCATGGCCAATGGCGAAGGCAGCGCCGACGACATCATCGAAGCCAAGGGCCTGAAACAGGTGACCGACAGCGGCGCGATCGAGAAGGTGCTGGACGAAGTGCTCGCGGCCAACGCCGAGCAGGTCGAACAGTACCGCGCCGCCGATGAGGCCAAGCGCGGCAAGATGTTCGGCTTCTTCGTCGGCCAGGCCATGAAAGCCTCCAAAGGCAAGGCCAACCCGGGGCAGGTGAACGAACTGCTCAAGCGCAAGCTCGAAGGCTGAGGTTTGGAGGGTCGGGACGGGCGCAGGATCTTCCTGCGCCTGTGCCGGCGCCAAGCTCGCAGGCTGCGCCAGCTCCTACCCCGACCGCGCCTGACGCTGGATCGCGGCGCACATGCGACCACGGCCGTGCTCGGCGTTGGACCGCGGCGCACATGCGAACACGGCCGTGCTCGGCGCTGGATCGCGGTCGGGGTAGGAGCTGGCGCAGCCTGCGAGCTTGGCGTCGGCATGCACAGCCACACTATTGATCCAACACCGATACCCGCCCCCCCCACAAGGACCCGGCAATGCGCTACCTGTTTTCAGCCGTCGCCCTGCTTCTGCTCGCTGGCTGCGCCAGCCAGGATGACTCCCCGATCAACCCCCACGGCTACGACGAAAGCGGCACCGCTTCGTACTATGGCTCGGCCCACCAGGGCAACCGCACCGCCAGCGGCGAGCGCTTCGACCAGCGCGACCTGACCGCCGCCCACCGCCGCCTGCCGTTCGGCACGCGAGTGAAAATCACCAACCTGAACAACGACCGCAGCGTCGTGGTCCGCATCAACGACCGCGGCCCGCATACGCGCAACCGCCTGATCGACGTGTCGAAAGCCGCCGCCGAGCAACTGGGCATGGTTGCCGCGGGCACCGCTCGCGTGCGCGTCCAGGATCTGGAAGACTGAAGCCGTCTTCCCCAAGCCAGGAGCCCACGCTATCTTCGACCTTACCGCCCTTCCTGCTTTCAGCCTGCCGCAACTGGCGTCAAGCCTGCAGCCGCTGGAAGACTGACGCCACCCTCACCCAAGCCAGGAGCCCACGTTATTTTCGACCTCGCCGCCCTCCCCGCCTTTAGCCTGCTGCAACTGGCCCTCGGCCTGTTGCTGCTGGTAGTCGGCGCCGAACTCATGGTCCGCAGCGCCGTGCGCATCGCCGCCCGGCTGCAGGTGCGGCCGCTGTTCATCGGCCTGTCGGTGGTCGCCTTCGGCAGCAGTGCGCCGCAAATGACCATCAGCGCCCAGGCCGTGCTCGGCGCCGCGCCCGACATCGCCGTCGGTAGCGTGGTCGGCGGCAGCATCTTCAGCCTGCTGGTGACCCTCGGCCTCTGCGCCCTGCTCACGCCCTTGCGGGTGTCGCGGCCGCTGGTGCGCCTGGACCTGCCGATGATGCTCGCCGCCGCCGCGCTGCTGTTCATCCTCTCCGCCAACGGCACTCTGGGCGCCTGGGACGGGGTGATCATGCTGTTGGCCCTGCTCGGCTACCTGGTACTGCTGCGCCGCCAGGCCCAAGCCCAGGGCCGCAGCTATCCCGACCAGGCCGTACCGCAACGCACCTGGCTGCGCTGCACCGCGATGTTCGTGGTAGGCATCGGCCTGCTGGCTTGGGGCGGCCACTTGTTGCTGGAATCGACGGTGGAACTGGCCAGCGATGTCGGCCTCTCGGAGCGGGTGATCGGCCTGACCCTGGTGGCCGTGAGCGCCGCACTGCCGGAACTGGTTACCTCGCTGGTCGCCGTGCTGCGCGGGCAGCGCGACCTGGCCGTGGCGAACGTGGTCGGCAGCGTGCTGTTCAATCTGCTGGGAGTGCTGGGGGTGACGGCGCTGCTGGCGCCGGTGCCGCTGTCGATTTCGCCGAACGCGCTGGATTTCGACCTGCCCGTGCTGCTGGGCGTCGCCGCCCTGAGCCTGCCGCTGTTCTATTCAGGGTTGCGTATTACCCGCATGGAGGGGCTGATGCTGTTGGCGCTCTATGCGCTCTACGGCCTGCATCTGGTGGCCTTCACCACCGGCATGCCGCTGGCCCTGCGCCTGGAGCACGCCATGCTGCGCTACGTTCTGCCGCCCATCGCGCTGCTGATTGCCCTCGGCACCTGGCGGGCCTGGCGCCGCCAGCATTAATCAGATCCAGCCGCCCCACTGCAGGAAGAACACGCCGATATTAGTGGTGACCGCCGCCGCGACCGTGGTGATCACCACAATGGCCGCCGCTAGCTGGTGGTTGCCGTGGGCCTCCCGGGCCATCACATAGCTGGACGACGCCGTGGGCGCAGCAAAATACAGAAACAGAATGCCCAGGTCCGCGCCGCGAAAGCCGCACAGCCAGCCTGCGAGCGTGGCGAACAATGGCAACCCGACCATCTTCACCAGGCTGGCGCTGATCGCCAGCTGGCTGCTCTCGCGCAGCGACGCCAGCGACAAGGTCCCACCCACGCAGATCAGCGCCAGCGGCAGGGTCATGTTGCCCAGGTTCTGCCCTGATTCCTGCAGCCAACCCGGCAAACTGATCTGCCAATAGGCGAACGGGATGGCCGCCAGCACGCTGATGATCAACGGGTTGCGCACGATGCCGACGAACAGGCTCCAGGGGTCGGACTTCATCACTGGGCTGTATACCGCCAACACGATGGACGACAGCGCGTTGTAGAACAGAATCACCAGCCCCGCCAGGATCGCGCCCATGGAGATGCCGTAGGCGCCATACATGCTGGCCGCCAGCGCCAGGCCGATCACCCCGTTATTGCCACGAAAGGCCCCCTGCACATACACCCCGCGGTCGGCTTGCGGGCAGCGCCAGATCGCCCAACCCCAGGCCAGGGCGAAGCTCAACAGGGTGGCCACGGAAAAGAAGATCAGCACCGAAGGCTTCATCGCCGCATGCAGGTCGGCGTGCAGGATGCCGAGAAACAGCAGGGCCGGCATAGTGACGTTGAACACCAGCCCCGACGCCACGCGAATGAAGTTGTCATCGATCCAGTTGACGCGCTTGAGCACCATCCCAAGGAATAGCATGAAGAACACCGGGGCGGTGATGGCGAGCGTCTTGAGGAAAATCGGCAGCATGGGCAGGGAAGCCTGAGGCAAGTCGTTAGCCCACTATCATAGCGACCCTATGGCATATCGACATAAATCGCGGGCAAAAAAAGAGCGCGCTCATGGCGCGCCCCGGTGCTGCCCAGAAGGCAGCCAGAAGAGAGAGGTCAGGATCGGGGGCTTGTGGCCGGTGATCCACAACGGCAACGCGGCCGTTGGATGGAAACCGCCAGTGGCGCGGGGCTACCTCCCCGCGCCACCAGCGCTGCAGCTTATTGCGGGCCCATCTTGTCCATCAGGGCGGCGAGCATGTCGTACTCTTCGCGGGTCAGGTCGGTCAGCGGGGTGCGGACCGGGCCTGCGTCGTAGCCGGCGATCTTGGCGCCAGCCTTGACGATGCTGACGGCGTAGCCGGATTTACGGTTACGGATGTCCAGGTACGGCAGGAAGAAATCGTCGATCATCTTGCCAACGGCCACGTGGTCGTCCTTGGCGATCGCGTGGTAGAAGTCCATCGCCAGTTTCGGCACGAAGTTGAACACCGCCGAGGAGTAGACCGGCACGCCCAGGGCCTTGTAGGCAGCGGCGTAGACTTCTGCGGTCGGCAGGCCGCCCAGGTAGCTGAAACGGTCGCCCAGGCGACGGCGGATGGAGACCATCAGTTCGATGTCGCCCAGGCCGTCCTTGTAGCCGATCAGGTTAGGGCAGGTCTCGGCCAGGCGCTCAAGCAGCGGCGCGGTCAGGCGGCAGACGTTGCGGTTGTAGACGATCACGCCGATTTTGACCGATTTGCACACGGCTTCAACGTGGGCGGCAACGCCGTCCTGGCTGGCTTCGGTCAGGTAGTGCGGCAGCAGCAGCAGGCCTTTGGCGCCCAGGCGCTCGGCTTCCTGTGCGTATTCGATGGCCTGGCGAGTGGAACCGCCCACGCCAGCGAGGATTGGCACGCTGGTAGCGCAGGTGTCGACGGCAGTCTTGATGACTTCCGAGTACTCGCTGGCGGCCAGGGAGAAGAACTCACCGGTACCGCCGGCGGCGAACAGCGCGCTGGCGCCGTACGGGGCCAGCCACTCGAGGCGCTTGATGTAGCCAGCGCGGTTGAAATCGCCCTGGGCATTGAAGTCGGTTACCGGGAAGGACAACAGGCCGGCAGAGAGGATGGACTTGAGTTCTTGTGGATTCATTGTTCGAACACCCTTGGAGAGACTGGTTTGATAGGTATGGGCCGCAGCGTCCTGCGCTGAAGTCGTACGTCATCGTACAACCATAAATGCAGAGTCTCAAGGGGGTGTTGGAAAAATTATTAGGGATTAGGGATTAGGGATTAGGGATTAGGGATTAGGGATTAGGGATTAGGGATTAGGGATTAGGGATTGGGGATTGGGGATTGGGGATTGGGGATTGGGGATTGGGGATTGGACGGGAAATTCGCGTTGCCTGTTCAGCGGCCAAGCTCGCAGGCTACGCCAGCTCCTACACGGACCGTGTTTCACCCTCAAATTGGCGTTGCGAACACGGTCGGGAGTAGGAGCTGGCGTAGCCTGCGAGCTTGGCGATAGCTTGAACGCCACAAGAACATCAAAATTCAGCGAGGCCCTCAGCCCGGAACCTTCTCCGCTTCCTCATGGGCCTGGCGCAGGCGTTCCCGGCTGTTGGTCAGGTGCAGGCGCATGGCCGCGCGGGCGGCGTCGGAGTCCTGGCGGGCGATGGCATCGAAGATTTCCTCGTGCTCGCGGCTCAGGCGGGTCATGTAGTGCTGCTGGTCATCATGGGCCAGGCGCGCCGAATTCAACCGCGTGCGCGGAATGATACTGGTGCCCAGGTGGGTCATGATGTCGGTGAAATAGCGGTTACCGGTACTCAGGGCGATCTGCAGGTGGAACTGGAAGTCCGAGGCCACCGCATCACGGGCGTGGGCGGCGCTGTCGTTCAGCGCGTCCAGCGCGTTGCGCATGGCCTGCAGCTGTTCCGGGCTGCGGCGGCTGGCGGCCAGGCCGGCCGACTCCACTTCCAGGCTGATACGCAGTTCCAGCACCGCCAGCACGTCACGCAGGGTGACGATGGTCGCCGGGTCGATGCGGAAGCCGCTGGGGCTCGGCGTGTCCAGCACGAAGGTGCCGATGCCGTGGCGGGTTTCCACCTGCCCCGCCGCCTGCAGCCGCGAAATGGCCTCGCGCACCACGGTCCGGCTCACGCCCTGCTCTTCCATGATCGCCGACTCGGTCGGCAGCTTGTCGCCACGCTTCAACTCGCCATTGCGAATGCGCTCGGACAGGACGGTGACCAGCTCCTGGGCAAGGCTGCGAGGTTTGCGACGGGCGCGTGGTGGGGCGCTCTGGTTATCCATGGTTGTGCTTTTCCGTTCTGGCCAGCGGGTGTTGACTGCGATTGTTGCCATGATAGCGCATCGCAGTTGTACGACTACAGTTCACTTCAACCCAGATGTATCAAACCATAACGGCACCCTGGGGCTGCAGTTGGCCATTCTCGATGCGGATCAGCCGTGGGTGGAAGGGTTTGAGGGTGCTGCGGTGGCCGACGCTGACGATACTCACGCCCGGCAGGCGGTCGATCAGCCCTTGGTACAGGCTGGCTTCGTCCTCTTCGTCCATGGCCGAAGTGGCTTCGTCCATGAACAGCCACTGGGGCTTGAACAGCAGGGCACGAGCGAAGGCCAGGCGCTGTTGCTCGCCTGGGGACAGCAGGCTTTGCCAGTGTTCGCTGTCGTCCAGGCGCCCGACCAGGTGCTGCAACCGGCACTCTTCCAGCGCCTGCACATACTGCTCCTGGCTGTAGGCGTCCCCCGCCTGTGGATAACTCAGGGCATTGCGCAAGCTGCCAATCGGCAGATAAGGCTTCTGCGGCAGGAACAGCAAACGCCCCTCAGGCAAGCGGATATGCCCGTCGCCCTCGGTCCACAGCTCGCCCATGGCACGCAGCAAGGTGCTCTTGCCGCTGCCGGAACGGCCGCTGATCATCACCCGCTCGCCGGCGGCGACGGTCAGGCCGGCGCCACTGAGCAGGTGGCGGGTGGTGCCGATGTCCAGGTCCAGCTGGTCGATCGCCAGGGTAGTGCCCTGCTGCTGCACGTCGATGGCAGGGGTACGCTGTTCGTTGCGCTCCATGGCCTCGCGGAAACTCAGCAGTCGATCACAGGTGGCGCGCCAGCTGGCCAGTGAGGTGTAGGCGTCGATGAACCAGCTCATGTTCTCCTGCACGTTGCCGAACGCCGAGTTGATCTGCATCAGCCCGCCCAGTTCGATCTTGCCGGCGAAATAGCGCGGCGCCGCAACGATGAAGGCGAACACGATGGCGATCTGGCTGTAGCCAGCGGTGAAGAAGGTCAACTGCTTCTGCACGCGCATGGTTTCCCAGTAGTTGCGCCAGATGTCGGCAAAACGCGAGGTCAACTGGCGGTGCTCGTTGGCCTCGCCCTGGAACAGCGCGATGCTTTCGGAATTCTCGCGCACCCGCACCATGGAGAAACGCAGGTTCGCTTCGAAGCGCTGTTGCTGGTTGCTCAGCTTGATCAAGCGGCGGCCGATCAGGTGGGTCAGCCAGCTGCCGACCAGCGCGTACAGCAGCGCGCACCAGAACATATAGCTGGGAATATTGAAGCCGAACACTTCGATATCACCGGAAACGCCCCACAGGATCACCGAGAACGACACCAGGCTGACCACGTTGCGCAGCAGGCCGATGCTCAGGCTGAGGGTATCGGAGGTGAAGCTGTTGAGGTCTTCGCTGATGCGCTGGTCAGGGTTGTCCGTCTGATAGCGGCGTTCCAGGTGATAGTAGTTCTTGTGGTCGAGCCAGCGGGCGAAGTGCTTCTCGGTCAGCCAGTTGCGCCAACGGATGGTCAGCATCTGCGTGAGGTAGAGCCGGTACACCGCGCCCAGGATCGCCACGGTGGCGATGCCGCAGAAATTGAGAATCAGGCGCCAGAACTCGGCGGAGTTCTTTTCCTGCAGGGCGTTGTAGAAATCCTTGTACCAGTTGTTCAGCCACACCGAGATACCGACGCTGAACAGCGACAGGGCAATGACCGCGATCAGCAGCGCCCAGGCTTTGCCTTTCTCTTCACTGCGCCAGTACGGCGCGACCAGTTGCCAGACTTTACGAAAAAAATGGCCGCGTACGGCATCGTTGACCGCGGATGACTCTGCGTTCGGATTCATATTCAGGCTCTAATCGACGGGAGACCAGCCACAGCGACCTATCCTGGTCGCTTGGGCTGCGAGAATGGCGCGGGGCCGGCACTCAGCGCCGTACCGGGCGCTTCTGGAGTTTGCGCTGCAGGGTGCGGCGGTGCATGCCGAGGGCGCGGGCAGTGGCGGAGATGTTGCCTTCGTGCTCGCCCAGCACGCGCTGGATGTGCTCCCACTGCAGGCGGTCGACCGACATGGGGTTGTCGGGCACCAGGGCGTCGAGGTCGGCGTGCTCGGTGAGCAGGGCCGCCAGCACGTCGTCGGCGTCGGCCGGCTTGCACAGGTAGTTGCAGGCGCCGCGCTTGATGGCCTCGACCGCAGTGGCGATGCTGGAATAGCCGGTGAGGATCACCACGCGCATTTCCGGGTCCAGTTCCAGCAGCTTGGGCAGCAGCACCAGGCCGGAGTCGCCGTCCATCTTCAGGTCCAGGGCGGCGAAGTCGGGCAGGTCGTCCTTGGCGATCAGCAGGCCTTCGTCGGCGGAGCCGGCGGTGCTGACGCGGAAACCGCGGCGGCTCATGGCGCGGGCCATCACGCGGGTAAAGGTGGCGTCGTCGTCGACCAGCAGCAAGTGCGGCAGTTCTTCGCTTTCGACCTGGTTTTCGTCACTCATGGGTGTCTCCTCGGGCGTCACGGGGCAGGCGCAGCTCGGTGAGCGTACCGCCCTCTTCATGACTATAGAGTTTTACCGAGCCGCCTGCGCGAGTCACGCTGGCCTTGCTCAGAAAAAGGCCCAGGCCGAAGCCCTTGCCTCCTTTGGTGGTCAGGAAAGGTTTACCGATTTGCTCGGCAATTGCTACCGGGACACCGGGCCCGCGGTCGCGAATATGGATGAAGATGTTTTCACTGTTCCAGTCGACCTTCACTTCAAGGTCGTCGGGGCAGGCGTCGGCAGCGTTGTTCAGCAGGTTGAGCAAGGCCTGGGTCAGGTCCGGCGCTGGCGCCAGGGTCGGCACGGCGCCCTGGCCGAGGCGGTGGAAGCGGTAGGTGGACTCGGGGCGCATCAGGTGCCAGCGGTTCAGGGCTTCGTCCAGCCAGAAGGTCACTTCCTGCTCGACCACGGCCTGGCGGCGGTTGGCCTCGGCGGCGCGCACCAGCTGTTGCAGGGTTTCCTTGCAGAGCTTGACCTGGTCCTGAAGGATGCCGAGGTCTTCCTGCAGCTCGGGGTCGAGGTGGTCCTTGCGCATTTCCTTGAGCAGCACGCTCATGGTCGACAGCGGCGTACCCAGCTCGTGGGCAGCGCCCGCCGCCTCGGTGGCCACGGCCAGCAGTTGCTGGTCGCGCAGGCCCTCTTCACGGCGCTCGGCGCGCAACTGTTCCTGGCGGCGCAGTTCCTCGGCCATTTTCGCGGCGAAGAAGGTGATCACCGCCGCCGCCAGGGCGAAACTCAGCCACATGCCGTAGATCTGCATGCCTTCGCGGCCGATCACCGTAGATTCGAGCGGGTGAAAGCTGACCAGCATGAAGGTGTAGCACGCCAGGGCCACACCGGTGAGGATCAGCGAATACAGCCAGCGCACGGTAACGGCGGCGATGGTCAGCGGCACCAGGTAATAGGACACGAAGGGGTTGGTCGAACCGCCGGAGTAGTACAGCAGCGCGCTGTGGATCAGCAGGTCGCAGGCCAGCTGCACGGCGTACTCGAGCTCGGTGACCGGCAGCGAGGTGCGCAGGCGCAGGGCCGTGAGCAGGCACAAGGCCATGGAACAGCCGAGGGTGATGCTCAGTGCCAGCCAGGGCAACGGCAGCAAATGGGTGAGGTAGGCAAAGCCCACCGAGCCCGCTTGAGCGGCCAGCACCAGGATGCGTACGAAGGTCAGGCGCCAGAGGTTCTGGCGGGTAGCGGACAACGGTAATACGGGGGCGAGCATGAGCTCTCCTGAATGAGTGCTCCACGTGGATCGGGGAGAGTATAACCAAGTGTGACAGCCGTCGACGAAATCTGCGGCAAACGGCCACAGGTGGTGGGTTTACGAAATTTGCGGCGGGCTTTCGGGCCCTATCGCGAGCTTTGCTCGCTCCAACAGGGCCGGGTAGGGCTTCCGAGCGCTGTCGCTAGATTCAACAGGGTTCGGGTAGGGCTTCCGGGCCCTCGCTAGCTACAGGGCTCGGTCAGGGCTTCCAAGCGCTGTCGCTAGCTTCAGCAGGGTTCCACGCTCCCGTTGGAGCGAGCGAAGCTCGCGATGGGGCCTGCTGCCATTACCGAAAGTCCTATATTTACGCGGCGCTATGAACCCACCCGCTCGCTTTCGACTCTGTTTGGCATACCCTTGCAGCACATTCAGAAACAACAAGGAGTGATCGAAGATGCCCCGTCTGCACCCCGCTACCACCCTCACCCTCGCCGCCAGCCTGCTGGCCGCCCTGCCCGCGCTGGCCGACGAACCGCGCTACAACCAGATCTCCCTGCGCGCCGAAGTCAGCCAGGAAGTGCCCCGCGACCTGATGAACGTGACCCTCTACACCGAGGCCCAGGACGCCGACGCCGGCAAGCTGGCCGCACAGGTCAGCGAAACCCTCAACAAGGCCCTGGCCCAGGCCCGCCAGGTGAAGAACGTGACCCTGCGCCAGGGCAGCCGCAACAGCTACCCGGTATACGACGACAAGGGCCAGGCCATCACCGCCTGGCGCGAGCGCGCCGAGCTGCGCCTGGAAAGCGCCGACTTCCCGGCCCTGTCCAAGCTCACCGGCGAGCTGTTGCAGGAACTGAAAATGGGCGGTATGGATTTCAGCATCGCCGAGAACACTCGCAAGACCAGCGAAGACGCCCTGCTCAAGGACGCCGTCGCCGCCTTCAAGGCCCGCGCGCAACTGGCGACCGAGGCCCTGGGTGGCAAAAGCTACAAGGTGGTCAACCTCAGCCTCAACAGCAACGGTTATCCACAGCCCTTTGCCCGCGCCCCGGTGATGATGATGAAAGCCGCCCGCGACAGCGCCCCCGTGACGCCAGACGTGGAAGCCGGCACCAGCCAGGTGAGCGTCAACGCCGACGGCACCATTGAAGTGCAGATGCCCTGAAGATCAAAAGCTCGCGGGCATCGCCCGCTCCAACGGGGTTCTACGTACCTTTAAAGCACGGCGAACCCAAGGGCGCCCCCTGATATTGTTGGAGCGGGCGATGCCCGCGAGCCTTTGCTCCCCGCACAATCAGCCAATCCGTTAGCGAGCGCCCCATCCGGAGGCTTTACATGTTCAAACCCCTGCTCCTGACCACCGCCCTGCTCGCCTGCGCGCCCCTGGCCCACGCGGCCAGCACCCTGGTGTACTGCTCGGAGGCCAGCCCTGCCGGCTTCGACCCCAGCCAGTACACCAGCGGCACCGATTTCGACGCCTCGGCGGAAACCGTGTTCAACCGCCTGACTCAGTTCAAGCGCGGCGGCACCGAGGTCGAGCCCGGCCTGGCGACTCGCTGGGAGGTGGCCCCCGACGGCCTGACCTACACCTTCCACCTGCGCCAGGGCGTGAAATTCCACACCACCGACTATTTCACTCCCAGCCGCGACTTCAATGCCGACGACGTGCTGTTCACCTTCAACCGCCTGCTCGACAAGAACATGCCGTTCCGCAAGGCCTACCCTTCGGAATCGCCGTACTTCAACGACATGGACATGAACACCACCATCGCCTCGGTCACCCAGGCCGACCCGCAGACCGTGGTATTCAAGCTCAACCACATCGATGCCGCGTTCATCCAGAACCTGGCCATGAGCTTCGCCTCGATCCAGTCCGCCGAGTACGCCGCCCAGCTGCTCAAGGAAGGCAGGGCTGCCGATATCAACCAGAAACCCATCGGCACCGGCCCCTTCGTGTTCAAGCGCTACCAGAAGGACGCGCAGATTCGCTACGTCGGCAACAAGCAGTACTGGAAACCCGAAGACGTACGCCTCGACAACCTGATCTTCTCGATCAACACCGACGCCGCCGTGCGCCTGCAGAAGCTCAAGGCCGGCGAGTGCCAGGTCAGCGGCTACCCGCGCCCCGGCGATATCGCCCTGATGCAACAGGACCCGAACCTGCAGGTGCTGCACCAGCCGGGCTTCAACCTCGGCTTCCTGGCCTATAACGTGACCCACAAGCCGCTGGACCAGCTCAAGGTGCGCCAGGCCCTGGACATGGCCATCGACAAGGCCGCGCTGGTCAAGGCCGTGTACCAGGATGCCGGCCAGCTCGCCAGCAACGCCCTGCCGCCGGGCCAGTGGTCGTTCGACCCGAGCATCAAGGACGCCCCCTACAACCCCGACAAGGCCAAGGCCCTGCTCAAGGAAGCCGGGGTGGCGCCGGGCACCGAGATCAACCTCTGGGCCATGACCGTGCAACGGGCCTCGAACCCCAACGCGCGGATGTCGGCGCAGATGATCCAGAACGACTGGGCCAAGGTCGGCATCAAGGCCAATATCGTCAGCTACGAATGGGGCGAGTACATCAAGCGCGCCAAGGCCGGCGAGCACGATGTGATGATCTACGGCTGGACCGGCGACAACGGCGACCCCGACAACTGGCTCGGCGTGCTCTACAGCTGTGCCGCGGTGAACGGCAGCAACTACGCCAAATGGTGCGACCCGGCCTACGACAAGCTCATCCAGCAAGCCCGTACCAGCAGCGACCGCGACACCCGCATACGCCTGTATCAGCAGGCCCAGGTACTGCTCAAGAGCCAGGTACCGATCACCCCGATCGCCAACTCGGTGGTCTACCAGCCGATGCGCAAGGAAGTGCGCGACTTCAAGATCAGCCCTTTCGGCCTGACGCCGTTCTATGGGGTCAGCGTCCAGCAGTAACCTGCCCGCCCCATTTCGGCGCCTGGGGAGCCGAGATGGGGCACGCTCTACACCCCTTTGAACCGAGTGGCCTGTACTTGAACGTACAACCTTGTGGGAAATTACATGCAAGCGACATTCAAGTATGGCCGTACCACTTTTTTGTCATTGCGCATTGCATCGGTACGGCCCCTGCATAAGTATCCTCAGGTCGACTCACAAGGTCGCCCTCTTAATTAAAATGACAACACTGAGGCCACCATGCTCAAACACGCCGTCATTCCGTTCATTCTGGGCGCAGGCTTGCTCGCCAGTACTCCCTTCGCCCAAGCCGCGTCCAACCTGGTGTTCTGCTCGGAAGGCAGCCCCGCCGGCTTCGACCCCGCCCAATACACCACCGGTACCGACTTCGACGCCTCGGCCGAGACCATCTTCAACCGCCTCACCCAGTTCGAGCGCGGCGGCACCGCGGTAGAGCCCGGCCTGGCCACCAGCTGGGACGTGTCCCCGGATGGCCTGACCTACACCTTCCACCTGCGCCAGGGCGTGAAGTTCCACACCACCGACTACTTCAAGCCGAGCCGTGACTTCAACGCCGACGACGTGCTGTTCACCTTCAACCGCATGCTCGACAAGAACATGCCGTTCCGCAAGGCCTACCCCACCGAGTTCCCGTACTTCACCGACATGGGCATGGACGAGAACATCACCAAGGTCGAAAAACTCGACGACAACACCGTCAAGTTCGACCTCAAGGGCGTAGACGCCGCCTTCATCCAGAACATGGCCATGAGCTTCGCCTCGATCCAGTCTGCCGAATACGCCGCGCAGCTGCTCAAGGAAGGCAAGCCCGAAGACATCAACCAGAAACCTATCGGCACCGGCCCGTTTGCGTTCAAGAGCTACCAGAAAGACTCGAACATCCGCTACGTCGGCAACAAGAGCTACTGGAAGCCGGGTGACGTGAAGCTCGACAACCTGATCTTCGCCATCACCACCGATGCCTCGGTGCGCATGCAGAAACTCAAGAAGAACGAGTGCCAGGTCACCCTGTTCCCGCGCCCGGCCGACATCGAGCCGCTGAAGAAAGACCCGAACCTGAAAATGCCTGAACAGGCGGGCTTCAATCTCGGCTACATCTCCTACAACGTCACCCACCCGCCGCTCGACAAGCTGGAAGTGCGCCAGGCGCTGGACATGGCGGTGAACAAGCCACAGATCATCGACTCGGTGTACCAAGGCGCTGGCCAACTGGCCGTGAACGCCATGCCGCCGACCCAGTGGTCCTACGACAAGTCCATCAAGGACGCGCCCTTCGACCCGGAAAAAGCCAAGGCCCTGCTGAAAAAGGCCGGCGTCGCCGAAGGCACCGAGATCCAGCTGTGGGCCATGCCCGTGCAGCGCCCGTACAACCCCAACGCCAAGCTGATGGCTGAAATGCTGCAGTCCGACTGGGCCAAGATCGGCATCAAGGCCAAGATCGTCAGCTACGAGTGGGGCGAGTACATCAAACGCGCCAAGGCCGGCGAAACCGACGCCATGCTGATCGGCTGGAGCGGCGACAACGGTGACCCGGACAACTGGCTGGGCACCCTGTTCGGCTGCGACGCGGTCAACGGCAACAACTTCGCCAAATGGTGCGACCCCGCCTACGACAAGCTGATCAAGCAAGCCAAGGCCACCTCGGACCATGCCAAGCGTATCGAGCTGTACGAGCAAGCCCAGCACGTACTCAAGGCCGCGGTACCGATGACTCCGGTCGCTCACTCCACCGTCTACCAGCCGATGCGCAAGAACGTCCAGGACTTCAAGATCAGCCCCTTCGGCTTGAACTCCTTCTACGGCGTCAGCGTCAGCCAGTAACCCCAACCGCCCTTCCCTTGCAGTGCCTTCGGGCCCTGCAACGGGAGCGGCTGGCCTGAAAAACACGTTTTGTAATGAAAACCTGCAGCGATTTGAGCCAGTCCCCACGGGGCTCTCAGAAATTTCCTACAGGCTTTCGGGATTCGTCTGATTTACGCGGTCGCTCCACCTCCTTAGCTTCCCGGGGGGCAGGCCGCTGCATGGGATTTTTCTCGCTGTGCGGCCTGCCTTACGCAGCGTCGCCAGCCCGATCGGCGCGGCGCTTTGCCTGCCGCCGATCCGGCGAAAGGTCCCACACGCAAAAAGGAATCGTCATGCGTCACTGTTTGCTGTTGGCTTCACTGCTGGGCCTCACCGCCCACGCCACGCTCGCCCAGGCCAGCGCCCTGGTGTTCTGTTCCGAAGGCAGCCCCACGGGCTTCGATATCGGCCAATACACCGGCGGCACCGACAACGATGCCGCCGAGCCGCTGTACAACCGCCTGGCGGAGTTCGAGCAAGGCGGCACCGCTGCCGTACCGGCCCTGGCCACCCGCTGGGAGGTCTCGGCAGACGGCCTGACCTACACCTTCCACTTACGTGAAGGCGTGAAGTTCCACACCAGCAAGACCTTCACCCCCAGCCGCGATCTCAACGCCGACGACGTGCTGTTCACTTTCAACCGCATGCTCGATACAGACATGCCCTTCCGCAAGGCCTACCCCACCGAGTTCCCGTACTTCGTGAGCATGGACCTGCACAACACCATCGCCCGCGTCGAGAAAACCGATGCCATGACGGTGGTCTTCACCCTCAACCAGGTCGATGCCGCCTTCGTGCAGAACCTGGCCATGAGCTTCGCCGCCATCCTCTCGGCCGAGTACGCCGAGCAGCTGCTGGCCAGCGGCAAGCCCAGCGACATCAACCACAAGCCGATCGGCACCGGGCCCTTCGCCTTGCAGCGCTACCAGAAGGACTCGCAGATCCGCTACGTGGCCCACAAGGGCTACTGGAATCCCAGCCAGGTCAAGCTCGACCAGTTGATCTACTCGATCAACACCGACCCTTCCGTGCGCCTGCAAAAGCTGCGCAAGAACGAGTGCCAGGTCACCCTCAACCCGCGCCCGGCCGACCTCCCGGCACTCAAGGCCGATCCCAAGCTGCGGGTGGTCGAACAGGCCGGCTACAACATCGGCTATGTCGCCTACAACGTCGAGCGGGCGCCGTTCGACCAATTGCCGGTGCGCCAGGCGCTGGACATGGCGGTCGACAAGCAGGCGATTCTCGATGCCGTGTACGGCAGCTCCGGCCAGCGCGCCAGCAACGCTATGCCGCCGACCCAGTGGTCCTATGACGACAGCATCGTCGACGCCCCCTACGACCCGGAGAAAGCCAAGGCCCTGCTGGCCGCTGCCGGGGTCAAGCCGGGCACCGAGGTCACCCTGTGGGCCATGCCCGTGCAGCGCCCCTACAACCCCAACGCCAAGCTGATGGCGCAGATGCTCCAGGCCGACTGGGCCAAGGTCGGCATCAAGGCCAACATCGTCAGCTACGAATGGGGCGAGTACATCAAGCGGGTGAAAAACGGCGAGCACGACATCGCGTTGATTGGCTGGACCGGCGACAACGGTGACCCGGACAACTGGCTGGGCACCCTCTACAGCTGCGCCGCCGTCAACAGCAACAACGCCAGCCGCTGGTGCGACACCCGCTACGACAGCCTGGTGACCCAGGCCAAGCAACTCACCGACCGCGAAGCCCGCAGCGTGCTGTACCGCCAGGCCCAGCAATACCTGAAGAGCCAGGTGCCCATTACCCCGATCGCCCACTCCACGGTCAACCAGCCGTTGAGTATCAAGGTCGCCGATTTCCATGTCAGCCCGTTCGGTCGCAACGCCTTCAGTGGCGTGTCGATCGTCGACTGAGCTTCACCCGCAGTACCGGCTTCGGAGGGGGGCCGGGTCTTATAAAAAGTAGAAAGGAGCGACACCATGCATTTGAAAAAACTGTCTGTACTGGCTTTCTCCATAGGCAGCTTCAGCCTGGCCGCCGAAGCCGAACCGGAACGCCGCGGCTTCCAGCCAACAGCGCTGAAAGACACCAGCGCCCAGGCCGAAGCCACGGGCTTCGTCGAAGGCCAGAGCCTGAGCGGCTGGACCCGCAATTTCTTCGCCCAGGAACGCACCCAGCGCGACACCGCCTTCACCATCAACAAGGGCAACGGCCGCACCGAAAGCACCCGCCTGCGTGAAACCTGGACCCAAGGCACCGTGCTCGACTACAGCTCGGGCTTCACCCAGGGCACCGTGGGCATCGCCGCCCAGGTCGCCGCCTACAACGAGATCGCCCTGCAGCAGGGCAAGGGCCGCATCGCCGGCGGCGGCAACCGCACCCTCACCGACAGCGACGGCGATGCCGTCCAGCAGTGGAGCAAGCTGGGCCTGGCCAACCTCAAGGCGCGCGTCTCCAACACCACCCTGACCGCCGGCCGCATGGCCATCAGCACCCCAGTGGTCGACGTGATCGGCAACCGCGCGCTGCCTTCGAGCTTCGAAGGCGTGGCGGTGAACAGCGCCGAGTTCGACAACCTGTCGTTCGATTTCGCCCGCTTCGACCGCGTCTCGCCACGCACCGAGCAGAGCCTCAGCCGTTTCAGCACCGAGTACGCGAACCGTGCAATCACCACCGACCACGTGACCCTGGCCGGCCTCGAATACCAGCCGTTCAGCAATGTCGGCACCCAGCTGTACGCGGCCAACGTCAAGGACTTCTGGAACCAGTACTACCTCAACCTCAGCCACTCGGCCGGCGACAACGCCAGCCTGCAGCTGGACACCGACTTCAACTTCTACCGCACCCGCGACACCGGCCAGCGCAAGCTGGGGCCCATCGACAACAACACCTGGAGCCTGGCGCTGACCACCAGCCACCAGGCCCACAGCCTGACCTTCGCCTACCAGCAAGTGGACGGCAACGAGTACTTCGACTACCTGCACGAAACCAACGCCATTCACCTGGCCAACTCGCTGTTCTCCGACTTCAACGGCCCCAACGAGAAATCGTTCCAGGTCGCCTACGGCCTCGATATGGCCGGCTACGGCGTCCCGGGCCTGGCCCTGAGCATCTACCAGGCGCGCGGCTGGGGCATTGACGGCACCCACTACAAGGGTGGCGGCTACGACGGCATCCAGGCCATGAACGGCGAAAAACACCAGGAATACGGCGTGGGCGCCAGCTACGTGATCCAGAGCGGCGCACTCAAGGCCAGTCGCATCAAGGCCACCTACGCCACCCACCGCGCCAGCGCCAACCAGGTTGATGGCAGCCTGCGCGAGCTGCGCATCGTCACCCAGATTCCATTCAACCTCCTGTAACCCAACCTGCGGCCGATTCGACGGATCGGCCGCAGCCACTAACATGAACCTGAACGAGAGGGTTTCAATGAAAGCGCATCCACTCCAGGTCGCCCTCGCGGCGACCCTGCTGAGCCTTTCCGGCGGCCTGCTGGCCAAGCCGCTGGTGGTCTGCACCGAAGCCAGCCCCGAAGGCTTCGACATCGTCCAGTACACCGCCGCGACCACCGCCGACGCGGCATCGGAAACCATCTTCAACCGCCTGGTGGACTTCGTTCCCGGCACCACCGACATCGAGCCCGGGCTGGCCGCCGGCTGGGACATCAGCCAAGACGGCCTGACCTACACCTTCCACCTGCGCCCCGGCGTGAAGTTCCAGACCACCGACTACTTCAAGCCCACCCGCGAATTCAACGCCGACGACGTACTCTGGAGCTTCGAGCGCCAGCTCGACCCCAAGCACCCCTGGCACGCCCAGACCAGCCTCGGCTACCCCTATTTCGAATCCATGGGTTTCAAGGACCTGATCAAGCGTATCGACAAGGTCGACGAGCACACCGTGGCCTTCACCCTCAGCCAGCCGGAAGCGCCGTTCCTGCGCGACATGGCCATGGGTTTCGCCTCGATCTACTCCGCCGAGTACGGCGACCAGTTGCTCAAGCAAGGCAAGATGGCCGAGCTCAACAGCAAGCCGATCGGCACCGGCCCATTCATCCTCAGCCGCTACGCCAAGGACGCCCAAGTGCGCTACAAGGCCAACCCGGACTATTACAAGGGCAAGCCGCCCGCCGACCCGCTGGTGTTCGCCATCACCGTCGACAGCAACGTGCGCCTGCAGAAGCTAAAGGCCAACGAGTGCCAGGTCGCGGTGTACCCCAAGCCTGACGAGGTGCACGCGCTCAAGGCCGACGCCAACCTGCGGGTCGAGGAGATGGACGCGTTGATGACCAGCTACCTGGCCATCAACACCCAGCACAAATACCTCGGCGACCCACGGGTACGCCAGGCCATTGCCCTGGCCCTCGACAAGCCGAACTTCGTGCGCACCCTGTTCGGCGACGGCAACGCCACCCCGGGCGTGGGCCCCTACCCGACCACGCTATTGGGGTACAATCGTGCCCTTACGGACATCCCCCACGATCCGGCCAAGGCCCGCGAACTGCTCAAGCAGGCGGGCGTGCCCGAGGGCACCGTATTGACCGTGTTCACCCGCAACGGCGGGGGCGCCACCAACCCCAACCCGGCGTTGGGGGCGCAATTGTTGCAAGCGGATCTGGCCAAGGTAGGCCTCAAGCTGGATATCCGCGTGATGGAGTGGGGTGAGCTGGTCAAGCGCCTGAAGCTGGGCGAGCACGACCTGGCGTTCTACGGCTGGGCCGGCGACAACGGCGACCCAGACAACTTCCTCACCCCCAACCTGAGCTGTGACGCGGCCAAAAGCGGTGAAAACGCTGCACGCTGGTGCAACGCCGACTTCGACGCACTGCTGCGCCAGGCCCGCGAGACCACTGAACCGGCTGCGCGCGCCGCGCTCTATGAGAAGGCACAGGAAATTTTCCACGCCCAGACGCCGTGGCTCAGCCTGGCCTACCCCAAGCTGTTCACCGTGTTACGCACCAATGTCGAAGGCTTCCACATAAGCCCGCTGACCAATAACAACTTCGCCACCACGTATGTGAAGTGAAGACAACGCTGCCGACGGGGCCCCATCCAGGCCCCCGACCGCAGGCATGCCTAGCCGGCTGATGAGGTACCACACAAGATGTTGAGTTTTATTGCCCGCCGTTTGGGGTTGTTGATCCCCACCTTCTTCGGCATCACCCTGTTGACCTTCGCGCTCATCAGGCTGATTCCCGGAGACCCCGTCGAAGTGATGATGGGCGAACGTCGCGTGGATCCCGAGATGCACGCGCAAGCCATGGAACGGCTGGGTCTGAATAAACCCCTTTACGCACAGTACATCGACTACGTGGGCAAGCTGGCCCACGGCGACCTCGGTGAATCCCTGCGCACCCGCACCAGCGTCTGGAGCGAGTTCAAGTCGCTGTTCCCGGCCACCTTGGAGCTGTCCATCGCGGCGTTGATCTTCGCGGGCGTGTTCGGCCTGCTGGCCGGGGTGATCGCGGCGTTGAAGCGAGGGTCGCTGTTCGACCATGGGGTAATGGGCATCTCCCTCGCGGGGTATTCGATGCCCATCTTCTGGTGGGGGCTGATCCTCATCATGTTCTTCTCGGTGAGCCTGGGCTGGACCCCGGTGTCGGGGCGCATAGACCTGCTCTACGACATCGAGCCGCGCACCGGCTTCATGCTCATCGATACGCTGTTCAGCGACGATGAAGGCGCCTGGCTCGACGCCCTGCGCCATCTCATCCTGCCGTCGATCGTGCTGGGCACCATCCCGCTGGCGGTGATCGCCCGCATGACCCGCTCCTCGATGCTCGAAGTGCTGCGCGAAGACTACGTGCGCACCGCCCGCGCCAAGGGCCTGTCGCCGGCCCGCGTGGTGTTCGTGCACGGCCTGCGCAATGCGCTGATCCCGGTGCTCACGGTGTTCGGCCTGCAGACCGGCACCTTGCTGGCCGGCGCCGTGCTGACCGAGACCATCTTCTCCTGGCCGGGCATCGGCAAATGGCTGATCGAAGCCATCGGCGCCCGCGACTACCCCGTGGTGCAGAACGGCATTCTGCTGATCGCCTGTCTGGTGATCCTGGTCAACTTCGTCGTGGATATCCTCTACGGCCTGGCCAACCCACGCATCCGTCATCAGCGCTGAGACCTCTATCATGACTACTCCAACACCTGCGGTCGCAGTCGATCAAAGCCTGCTGTACCCCTCGCCCTACAAGGAATTCTGGCAAGCCTTCAGCAAGAACAAGGGTGCCGTCGCCGGCCTGCTGTTCATGCTGCTGGTGGTGTTCTGCGCGCTGTTCGCGCCCTGGGTCGCGCCCCATGACCCCAGCGAACAGTTCCGCGACGCCCTGCTCACCCCGCCCAGCTGGCTCGAAGGTGGCCAGTGGCAATACCTGCTGGGCACCGACGAACTGGGCCGCGACCTGCTGTCGCGGTTGATTCACGGTTCGCGGCTGTCGCTGCTGATCGGCCTGTCGTCGGTGGTGATGTCACTGATCCCGGGCATCCTGCTGGGCCTGCTGGCCGGCTTCTTCCCACGCATCATGGGCCCGTCGATCATGCGCCTCATGGACGTGATGCTGGCGCTGCCATCGCTGCTGCTGGCCGTGGCCATCGTCGCCATCCTCGGCCCTGGCCTGATCAACACCGTGATCGCCATCGCCGTGGTCTCGCTGCCCTCCTACGTGCGCCTCACCCGCGCCGCGGTGATGGGCGAACTGAATCGCGACTACGTGACTGCCGCCCGCCTGGCCGGGGCTTCGCTGCCGCGGCTGATGTTCGTCACCGTGCTGCCCAACTGCATGGCGCCGCTGATCGTGCAGGCCACCTTGAGCTTTTCCTCGGCGATTCTCGACGCCGCCGCGCTCGGCTTCCTGGGCCTGGGCGTACAGCCGCCAACCCCCGAGTGGGGCACCATGCTGGCATCGGCGCGGGACTATATCGAACGTGCCTGGTGGGTGGTGAGCCTGCCCGGCCTGACCATTTTGCTCAGCGTGCTGGCAATCAACCTGATGGGCGACGGGCTGCGCGATGCGCTGGACCCCAAACTCAAGAATGCCGCCTGAGGAGCCGACCATGTCACTGTTGAATATTTCCAATCTCTCGGTGCGCTTCGGCGACCGCAATGCCGTACCCGTGGTCGATGGCCTGGACCTGAAGGTCGACAAGGGCGAAGTGCTGGCGATCGTCGGCGAGTCCGGCTCGGGCAAATCGGTGACCATGATGGCGCTGATGGGCCTGGTCGATTCCCCCGGCATCGTCACCGCCGACGCGCTGACTTTCGATGGCAACGACATGCTCAAGCTGAGCAACCGCCAACGCCGCAAGGTGGTCGGCAAGGACCTGGCGATGATTTTCCAGGACCCCATGACCGCCCTCAACCCCAGCTACACCGTGGGCTTCCAGATCGAGGAAGTGCTGCGCCAGCACCTCGGCATGAACGGTAAGGCAGCGCGCCAGCGGGCCCTGGAGCTGCTGAAGAAGGTCGAGATTCCGGCCCCGGAAAGCCGCCTCGACGCCTACCCGCACCAACTCTCGGGCGGCATGAGCCAGCGCGTGGCGATCGCCATGGCCATCGCCGGCGAGCCTAAATTGCTGATTGCCGACGAACCCACCACCGCGCTGGACGTCACCATCCAGGCGCAGATCATGGAGCTGCTGCTGAGCCTGCAACAGGAGCAGGACATGGCCCTGATCCTGATCACCCACGACCTCGCCGTGGTCGCCGAAACCGCCCAGCGCGTATGTGTAATGTACGCCGGCCAGGCCGTGGAGGTGGGGCACGTGCCGCAACTGTTCGACATTCCAGCGCACCCCTACAGCGAAGCGCTGCTGGCGGCGATTCCCGAGCACAGTGAAGGCGCCGAGCGCCTGGCCACCCTGCCCGGCATCGTCCCCGGCCGCTATGACCGGCCCCAGGGCTGCCTGCTGTCGCCGCGCTGCCCGTACGTGCAAGACCATTGCCGCCAGCAACGCCCCGGCCTCGACCCGAAAACCCACAGCCTGGCCCGCTGCTTCTACCCGCTGAACCAGGAGGTGGCGTGATGAGCGTCGTACTGACCGCCCGTGACCTTACCCGCCACTACAACGTGTCGACCGGCCTGTTCAAACCGCCAGCCGTGGTGCGCGCCCTCAATGGCGTGTCCTTCGAGCTGGAGGCCGGCAAGACCCTCGCCGTGGTCGGCGAATCCGGCTGTGGCAAGTCGACCCTGGCCCGCGCCCTGACCCTGATCGAAGAGCCCTCGTCCGGCTCCCTGCAGATCGCCGGCCAGGAAGTGCACGGCGCCAGCAAGGCCGAGCGCAAGCAGTTGCGCAAGGACGTGCAGATGGTGTTCCAGAGCCCCTACGCCTCGCTCAACCCGCGGCAGAAAATCGGCGACCAGCTGGGCGAGCCGCTGCTGATCAACACCACGCTGAGCAAGGCCGAACGCCGCGAACGCGTACAGGCGATGATGCAGCAAGTGGGCCTGCGCCCCGAGCATTACCAGCGCTACCCGCACATGTTCTCCGGCGGCCAGCGCCAGCGTATCGCCCTGGCGCGGGCCATGATGCTGCAGCCCAAGGTGCTGGTGGCCGATGAACCGACCTCGGCGCTGGACGTGTCGATCCAGGCCCAGGTGCTGAACCTGTTCATGGACCTTCAGCAGCAATACCAGACCGCCTACGTGTTCATCTCCCACAACCTCGCGGTGGTGCGCCACGTCGCCGACGACGTGCTGGTGATGTACCTCGGCCGCCCGGCGGAAATGGGCCCCAAGGAAGACCTCTACACGCGCCCGCTGCACCCTTATACCCAGGCGCTGCTGTCGGCCACGCCCACCCTGAAGCCGGACCCGCTGAAGCCGAAGATCAAGATCGTCGGTGAACTGCCCAACCCGCTGAACCCACCGTCGGGCTGTGCGTTTCACCAGCGCTGCCCGTATGCCACGCAACGCTGCACGGATGAAGTGCCGGAGTTTCGCAAGGTGGATACGCGGCAGGTGGCTTGCCATTATGCGGAGCAGTTTTTGTAGCGCCCTGCGCACGGGCCTCACCGCCGGCAAGCCGGACTCTACCCCGGCCTAACGGCGGCGTAGGCTTTCCACTCTCTCCAGGCAATGCCGCAAACTCGCCGACACATCCCCCGCCCTGTGGCTGAGGATGATCGGCGAGGTGGCATTGTCCTCTTTCAGGCTCACATAGCCGATATCGTCGCGATGCAGAATCCGCACCGATTCCGGTACCAGGGTGATGCCGATACCGGCCGCGATCAGGCCGATAGCCGTCTGCAGTTCGTTGGTCCATTGCACCACGCGAATCTGCAGGCCGTGGCTGGCGAACAGCGCCAGCACGTGGTCGGCATAGCTGGGTCGGGGGCTGCCGGGGTACAGCACAAAGGGCTCGTTGGCCAATTCGGCCAGGCTCACGTCGTGGCCCAACAACCGATGCCCGGCGGGCAATACGGCCATCAGCCGATCTTCCGAAAGCACCTGCTGCACCACGGCGCCGTCGTCGATCAGGATGCGGCCGAAGCCGACGTCGATGCGCCCGGCTTTCAACGCATCCACTTGCTGGCGGGTGGTCATCTCGCTCAATCCCAGCTCGAGCTCCAGCGCGGTATCGGCGCGCAGCTGGCGGATCAGCTCGGGCAGCACGCCGTACAGGGTGGAGGGCGCGAAGCCGATGCCCAGCCAGGTCTTCTGGCCCAGGCCGATGCGCCGCGTGTTGTCACGCAGGGTATCGAGCTGGTGCAGCAGGGCCGTGCTGTGCTCGTGAAAGTAGCGCCCGGCCTCGGTCAGCCGCAGCGGCCGGCTGCGCTCCAGCAGGCTCACCCCGACTTCTTCCTCTAGCTGCTGGATCTGCCGGCTCAAGGGCGGCTGGGCGATATGCAGCTGCTCGGCCGCGCGGGTGAAGTTCAACGTTTGCGCCACCGCTTGAAAATAGCGTAAGTGCCTGAGTTCCATGACCGCCCTCTTCAACAATACCCAACAGGTATAAACCAGACCCATTCTATATTGGATTTCGCGCCCGCGCCGGGATCACTATGAACCCCATAACAACCACACCAGATGGGTATCGCAATGTCCCTCCCCCTGATCGAGTCGATCGAAACGATCATCGTCGACCTGCCGACCATCCGCCCGCACAAGCTGGCCATGCACACCATGCAACGCCAGACTTTGGTGGTCATCCGCCTGCGGTGCAGCGATGGCGTCGAAGGCATCGGCGAGTCCACCACTATCGGTGGCCTGAGCTACGGCAACGAAAGCCCTGAAAGCATCAAGACCAACATCGACGCGCACCTGGCGCCCATGCTGCTTGGCCAGCCGGCCAGCAATATCAACGCCGCCATGCTGCGCCTGGAACGCATCGCCCGCGGCAACACCTTCGCCAAGTCCGGCCTGGAAACCGCCCTGCTCGACGCTGAAGGCAAGCGCCAGGGCGTAGCGGTCAGCGAACTGCTGGGTGGCCGGGTGCGGGATGCCCTGCCCGTGGCCTGGACCCTGGCCAGTGGCGACACCGAGCGTGACATCGCCGAAGCGGAAAAGATGCTCGACCTGCGCCGCCACCGCATCTTCAAGCTGAAGATCGGTGCCGGCGAGGTGAACAAGGACCTCAACCACGTAATCGCCATCAAGCGCGCCCTCGGCGACCGCGCCAGCGTGCGGGTGGACGTCAACCAGGCCTGGGACGAGTCCGTGGCGTTGCGCGCCTGCCGCGTGCTGGGCGACAACGGCATCGATCTGGTCGAACAGCCGATCTCACGCAACAACCCGGCCGGCATGGCGCGGCTGTCGCAGAACAGCCCGATTCCGATCATGGCCGACGAGTCCATCGAATGCGTGGAAGACGCCTTCAACCTCGCCCGCATCGGCGCCGGCACCATCTTCGCCCTGAAAATCGCCAAGAACGGCGGCCCGCGGGCAGTCCTGCGCACGGCGGCGATCGCCGACGCCGCGGGCATCGGCCTGTATGGCGGCACCATGCTCGAAGGCGGCATCGGCACCCTGGCCTCGGCCCACGCCTTTTTGACCTTGCCGCGCCTGAGCTGGGACACCGAACTGTTCGGCCCGCTGCTGCTGACCGAAGACATCCTCGCCACCGAGGTGGTGTACCGCGACTTCCAGCTGCAGGTGCCGAACCGCCCCGGTCTGGGCCTGGCGCTGGATGAAGAGCGCCTGAATTTCCACCGCCGCGATGCTTCGCGCGCCCTGCACAGCCATAGCTGAGGAGACGACCGATGCTGTTCCACGTCAAGATGACCGTCAACCTGCCGGTCGACATGAACCCCGAACGCGCCGCCCAACTCAAGGCCGACGAAAAGGCCCTGTGCCAACGCCTGATGGACCAGGGCACCTGGCGGCATATCTGGCGTATCGCCGGGCTGTACGCCAACTACAGCGTGTTCGACGTCGCCGATAACCAGGCGCTGCATGACCTGCTTATGCAACTGCCGCTGTACCCATACATGGCCATTGAAGTCGATGCCCTGTGCCGCCACCCTTCTTCGATCCACGCAGACGACCGCTGACCGTTCGCTCGCAGCGAACGGCAGCAATAATAAATACAAGATGAGGCGCTAGACATGACTGTGAAAATCTCGCAAACCGAACCGGTCCAAGCCTTCCTCAAGGAAGCCGCGGGCGTGCTCAACGACGCCGGCAACCCAAGGGTCAAGACCCTGGTGCACCGCATCCTCAAGGATGCGGTGAACATCATCGAAGACCTCGAGGTAACCCCGGAAGAATTCTGGAAAGCGGTCAACTACCTGAACGTGCTCGGTGCCCGCCAGGAAGCCGGGCTGGTGGTGGCCGGGCTGGGCCTGGAGCACTACATGGACCTGCAACTCGACGCCCAGGACGAACAGGCCGGCCAGCTCGGCGGCACCCCGCGCACTATCGAAGGCCCGCTTTATGTGGCCGGCGCCCCCATGAGCCAGGGCGAAGCGCGGCTGGACGACGGCACCGACCCGGGCGTGCCGCTGTTCATGCAGGGCCAGATCAAGGATGTCGACGGCAAGCCGCTGGCCGGCGCCGTGGTGGATGTATGGCAGGCTAATACCGGCGGCACCTATTCGTATTTCGACCCCAGCCAGTCGGAGTTCAACCTGCGCCGGCGCATCGTCGCCGATGCCGAGGGCCGCTATCGTTTTCGTAGCATCGTGCCGTCCGGCTATGGCTGCCCACCGGACGGTCCGACCCAGCAGCTGCTCGACCAGCTGGGCCGCCACGGCCAGCGCCCGGCGCACATCCACTTCTTTATCTCGGCACCCGGGCATCGCCACCTGACCACCCAGATCAACCTCTCAGGCGAGAAGTATCTGTACGACGACTTCGCCTACGCCACGCGCGACGAACTGATCGCGCAGATCTACTTCAGCGAGGACCGTGCGGCCGCTGCGGGGTATGGCATTGAAGGCAAGTTCGCCGAGATCGACTTCGACTTCACCTTGCAGCTGACCGAGGATAAAGCCGAGCAGGAGCGCCGCGAGCGCGTGCGCGCCTTGGAGGCCTGAGGCGTTAAGTAGGTGTTGGTGTTGGTGTTGGGAACTGGGTGTTGGGAACTGGGTGTTTTTTGCCGAAAGGTCTTGGTCGGCTGGACTGACGCCAAGCTCGCAGGCTTCGCCAGCTCCTACCCCGACTGTATTGCAAAGCGGATACCTGGCTGTAAATACGCCCGGGGTAGGAGCTGGCGAAGCCTGCGAGTTCTTGATCTCCAACGACAAAAAAGCAGCCACTCGGGCTGCTTTTTTGTTCTCGCGTCAAATCAATGATGTTCCCGCGTGGCGCGGAATTTCACATCCGGCCAGCGCTCTTCCATCAGCGCCAGGTTGACCCGCGTAGGCGCCAGGTAGGTCAGGTGCCCACCGCCGTCCACCGCCAGGTTTTCCACCGCCTTGTTCTCGAATTCCTCGAGCTTCTTCTTGTCGCCGCACTCGATCCAGCGCGCCGAATACACGGTGATCGGCTCGTAGGCGCACTCCACCTTGTACTCTTCCTTCAAGCGGCTGGCGACCACGTCGAACTGCAGCACACCCACGGCGCCGAGAATGATGTCGTTGCTGCGGGTCGGGAAGAACACCTGGGTAGCGCCCTCTTCGGCCAGCTGCTGCAAGCCCTGGCGCAGTTGCTTGGACTTGAGCGGGTCTTTCAGGCGCACGCGGCGGAACAGCTCCGGGGCGAAGTGCGGGATACCGGTGAAGCCCAGCGCTTCGCCTTCGGTGAAGGTGTCGCCGATCTGGATGGTGCCATGGTTGTGCAGGCCGATGATATCGCCCGCCCAGGCCTCGACCAGTTGCTCGCGCTCTGAGGAGAAGAACGTCAGCGCATCACCGATGCGGATGTCCTTGCCGATACGCACGTGGCGCATCTTCATACCCTGGTCGTACTTGCCCGAGCAGATACGCATGAAGGCGATGCGGTCGCGGTGTTTAGGGTCCATGTTCGCCTGGATCTTGAACACGAAGCCGCTGAACTTCTCCTCGACCGGCTCCACGGTGCGCTCGTTGGCGACCCGCGGCAGTGGGCGCGGGGCCCAGTCGACCACCGCGTCGAGCACGTGGTCCACGCCAAAGTTGCCCAGCGCGGTGCCAAAGAACACCGGGGTGAGCTGGCCGTTCATGAACTCGTCCTGGTCGAATTCATGGCAGGCGCCCTGCACCAGTTCGAGCTGCTCGCAGAAACGGTCGTACTCGTCACCCAGGTGGGCGCGGGCCTCGTCGGAATCGAGCTTCTCGATGATCTTGGTTTCGGTGCGCTCGTGACCATGGCCCGGGGTGTAGACGATGATGTAGTCGTCGGCCAAGTGGTACACACCCTTGAAGTCGCGGTAGCACCCGATCGGCCAGGTGATGGGCGCGGCCTTGATCTTCAGCACGGCCTCGATTTCGTCGAGCAGTTCGATCGGGTCGCGGATGTCGCGGTCGAGCTTGTTGATGAAGCTCACGATCGGCGTGTCGCGCAGGCGGCACACGTCCATCAGGGCGATGGTACGGGGCTCTACGCCCTTGCCGCCGTCGAGCACCATCAGCGCCGAGTCGACTGCCGTGAGGGTGCGGTAGGTGTCTTCGGAGAAGTCTTCGTGGCCCGGGGTGTCGAGCAGGTTGATCATGTGCTCGCGGAAAGGGAACTGCATCACCGAGGTCGTGATGGAAATCCCGCGCTGCTTCTCCATTTCCATCCAGTCGGACGTGGCATGGCGGTCGGATTTACGCGACTTCACCGTACCGGCCACCGCAATCGCCTTGCCCATCAGCAAGAGCTTCTCGGTAATGGTGGTTTTACCCGCATCCGGGTGGGAAATGATGGCGAAGGTGCGGCGTTTCGCGACTTCGGCGGCCTGTTGCGTCATGGGGGATCGCCTGGCGGGAGGTTCAAAAATGGGCGCAGATTATAGCGTGAAAACGGAGCAGAGCTGAACCGTTCGGTGAATTGGCGCGGGCCGCGACCGGAACGCATCCTGGCAGCGGCCAACCGAAACGGTCAGTTATGCACAACGTGCAGATCCCCAAGCCCTTCGAGCTTCACCGGCGGACGGCCAGGAAATTGGGCAATGAGCTCCAACGAGCCACCCATCGCCTCGACATAACTGCGCACAGTCGAGATCAGCAAATCGGCGCGTCTCTCGATTTTCGAGACGTTGGCCTGGCGGATGGTCAACAGGTTTGCCATGGTCTCCTGGGTCAAGTTCAGGGTCTTGCGCAGCTCCTGCAGGGTCAGGTATTCCTCAATCAGGACCTCACTGCGCTTCAATATCTCCTCACGACGCGCTGCGGGTAGCGACGCAAGCACATCATCCATAGATGTGGCCATTACTGTTTCTCCTCTTTCAGATTAGCCAGATGCCGATCGAATCGAGCATCCGCGAGTTTGATCAGTCCTTTGTAGAACCGGCTCTCACTGATCCCCGACTTGTCGGCGCCCACCAACAGGATCGCTCGCCTGCGCCTATCAAAGGCAAAATCGACTCGCCAGACGCCCCGATCAGCGTTGAAACGCAGCTCCTTCATATTGGTGTACCTGGAGCCATTGAGCGTATCCGCGTGCGGCCGGCTCAGCTTAGGGCCAAGCATTCGCAAAAACCGCGATTGAACCACCAGTTCGTCCTGAACCGTTTCAGGTAGCAGGTGAAACTCTTCAAGAAATTCATCACAGATATCGACTTGCCAATGCAAATACACCCCCCAAGGAATATACCCTTAACTGATTTATTTTTAAAGTAGGGAGGGTATGCTAGCTTTCGAACAGATTGAATTTCAGAGGGATCATCTTCCCTCTCGAGTTGGCTTCGATACAGGTTTTCCAGAAACTCCATTTGATGGATGAGATGGCCAAATGCCAACTTTCTGCGGAACCTTTTCAAACCCACAGGCTCCCACTTCCTGCACCGAGCAATCGGCAGCACTATTAAAATCAGCAAGTTAGCGCGTAACGTCTGCGCTCATGGTTCCTTTCCAAGCCTCTGCGACGGGGCCTGGCGACGAACTGCTTCCCGCGCGAGCGCGGTTGGCCACCCACCCCAGGTGGCCGCCACGGCAGCGCCTGCGCCGACTGAAAAACAGGAGTCCCCTCTGTGGCTAACGGCTATGGCAAAGGGCTGATGGGGTGCGCGGCTGCGGTCGCGGTCCTCGCCCTGCTGGTTCACTGGATCGGCATCGATACCCTCAAGCATTACCAAGGCGACCTTTGGTTCTATCTGCAAGCCCACCTGCTGCTGGTGCTGGCCTCCATGCTGGCGGCCCTGGTGGTGGGCATTCCCGCCGGCATCGCGCTCAGCCGGCCAAGCATGGCCAAGCGCGCCGAGCGTTTCATGCAGGTCTTCAATATCGGTAACACCATCCCGCCGCTGGCGGTGCTGGCTATCGCCCTGGGCATCCTTGGCATCGGCAGTGGCCCGGCGATCTTCGCCCTGTTCCTGGCCTCGCTCCTGCCCATCGTGCGCAACACCTATGAAGGCCTGAAGAACGTTCAGGGCTCGCTGAAGGAAGCCGCCGTCGGCATCGGCATGACCCCACGCCAGGTGCTGTTCCAAGTGGAGCTGCCCAACGCCGTGCCGATCATCGTCGGCGGTGTGCGCGTAGCGCTGGCGATCAACGTCGGTACGGCGCCGCTGTCGTTCCTGATCGGCGCCAACAGCCTGGGCAGCCTGATTTTCCCCGGTATCGCCCTGAACAACCATGCGCAGCTACTGCTGGGCGCCGTGTGCACGGCCCTGCTGGCGTTGATTCTCGACGGCCTGGTCACGCTGGCCAGCCGCGTGTGGCTGGAACGCGGCCTGGCCCGCTGAGCAAAGGAATACAGATGAAAAAGACTCTATTAATAGCGGGCCTGGCCCTGCTCTGCGCCGGGCTCGCCCAGGCGGCAGAAAAGCCGGTGATCCGCCTCGGCGCCCGGGTGTTCACCGAGCAAACCGTGCTGGCGACCATCACCGCGCAATACCTCGGCACCAAGGGCTACGACGTGCGGATTACCGGCGGCCTGGGTAGCAACCTGGCCCGTAGCGCCCAGGAAACCAACCAACTGGACATGCTGTGGGAGTACACCGGGGTGTCGTTGGTGTCCTACAACCATATCGATGAAAAACTCGACAGCGCAGCCACCTACCAACGGGTCAAGGAGCTGGACGCGAAGAAGGGCCTGGTATGGCTCGCGCCGTCCAAGTTCAGCAACACCTATGCCCTGGCGCTGCCACAGAAGGTCGCCGAGCAATACCCGCAGATCAATACCATCAGCCAGCTCAACAGTGTGATAGAGCGTGAAAAGGACAAGGGCCACATCCTTGCCCTGGACACCGAGTTCGCCAACCGTTCCGACGGTCTGGTGGGTATGACCAAGGCCTACGACCTGAAATTTACCCGTGCCGACATCCGCCAGATGGACGCCGGCCTGGTCTACACCGCCCTGCGCAACGGCCAGGTGTTCACCGGCCTGGTGTACACCACCGATGGCCGCCTGAACGCCTTCCACCTCAAGCTGCTGGAAGACGACAAGCACTACTTCCCTGACTACACCGCCGCCCCGGTGATCCGCAAGGACTTCCTCGACAAGCATCCAGACATTGCCGCCCTGATGAAGCCGCTGGCCGAGCAATTGGATGATGTGACCATGCGCGAACTCAACGCCAAGGTCGACGTTGAGCACCAGAGCCCCTCGGTGGTGGCTGCCGACTTCCTGCGCGCCCATCCCGTGGCCGCGCCACAACCGCAGGAGGCACCATGAATTTTCTTGATACCTTCGCTCATCTGGACTGGGCGCAGGTCGCCCATCTGACATGGCAGCACATCACCCTGGTGGGCATCGCCGTGACCCTGGCGATCGTCTTCGGCGTGCCCTTGGGCGTATTAATGACGCGCTTCCCCGCCGCCGCCGGGCCGATCCAGGCCAGCGCCACGGTGTTGCTGACCATCCCGTCGATCGCCCTGTTCGGCCTGCTGCTGCCCTTCTACTCGAAATTCGGCCAAGGCCTGGGGCCGCTACCGGCCATCACGGCGGTGTTCCTTTATTCCCTGTTGCCGATTCTGCGCAACACCTACCTGGCGCTGACCGGCGTCGAGCCCGGCATTCGCGAGGCGGCCAAGGGTATCGGCATGACCTTCGGCCAACGCCTGCGCATGGTCGAGCTGCCCATCGCCGTGCCGGTGATTCTCGCCGGCGTGCGCACTGCCGTGGTGATGAACATCGGCGTGATGACCATTGCCGCCACCATCGGCGCCGGCGGCCTGGGCGTACTCATATTGACCTCCATCAGCCGCAGCGACATGTCGATGTTGATCGTCGGCGCCGTGCTGGTCAGTGTTTTGGCGATCATCGCCGACCTGTTCCTGCAATGGCTGCAACGCGCCCTGACTCCCAAAGGATTACTCAAATGATCGAACTTCAGAACCTGACCAAGACCTTCTCCTCCAACGGCAAGGAAGTCAAAGCCGTGGACGCCGTGAGCCTGACCGTCAACGAAGGCGAGATCTGCGTATTCCTGGGGCCTTCGGGCTGCGGCAAGAGCACCACGCTGAAAATGATCAACCGCCTGATCATGCCCACCTCGGGCAAGGTGCTGATCAACGGCGAAGACACTACCCAGCTCGACGAAGTGACCCTGCGCCGCAACATCGGCTACGTGATCCAGCAGATCGGCCTGTTCCCCAACATGACCATCGAGGAAAACATCACCGTGGTCCCGCGCCTACTGGGCTGGGACAAGCAGAAGTGCCACGAGCGCGCCCGCGAGCTGATGAGCATGATCAAGCTCGAGCCCAAGCAGTACCTGCACCGCTACCCCCGCGAACTGTCCGGTGGCCAGCAGCAGCGGATCGGCGTGATCCGCGCGCTGGCCGCCGATGCGCCGTTGTTGCTGATGGACGAACCGTTCGGCGCGGTTGACCCGATCAACCGCGAGATGATCCAGAACGAGTTCTTCGAGATGCAGCGTGCGCTGAACAAGACCGTGATCATGGTCAGCCACGACATCGACGAAGCCATCAAGCTGGGCGACAAGATCGCCATCTTCCGCGCCGGCAAGCTGCTGCAACTGGACCACCCGGACACCTTGCTGGCGCACCCGGTGGACGACTTCGTCAGCAACTTCGTTGGCCAGGACAGCACCCTCAAGCGCCTGCTGCTGGTAAAAGCCGAGGACGCCGCCGACAACGCCCCGGCCGTGAGCCCGAGCACGCCGGTGGCCGAAGCCCTGGAACTGATGGACGAGCACGACCGCCGCTACATCGTGGTGACCGACGCCGAGAACAAGGCCATGGGCTACGTGCGCCGCCGCGACCTGCACCGCCAGCAGGGCGCCTGTGGCGATTTCCTGCGCCCGTTCAACGCCACCGCGGCGTACGACGAGCATTTGCGCATCCTGCTGTCGCGCATGTACGAGTTCAACCGGGCCTGGTTGCCGGTGCTCGATGCCGAGAACGTGTTCCTCGGCGAGGTGACCCAGGAATCGATTGCGGCCTACCTGAGTTCCGGGCGTTCGCGGGGGATGAAGACCAGTATCGTTTCACCGGCGGAGCAGGCTTCGGCTTGATTATTTTAGGTGGGACCAGGGGCCTCAAGAGCTCGCAGGCTTCGCCAGCTCCTACGCCGACCGCGTTCACAACATCAATTTCTGCATGGAATGCGGTAGGGGTAGGAGCTGGCGCAGCCTGCGAGCTTTTGAGGCCCCGCAGGCCCAATCTGCCGAACGGGCGGAACATCACACTGTCATCCGAGTCGGTTAAACAAGAGGCCTGAACCCGGGCCACGACGACCGCGTAGCACCCACGTGCAAAAACGCGACATTTTTAGTTGATCTATCGCCCCTCACGTCCTAAAGTTCGCGCCGAACGTCCATGCTGGAAACGATCCATCCGGCTCAAGTACTGACGACGAGACAGCAAGGCCATGAGGAACCCGCTTCCAGTGGCCTTTTTGCTTTCGGCGACATGCCTTGGGAAGTAGGCGAACCAAAGTGGGGATACGGAGGGCGTTCATTTGCACCCATTTTTCAATTTCATGCCAAGCATGATGTTTGCCACCAGGAGTCCCTAGCATGTCGATCCAGGTCGAAGACTACTTCGCGCGCGAAACCTTCCAGAAAATGAAGGCCTTCGCCGACAAACAAGAAACCCCGTTCGTGGTCATCGATACCGCGATGATCAGCCAGGCCTATGACGACCTGCGCGCCGGCTTCGAATTCGCCAAGGTCTACTACGCAGTCAAGGCCAACCCGGCCGTCGAGATCATCGACCTGCTGAAAGACAAAGGCTCGAGCTTCGACATCGCCTCGATCTACGAGCTGGACAAGGTCATGGACCGCGGCGTCAGCGCCGACCGCATCAGCTACGGCAACACCATCAAGAAGTCCAAGGACATCCGCTACTTCTACGAGAAGGGCGTGCGCCTGTTCAGCACCGACTCCGAAGCCGACCTGCGCAACATCGCCAAGGCCGCGCCGGGCTCGAAGATCTACGTGCGCATCCTCACCGAAGGTTCGACCACGGCCGACTGGCCCTTGTCGCGCAAGTTCGGCTGCCAGACCGACATGGCCATGGACCTGCTGATCCTGGCCCGCGACCTGGGCCTGGTGCCTTACGGCATCTCCTTCCACGTGGGTTCGCAGCAGCGCGACATCAGCGTGTGGGACGCCGCGATCGCCAAGGTCAAGGTGATCTTCGAGCGCTTGAAAGAAGAAGACGGCATCGAGCTGAAGCTGATCAACATGGGCGGTGGCTTTCCGGCCAACTACATCACCCGTACCAACAGCCTGGAAACCTACGCTGAGGAAATCATCCGTTTCCTCAAGGAAGACTTCGGCGACGACCTGCCGGAAATCATCCTCGAGCCAGGGCGCTCGCTGATCGCCAACGCCGGCATCCTGGTGAGCGAAGTGGTGCTGGTCGCGCGTAAATCCCGTACCGCCGTCGAGCGTTGGGTGTACACGGATGTGGGCAAGTTCTCCGGCCTGATCGAAACCATGGACGAAGCCATCAAGTTCC
>Ga0308164_10000972_pt1 | contig 37527 bp, 29 predicted proteins | sample PhyTR2_FD_201031 | JGI IMG/M metagenome (GOLD analysis project Ga0308164, IMG submission 201031) | Phyllosphere microbial communities from UC Gill Tract Community Farm, Albany, California, United States - DLSLT.R2 | ecosystem: Host-associated > Plants > Phyllosphere > Unclassified | place: USA... | reverse complement strand
ACGACTCAAGCGCGCGCCAACAATGGTTTTAAGATCATCCGTGATATTGAAGCGTGCTGCCGTGTAAAAGCCAACGTTCTGCGTTGTCGCCTCAGATCGTGCATTGGTACGATAGGTATCAAAGTTGGCGTAGTTACCATCCCAGGTAAATACGTTACCGATCGGCAGTGACAAACGATACTGGCATGTATTACCGCCCTGGAAGGTGGTGACGCCATTGATATTGCAGTTACCCAGATTCGACGAGAAGGTATAAGACGTTTCTTCGGCGCGATAACCGTTAATACCAATCATCAGCTCATGCTCACGGCCAAACAGCTGAAATGGGCCGCTCAGGGTTGCGGACACACTATTGCGTTCGGATTCCGATTCGGAATGAATGCCGTTCAGAAAACCGCCGGTGCCATCCTGATTGAAGAAGCCGCCCCATGCGCCCTGCTGGTTCACCTTGACGACACCAAAATTGTTGATGGCTTTGCCTTCGGTATGCGCAATAGCCACGTTTGCTTTCCAGCGATTGGCAAAACGATGTTCGAAGTTGGCAAACAGCGTCGTGGTCTCGCGATCCGTATAACTCCAGTTCGCCGCCGGATTGAAGCTGCGAGAAAGATTGGTACGCGAGCCGTCGGCGTACCAGATCGGCACGTTTGCTCCCCACGATGCGCCATCTGTACGATTTTTTTCATGCTGAACACCTGCACTGACCGTTGTGTTGGACGTGAGATCAGCCTCAACAATGCCCAACACACCGAGGCTGCTGGTATGTTCACGATCACGGAAGGTGCCACCATCGTCACTGCTGATGACAAAGCGTGAACGCACGCTGCCATCTTGCGATAGCGGAAGATTGGCATCTACATCGACATGCTTGTTGTTCCAGTTGCCAAAGCGTACGCCACCACTAATACTGCGTTGGGCGGTCGGACGCTTGCGTGTGAGGTTGATCGTTGCCGATGGATCGCCCGTACCGCCCATCAAGCCATTGGCACCGCGTACGATTTCAACGTGATCGTAAAGATCCATGTTGATGCCGCTACCCATGCCACTAAAGTCTGAGCCACCACTGATCTCCATACCGTCGACGCGATATGTATTGATGTCAAAACCACGCGTGCGATAAGTGCTCCGTGCACCCACATCAGTTTGCGATGAACTGACACCGGTTGTGATGTTAAGCAATTGATCAATGGTCTGGATGTTCTGATCATCCAGTTGTTGACGTGTGACGATGCTGACCGATTGCGGTGTATCTCGTTGCGATAAGGTCAAACCCGTTGCGGAGCTGTTTGCGCGTGCGCCGTAAGACCTGGAACCTTCCGTCGTTGTTGTCCGCTCTGCCGTTGCGGTAACTGCTGGCAAAACAGCTTCATCCTTCGCCTGTTGCTCGATATCGGCTGCGGAAGCAAAGTGAACAGGTGCAACCACCACCAGACTGAGTAACGCGCCACGAACGGCACGATGCATCGTGGAACGACGCAATGAATAGGGAGAGACTTGGAGTTGGCGAAATGCCATGGAACTTCCTTTCGTTGATGAAGCAGCGCACTTGAAGAGGCGCTTTCATTCCTTCACCGAACGAAAAGAAAAAAGGTATCAGGCAATCGCAAAAAAATCAAATCTCGCCGACATCGCCGCGCAATAAAAAATTGAAAAGCGGCCTCATCGTCGAGGCAATACCGAGCAATCGCAAGGCTCGGTTTTTGGTAATGGATGCCGGAGATAAAGTGGATAAGGTGTGACGTCCGACCGTGGGTGGTGTCATGCTGAATGTTTGCATCACCTCCTCTGCTCTCTTCCAGGCGGCAAGATGAAGCGCGTCTTCATTCAGCCAATGTTCGAATGTCTGTTGCTCCGCAGGACTCACCTCACCCGCTTGAAAGCGCATGAGCCAACCCACTGCCTGATCCAGAACGGCAGACGGTATTGGCGTAGGGTGAGGGACGCTGGCAGTCATCAAATCAAACCGTCATCATGCAAGCCATAAAAGCCGTACGCATATGACGCTTGACAGTAATGAGCGCCATACCGATCTGCTCAGCAATCTCTGCGTACTTGAGGCCATCGAGTTGTGCCATCAGAAAAATCTGCTGCGTTTTCTCCGGCAAATCTCGCAGCATGCTCTCGATACGGCAAAGCGCATCCAGCACCAGCAATCTGGTTTCCTCTGAGGGAACGTGGCGATCGGGCAGATGGGCTATCGCCTCCATATAAGCATGCTCGACCTCCTGGCGGCGCCAGTGATCGATCACCAGACCTTTGGCAATGTGCGTCAACAAGGCACGTGGCTCATCACCGTAACCGTCGGCACGGCGACGTTGCAGCAGGCGGACAAACGTATCCTGCGCCAGATCGGCGGCATCAAAGGCATTTCCCAGTTTGCGATGCAGCCAGCTCTGCAGCCATCCGTGATGCTGACTGTAAAGCGCCTGCACTTCAGAAGCTGGCGTGAAATCTAATACGTGCATGAGAACCTCAAACAATAACTATTCTCATTTTAGAAATTCACCCCAAGCGTCGCAACGAGATCACGTCCAAAATGACGCGACTACGGGATATCACTGACGAAGGAGTAAGTAGGAACCGAAACGATTGGGCACTTCAAAATATTAGGAAATGTTTTGATGCAACAAAAAAAGCAAACGAAGAAATTTTGCTTTTTTACGGAGCGCACGCACCTCTTAAATTCAACGTCGACGACGTGATCCAACTCCATTTTTATAACGGCGATCTGATACAAAACATTCGGAATTTTGGCTTAACCAAGGCAACACTCGCGACAAGAAAATTCCATTAAAGCAATTTTCATGACCTACAGCCACTCGCTCAGCAATTTCTACCCATTTTTTCCATTTTGGGTAAAATAGAACCAACTCATTCATTTCAGGAGCCGGTCATGGCCTCTTCCCTCGCCCTTGCAGGTCTCGAAACATTGCCACGCACGGCAGCTTCCGATGTCAAAAAACATGGTTGGCGCGGTGTGATGCAAACCGTGTCGCATCACGGCAAAGTGCTCGTTACCAACCATAATGCGCCAGAAGCAGTGATTCTCTCCACCAGCGAGTATCGTGCCATGGTTGCGGCAATACAGGCGGCGCAGGCACAGGTTCCTGCCACCCTGGAAACGCTGCGCAAGCGCTTCGACGAACGTCTGGCTGCGCTGAATACCGATGACGCCGGTGATCGTCTGCGCACATTGATGAATCAACCTGTGCAGCTCGACGGCAAACTCAAGGCAGGAAGTAGTTATTGATGAGTAGGCCAGTCCTGTATGTACTGGCCGGCGTCAATGGTGCGGGCAAAAGCTCGATCGGCGGTTACCTGCTCACGCGCGCAGGTCTGGCCTGGTTCAACCCGGACACGTTCGCCCGCGAATTGATGGCTGCCACACACTGTTCGCAAACGGACGCCAATATCGCGGCATGGAATGAAGGCGTACGTCGGCTGGATGATGCCGTCGCCAATCGCCAAAGTTTTGCTTTTGAAACCACGCTCGGTGGCAACTCGATTCCAGCGAAACTGCTGGATGCCACCAAATCACATGATGTGCTGATCTGGTTTTGCGGACTGTCTTCGGCAGAACAGCATATTGCACGCGTCAAGACACGCGTTGCCATTGGTGGGCACGACATTCCTGAAGAGAAAATAAGGGAACGCTGCACAACAGCGTTTGCCAATCTGATTGGCCTGATGCCACACCTGGCGCAATTGCGCGCCTATGACAACAGCATCGATATCAGCACGGGTGAAGCCATTCCCGATCCACGACTGATTCTGGCCATGGATCACGGCAAGCTGGTGTGGCCAGTCGCGACTGAAGACTTGAGGAAAACGCCGGATTGGGCCAAACCTCTGGTAGAAGCGGCGATGACGGTCTGATCTGTTTTTGCTTACCAGGCAAGGAAATTAAAAGGTCTCTACCTGCTCTACCGCAAACCCTTACTTTGTCGGACAGTGGGGCTTAATCCTTCAGCGCACCATCCTCACGCATGCCCGTCCAGTTGCCACCGAGCGCGGCAACCAGTTGCATACTTGCCGTCAAGCGCGAGGCTTGCACATCCAATGCGGTCCGGCGACTGTCCAGCGCCAGATTCTGTGCCGTTGCCACTTCAAGGAAAGTAATCTCTCCGGCCTGATACCGATAGGTAACGACCTGCTCGTTCTCACTTGCCAGCTTGACCAATTGCTGTTGCTGCGCATCCTGTATGGCGAGCGATTCCAGTGCCGCCAATGCATCTTCCGTTTCACGTACACCCAGCAAGACGGCTGCACGCCATGCAGCGGCACGCTCGTCATACACGGCAATCGCCTGCTCACGGGCTGCACGGCGGGTACCACCATCGAATAAGGTCGCCGCCAGCGAAGGACCGGCCGACCAGATACGCGTTGGCGCATCCCACAAGGCCTCCCATCCACCTGCACGCAAGGTACCGGATGCACCCAGCACCAGATCAGGCAACCAGGCACTTTGTGCAACGCCGATGCGCGCATTGGCTGAAGCAACCTGACGTTCTGCCGCAGCAATATCCGGACGCTGGATCAACAATGCTGAAGGCAAAACAGTCGGCACGACCGGTGCGGTAGGCAACGGTACGTCCTTCACAGCGAGGCGCCACTGTGCAGGCGTGCTGCCTGCCAGTGTCGCCAATGCATGCTCTTCCAGCGTGCGCTGGCGATTGTTTGCCGATATCTGGGTACGCAATGCCTGCAATTGTGTTTCTGCCTGAATCACATCGGCACGCGCAACGAAGCCCGCTTCGTATTGATGACGTGTCAGTTGCAGGGAACGCTCATACGCAGTCAATGCACGTGCCAACAAGGCAGCCTGTTGATCGAGCGCACGCACACGCACATAGCCTTGCGCGGCTTCCAGTTGCAAGGCCAGACGCGCGGCATCGTGCAAGGCTGCGAAGGCTTGCGTATCGGCCAGCGCCGCTTCGCGCTGACGCGCCACACGTCCCCACAGATCAGGCATCCAGGACACATCGAGACCAGCGGTATACAGATTGCTTGCTGTGGTCGTGTTACCGCCGTTGCGCGTGCGCGCGAGTGAAGCATCGATCACCGGCAACCCCAAGGCACGAGCCGAACCGATCAGGGCACGCGCTTGCCGCCATTGCGCCTCGGACTGCGCCAAGGTGGCGTTACCCTTTGCCACATCGCGCATCAGACGATCAAGGTCTTCATCCGCATAGATGGTCCACCAGGGTCCCTGCTCGCGCTGGTCATCCTGCTTTTCAAGCAGCACAGCGGTTGCCTGCCAGCCATCCTGATGACGAAAGGCTGGCGTGAGGTTCACTTCCGGTTGTACGTAATCCGGACCGACTGCACAGCCGCTCAAGATTGCCAGTGGCAAGGTCGCAAACAGGATCGGCCGGCGCAAGGAGACCAGCCGCACAAGACGCGATAGGGAACGTGAGATAGTCATGGCAAGATCAATCATGAAGAAGCCGTTGGATTATCAGCTGAGCTGTTAGCTGCGTTGTCAGCTACATTATTTGCTGATTCATTAGCTGGTTGATTGGGGTGTTTGCGCAGCACCCGTTGGCGCACGCGCTCAAGCAGCAGATAGACGACAGGCGTTGTGTAAAGCGTAAGCAACTGACTAACGGCCAGGCCACCAATGATGGCGATGCCGAGCGGACGGCGCATTTCCGAACCCTCGCCCATGCTGAGCACCAGAGGCACCGCACCCAACAATGCGGCGAGATTGGTCATCAGGATAGGACGCAAACGGCGCTGTGCCGCTTCGCGAATCGCATCAAAAGGTGACAAGCCGCGCTCGCGTTCCGCAGCCAATGCAAAGTCGATCATCAGAATGGCATTCTTCATCACCACGCCAATCAGCAGGAACAGTCCGAGCAATGCAATCAGGCTGAATTCCGTATTCGTCAGCTTTAGTGCCAGCAAGGCACCCAACCCCGCCGAAGGCAAGGTCGACAGAATCGTCAATGGATGCAAGGTACTTTCGTACAGAATGCCCAGCACCAGATACACCGTCACCAGCACGCCGAGGATTAACCACGGCTGACGCTTGAGCGTTGCCTGCAAGCTGTTATCGTCTTCGGCCGCCTGCCCTGTGTAGATGTTGGATGGCAAAGTGATCGCTGCCATCGCCCGATCGATCGCGGCTTGCGCCTCCTGCAGACTCACACCGGGTGCCACGCCGTATTCAATACCGGACGCGGCAAACTGGCTGTCATGGAATACACGATCAGTCGCCAGGCCAAAGCTCCACCGCGCAAACGCCGATAGCGGCACGCGAGAACCATTGGTCGCAAAAACCTGCAACTGCTCCAGCGCGGTCGGCTCTGCGCCAAAGCGCGGATCGAGCTCCATCACCACACGATACTGGTTCAACTCATCGAACAAGGTCGCGACCTGCCGCTGCGAGAACGAATTGTTCAATGCAGACGAAATCGCATCCATGCGCACACCGAGCCGACGTGCCGCCTCGCGATCGATATCCAGCGTGACGCGCTGTGCATCTTCTCCGCCAGGAATATTCACATTGACCAGCTCCGGCAAGGCTTGCAACGCCTTGCCGACCGGACGCGTCCATTTACGCAAATCGGCCAGCGAATCGGAACGCATGACGAAGATGTATTCGCCATCACCGCCGCGATTGGTCAAACGGATATCCTGGTCCACATACAGAATCAGCACGCCTCCCGGAATCTGCGGCGCCTTGCTGCGCAGACGCATGACGACATCGGATGCGGACTCACCACGTTCGGACAACGGCTTGAGACGAATGCGGAACCAGGAATTGGTCAAGCCACCGCTACCACCGCTGGTGCCAGTGACGTCGGCCACCGCCGGATCGCTGACCAGCAGCTTGCGGTATTCCTCGATCTTGGGTTGCATGATCTGGAACGAGAAGCCATCGTCACCGCGCACAAAACCACTCAATTGTCCGGTGTCCTGCTGCGGCAGCATCCCTTTGGGAATCGCGATGTACAGCCAGACATTGAGGCCGATCGACGCCAGAAAAATCAGCAAGGTAAAAATGCGCCAGCGTAACGCCCAGTCCAGCGATCGCGCATAGCCTTTTTGCAGATCCGCAAACAGATCCAATGCCAGCCGGCCCAGACGTCCAGGCGTAGGCGGCTGTGCCGGCAAGGCGTGTGCGCATAACGCTGGCGTCAGCGTCACCGACACCGCCAGCGAAATCAGCATGGCTGCTGCCAGCGTAATTGAAAACTCACGGAACAAGCGCTCGATCACGCCGCCCATGAAGAGGATCGAGAGAAACACCACGACCAGCGCCAGATTCATCGCAAGCAAGGTAAAGCCAACTTCACCGGCACCACGCAATGCTGCACGGTACACCGCACGTCGTCCGCTACCCTGCCCGCCGCCTTGCGCACTTCTGCGCTCACGTTCCTGTTCGATGTGGCGCTGCACGTTTTCCAGCACGACGATGGCGTCATCCACCACCAATCCTGCAGCGACGATCAGCGCCATCAATGACAGGTTGTTGAGCGAGAACCCCTGCCACCACATGATGCCGAACGTACCGATCAACGAGACCGGCAACGCAATGGCGGGAATTAACGCCGTCCTCAAGCTGCCGAGAAACGCCCACACCACCGCCATCACCAGCAGACAAGACAACATCAGCGTGAACTGCGCCTCATGCAAGGTTGCACGGATACCGGGTGAACGATCCATCACCACGCTGAGCTGCGCCTCGGCCGGCACTAGCGCACGCAGTTGCGGCATCTGCGCCTGAATCGCATCGATGGTTTCAACGATATTGGCATCGGCACGACGATTGATCAGCATGACCACGGCTGCACGGTCATTGTGATACCCGCTCGCATAGCGGTTTTCGACGGAATCGGTCACTTCCGCGACATCCGACAAACGCACTACTGCGCCATTGTTACGGTACACCACCAGCTTGGCGAAATCCGATGCGGTACGCATGGAAGATGACAAGGCAATCTGCCAGCGTCGATCATCCTGTTCAACCGTGCCGAGCGGACGCCAGGCATTTGCCTGTGCAATGGCATTACGCACATCTTCCAGCGCCAGGCCGCGATGCGCGAGCGCACCCGGATCGATCTGCACGCGAACGGCCGGCAATGACGCGCCATCGACGCGAACCTCACCTACACCAATGACTTGCGCAATCTTTTGCGCCAGCACGGTCGATGCATTGTCGTACAGCGCAGAAGACGGCAGGCGCGATGAACTCAAGGCCAGTGCCATGATCGGTGCCTGCGATGGATTGACCTTGATATAACTCGGATTGTCGCGCATGCCGGATGGCAGCTGTCCACGCACTGCATTGATCGCAGCCTGCACCTCGCGTGCCGCTTCATCGATATTGCGTGTCAGTTCAAACTCAATCGTGACGCGTGTCGCGCCCTGATTACTGCTCGACTGCAAACGCATGATGCCGGCAATGCTGCCCAGCGCACGCTCAAGCGGCCCGGCAACGGTCGAGGCCATACTCTCCGGGCTGGCACCAGGCAGATTTGCGGTGACTTGTATCACCGGAAAATCTACCGCCGGCAAAGGTGCAACCGGCAGCAGGCGCCATGCAAGCAAACCCGCAAGCACGATGGCAATCGCCAACATGATGCTGGCGATTGGCCGACGGATGAAGAGACGAGCGATGGCGTTCATTGGTTTGCGTGCATAGGGGTGCGTGCATATGGGTTTGCGTGCATTCGTCAGACCACAGCTGCACGCTGTGCGCGACGCCGACCAAGACGATCAAAGGCGAGATAGACGACCGGTGTGGTAAACAGCGTCAAGATCTGACTGACGATCAAACCACCGACCATGACGATACCGAGCGGTTGTCGCAACTCCGCGCCGGAGCCGCTCGCCAGCATCAGCGGAATCGCACCGAACAATGCGGCAAGTGTCGTCATCAGAATCGGGCGGAAGCGCAGCAAGGCAGCACGCCGAATCGCATCGGCCGGTGTCATGTTCAATCGACGCTGCGCATCGAGCGCAAAGTCGACCATCATGATGCCGTTCTTCTTGACCAGTCCGATTAGCAGCACGATCCCAATCACCGCAATCAGATCCAGCGGACGCCCCATCAGCAGCAAGGCCAGCAGCGCACCGACCGTGGCTGAAGGCAGTGTCGACAGAATCGTCAACGGATGCACGGCACTCTCGTACAACATGCCCAGCACCAGATACATGACCACCACGGCGGCTAGAATCAGCCACAAGGTATTGGACAGCGAACTGCGGAATGCCTCGGCTGCGCCTTGAAACGCCAGCTCGACCGATGCAGGCAACTCAATCTGCGCCTTGGCCGCTTCAACCGCCGCGACCGCATCGCCCAGCGACTGACCTGGCGCAAGATTGAACGACATCGTCACCGCCGGAAACTGCCCCTGATGATCGATTGCCAGCGGTGCTTTTTTCTCGACCACACGTGCCACTGCCGTCAGCGGGACCGGTGTGCCGTAAGTAATATTGGATGCTGTGGCCGCAGTGGATGTTGCCACGCTGCTGCTCGGCACCACATAGATGCCTTCCAGCGCACGCAAGCCACCACCCTGCGCATCATCGGTTTCGATGACCACCCGGTATTGGCTGGCATGTGTGAATAGCGTACTGATCTGACGCTGACCGAAAGCGTTCTGCAGGGCCGTTGCCACATCACCTACGCGCAGGCCCAGACGCGACGCCGCATCGCGGTCTATCTCGACAAACGCCTGTAATCCATCGGTCTGCAGGTTGGCAGCGACATCCGCCAGTTCAGGCCGCTTCTGCAATACCGACAACATGCGATGCGCCCAGGTTGCCAACTCTTCACGATCTGGTGAACTCAGCGTGAACTGGTATTGCGTGCGGCTGATGCGATCTTCCATGCCGAGCTCCTGCACCGGCTGGAACCAGGCTGAAATGCCGGATACCTCACCTGCACGTTCACGCAGGTTTTGAATCAGCTCGTTGGCCGACAGGCTGCGATCGGCGTGCGGTGCCAGCGTGATCAGCATGCGGCCGCTGTTGAGCGTAGCGTTATTGCCATCGACACCGATGAATGATGAAACACCAACCACACCATCCACCTTTAGCAAGGCATCGGCCAGCGTCTGCTGACGATCTGCCATCGCAGAGAATGAAATGCTTTGCGGCGCTTCCGTCACGACCTGAATCGCACCGCTATCCTGCACCGGGAAAAATCCCTTCGGCACAACCAGATAGAGCAAGACCGTCAGCAGCAAGGTCCCCGCCATCACCAGCAAGGCCAACGCTTGACGCGCCAGCACCCAGTCAAGCGCCTGCGCATAACGATCGATGGTGTTGCTGAGCCAGTCCCGCTTGCCATGTTCGCCGTCAGCGTGACCATCATTGCCATCATGCGATGGCGCATGCTTGAGCATGCGTGCCGCCATCATCGGCGTCAGCGTCAGCGACACAATCAGCGAAATGCCAATGGCAATCGCCAGCGTCACTGCAAATTCATGAAACATCCGCCCGACGACATCCGCCATGAACAGCAAGGGAATCAGTACCGCAATCAACGATACCGTCAGGGAGATCAACGTAAAGCCAATCTCGCGTGCGCCTTCGAGCGCGGCCTCCAAAGGCCCGGCGCCGGCTTCACGATGCCGCGCAATGTTTTCCAGCATGACGATGGCATCATCGACCACAAAGCCGGTTGCGATCGTCAGCGCCATCAAACTCAGATTATTGAGCGAGTAACCCAGCAGATACATCGCCACAAAGGTGCCGACCAGCGAAAGCGGCACGGCGATACTTGGAATGATGGTGGCCGATAGCGTACGCAGAAAGACAAAGGTCACAATCACGACCAGTGCAATCGCAAACAGCAATTCGTTCTGCACGCCACGTACCGAGGCACGAATGCTTTCGGTGCGATCCGACATCACTTCCACTTTGACCGACGCCGGCAAGGTCGCCGTCAGTTGCGGCAGCAGTTCACGTACACGATCGGCAACGTGGATGACGTTTGCGCCGGGCTGGCGCTGGATGTTCAGCAGTACTGCTGGATAAACATCGCATGCAGCCGTCTTCTCGGCATTGTTGTCGCATGCGGTTCCTGCCCATGCGGCAAGAAAGCGATCTTCGGCACCATCCGACACCTTGGCAATGTCTGCGAGACGTAGCGGCGCACCGTTTTCCCAGGCCACGATCAGATTGCGGTATTCCTCGATGGAACGTAGCTGATCGTTGGCATCGAGCATCGTCGAACGCGTTGCACCGTCGAAGCTGCCCTTGGGCTGATTGCTGTTTGCCTGTGCAATCGCCGTACGCAATTGCTCGAGACTCAAGCCAGCACCCGCCAGTGCGCGTGCGTTGGCTTCTACACGGATCGCAGGACGCTGGCCACCAGCCAGGCTAACCAGACCCACGCCGGGCAAACGCGACAGCTTTTGTGCCATGCGCGTTTCAACCAGATCGACCACTGCCGGTAACGGCAAGGTGTCCGAGCGAATCGCCAGTGTCATGATCGGCGTATCAGCGGGATTGACCTTGCGATAGATGGGCGGCGTCGGCAGATCGCCAGGCAACAGGCTCGCAGCCGTCTGGATCGCCGCCTGCACGTCCTGCTCGGCCACGCCCATCTTTACTTCCAGTGCAAAGCGCAGGGTAATGACTGATACGCCGCCTGAGCTGGTCGATGACATTTGCTGCAAACCGGGAATTTGACCGAGACGTCTTTCCAGCGGCGCAGTCACCGTGCGTGCCGTCACATCCGGGCTAGCACCCGGCTGATAGGTAAACACCTGAATGACCGGATAGTCGACCTGCGGCAAGGCAGACACCGGCAGTAGTCGATAAGCCAATAGACCGGCGATCAGAATAGCCAGCATCAGCAGCGAGGTCGCCACCGGCCGCAGAATAAAAGCGCGAGAAATCTGCATGTCAGGCTAGCGCGGCGTACCGGATACAGGCGCCGCCGGTGCAGCCGACTCGGCACTGCCGGCATCCACCAGAATCACTTCCTTGCCTTCTTCCAGTCGGTCCAGACCTTCCAGCACCACAGCTTCGTCCTTGTCGATGCCTTTCAGCACCACAATGCGGCCGTCGCTGGACGGCCCGAGCTCAAGCGTACGCACCTGCGCCTTGCCATCCTTGATGACATACACATAGCTGCCACGCGAAGCATGTTGAACGGCATCCGATGGAATCGTGATGACGTCATTCAACGTCTGCAGAGCCAAACGCAAATTGATGAATTGATTGGGGAACAGCCGATCGTCCGTATTTTCGAAACGTGCCTTCAGACGCAAAGTGCCGGTGGCCACATCGATCTGGTTATCCAGCGTATCGAGTCGCCCCTGCGCCAGACGCTCGCGCATATTGCGATCCCACGCTTCTGCGACTGCGGGCTTTTTGGCGGCATGAGCTGTACGCACTTGCGCAACCTGACTTTCCGGCACATTGAACTGCACGGCGATCGGCTGCGTCTGCAGCAGCGTGAACAAACCGTTGGCATCGTTCGCCGTAATCAGATTGCCCGCATCGACACGACGCAAACCAACACGTCCTGCGGTCGGTGCTTCAATGCGGGTATAGGACAACTGCAGCTTGGCGTTATCCACCTGCGCCTGATCAGCCTGTTGTGTGCCCTTCAATTGCTGCACCAGCGCTTCCTGCTTGTCGAGCTGTTGACGTGCAACGGCATCCTGCGCAAACAGTTGGCGATAGCGAACCAGTTCACTTTCCGCATTTTTCAACTGCGCCAGATTTTGCTGTTGCTGCCCCAGCGACTGCGACAGTTGTACGCGATAGGGTTGCGGATCGATTTCGGCCAGCAGCTGTCCTTTTTCAACCTGTTGGCCTTCACGTACCAGCACGCGCGTCAATTCACCATCCACACGACTGCGCACCGTAACGCCCACATACGGCGTCACCGTACCGATTGCCTGAATCTGCACCTGGAAATTTTCCTGTCGTGCAGGCTCCACACGCACCGCAACCGGACCACGCCATGGATTAGGGCCTTGCGCGGTATTGTCTTTGGAACGTAGTAACAGGAACAAGGCCAGTCCGACAAACAGCAGCGCAAGAACAATCCAGATCAGACGGCGCGACAAAGGCATACGACGGGAAGCGGAAGGCGGAACATCGTGATTGGAAGACATGGGCATCAAAAAAAAGCCGACGGCAGAAGCGCACATCGGTCTGTGTAAATGAAGGACGGGGTTCCTGATCGGAACACCCAAATAAGAATTGTTCTCATTTTACGGTTTTTCGTTCATTCCTGCAACTCTTCCCTCTGGAATTGGCGGGATTGGTGCAATCAACCCAAAAGAAAACGCGCGATCCTTTTCAGGTTTCGCGCGTTGAAACTTGGTCGATCTCGACGATCTCGACGATCTTCGCGATCTGAAATCAGATCGTCTTCAATCTTTGTAGCCGCCCCGCCGCCTCGCGCAAGGTCTCATCCTTCTTGGCAAAGCAGAAACGCACAATCTTTTCATCGAAACCATCGTGATAGAACGAAGACAAGGGAATGCATGCCACACCAACCTCGCGTGTCAGCCATTCCGCAAATGCCAGGGACGACAATTCACGTCCCGCCTCCAGATGCGCAAAGCTGGCCGATACGAAGAAGCTACCCTGTGACGGCAACCATCGCAGTCCGCAGTCTGCCGCCGCATCAAGGAACAAATCACGCTTGCCCTGATAAAAGGAGGCCAGCTGCAGGTGCGCATCACGGCGAAGGTATTCGGCCAATGCGTACTGGGACGGTGCATGCGTACAAAACACGATGAATTGATGCGCCTTCTGGAACTCGGCCATCAACGTACGCGGCGCCAGGCAATAGGCAATCTTCCAGCCCGTGACATGAAATGCCTTACCGAAAGACGAGATAACAAAGGCGCGCTCCGCCAGCTCAGGATGACGCGCCACGCTTTCATGCTGAGCGCCGTCGAAAATCATGTGCTCGTACACTTCATCACTGATGACGACAACATTCGTATTTTTCAGAAGCGCGGCCAATGTCCGCATGTCGTCAGCAGTCCATAAGCGTGCCGTCGGGTTATGCGGTGTATTGATAACGATTGCCTTGGTCCTGGACGACAGCGCAGCGCGTACCGTTTCCCAGTCCGGGCGATAGTCAGGCGCATGCAATCGAATATGAACAGGCACGCCGCCATTCAGACGAATCGACGGGTCGTAGCTATCGTAAGCCGGCTCGAACAGAATGACTTCATCACCCGGCTGTACCAGGATGCTGATCGCGGTATGAATCGCCTGGGTTGCACCGGATGTGATCGTGATTTCCGTCGCTGGATCGTAGGCGCGACCATAGAGTGCTGCGATCTGGCGCGCAACGCCTTCCCGCAAAGCAGCGACACCCGCCATCGGTGCGTACTGATTATGCCCATGCTGCAGTGCCGACTGCATCAAGATCACCAGTTCAGGATCACAATCAAAGTCAGGAAAGCCTTGCCCCAGATTGACCGCATCCACCTGCTGGGCAAGCAAGGACATACGGGTAAAGATGGTCGGACCAACGTCAGGCAGTTTCGAATCGATTTGAATCATGGCGCTTCACAAGAAAAGATGCCGAAAAAGGATGACAGCATGATAGCAACTTGGCTTTTAATCTGCCTTGCCATCCCAAAAAACAAAAAAGCCTTCGATGACTCAAAGGCTTTTCCTATTCTGGTTCGATGATCAATGACTAACCCGCTATTGCTGCGACCTTCGCCCGTGCAGCATGCAATTTCTTGTAACTGTCGAGCAGGCGCTGGTGCCTGTCCAGACCGTCCAGATTCATGCCGATTGGCGTCAAGCCAAAGAAGCGCACGCTGCCATCTACCGAACCCAGCACCGCATCCATCCGTGGATTGCCAAACATCCGGCGGAAATTGACGACGTAATCGTCGAGCTCCATCTCATCATCCAGCAGCACTTCCAGCACCACATTCATGGCCTGATAAAACAATCCACGCTCGACAGTGTTGTCGTTGTATTGCAGGAAGGCTCCCACCAGTTCATGCGCTTCCTCATATTGCTGCAAGGCGAGATTGATCAACAGCTTCAATTCCAGAACCGTGAGTTGTCCCCAGTCCGTATTCTCGTCAAACTCGATACCGATCAGCGTGGCAATGTCACCGTAATCATCCAGCTCATTGTTCTCCAGACGCTCAAACAGTGCTTCTAGAGCATCATTGTCGAGGTGATGGAGATTCAGGATATCCGCACGGAACAGCAGTGCCTTGTTGGTGTTATCCCAGATCAAATCTTCTACCGGATAGACTTCCGAATAGCCTGGCACGAGGATGCGACAAGCGGTGGCCCCGAGTTGGTCATACACCGCGGTGTACACCTCTTTGCCCATGTCCTTCAGGATGCCGAACAAGGTCGATGCTTCATCGGCATTGGAATTTTCGCCGTCGCCAGAGAAGTCCCATTCGACAAATTCGTAATCAGACCTGGCGCTGAAGAAGCGCCATGACACCACGCCGCTGGAATCGATGAAGTGTTCGACAAAGTTATAAGGCTCGGTCACGGCTTCGCTTGCAAAGGTCGGCCGCGGCAAATCGTTCAAGCCTTCAAAACTGCGCCCCTGCATCAACTCCGTGAGACTGCGTTCAAGCGCCACTTCCAGGCTCGGGTGTGCGCCGAACGAGGCAAACACGCCGCCCGTACGCGGATTCATCAAGGTGACGCACATGACCGGATAGCGACCGCCCAGCGACGCATCCTTTACGAGAACCGGAAAGCCCTGCTCTTCCAGGCCTTTGATGCCGGCAACGATCCCCGGATACTTCGCCAGCGCATCTTGCGGCACATCCGGCAAGGCGATTTCGCCTTCCAGAATTTCCTTCTTGACTGCGCGTTCGAAAATTTCCGACAGGCATTGCACTTGCGCTTCAACCAGCGTGTTGCCGGCGCTCATGCCGTTGCTGGCGTACAGGTTTTCAACCAGGTTGGATGGGAAATACACGACCTCGCCATCTGACTGCCGCACATACGGCAACGAACAGATGCCACGTTCGGCATTACCCGAATTGGTGTCGATCAGATGGGAACCACGCAGCTCACCGTCAGGGTCATAAATTTCGCGCGTGTATGCATCGAGGATATCGGCAGGCAACGCATCCTTGCGGCCCGGCTTGAACCAGCGTTCGTTTGGATAATGCACGAACTCGGCATTGGCAATGTCCTCACCCCAGAACGCACCAGCATAGAAATGATTGTTGCTCAGGCGCTCGATATATTCACCCAAGGCCGACGCCAAGGCACTTTCCTTGGTCGCACCCTTGCCGTTGGTAAAGCACATCGGAGAGTGCGCATCACGGATATGCAACGACCACACGTTCGGCACGATGTTGCGCCATGAAGCGATCTCGATCTTGATGCCCAAGCCTGCCAATAAGCCCGACATATTGGCAATGGTTTGCTCAAGCGGCAGATCCTTGCCAGCGATATACGTGCTGGTATCGGCATCCGGCTTCACGGTCAGCAAGGCTTGCGCATCGGCATCCAGATTCGCCACCTCTTCAATGACAAATTCAGGTCCGGCCTGGACGACTTTCTTGACAGTGCAGCGTTCGATGGAACGCAAGATGCCGCGGCGATCGGCTTCCGAAATATCTTCCGGCAGTTCGACCTGGATCTTGAAAATCTGCTGATAACGGTCTTCTGGATCGACAATATTGTTTTGCGACAGACGGATATTTTCGGTCGAAATATTGCGCGTGTTGCAGTACAACTTGACGAAGTAAGCGGCGCATAAGGCCGATGAGGCCAAAAAATAATCGAACGGCCCCGGCGCCGAGCCATCGCCCTTGTAGCGAATGGGCTGATCGGCAATCACCGTGAAGTCATCAAACTTGGCTTCAAGACGAAGCTTGTCGAGAAAATTGACTTTAATTTCCATGAGCGGAATTCCAAAAAATCCAAAATAGAAAGCCCTGCTAAAACAGGGCTTTCATCGTCAATACACTAGCGAAAAATATTTCCCAAGGCGGAAAATTATTCCCACTCGATCGTCGCAGGCGGCTTACCCGAAATGTCGTAGACCACGCGGTTGATACCGCGTACTTCGTTGATGATGCGGTTCGAGACTTTGCCAAGCAGCTCGTGCGGCAGATGTGCCCAATGCGCGGTCATGAAATCCAGCGTCTGCACCGCACGCAATGCCACCACATATTCGTAAGTACGACCATCACCCATTACGCCAACCGATTTAACCGGCAGGAAAACGGCAAAGGCCTGGCTGGTCGCGTCGTACCAGTTCTTGTGGAACGCCCCGTGACCACCGCCAGCAGCCAGTTCGGTCGACAATGGAAGGTCGGTATTGCGCAGCTCTTCGATGAAGATCGCATCGGCGCGACGCAACAGATCGGCGTATTCCTTCTTCACTTCGCCAAGGATACGCACGCCGAGGCCTGGGCCCGGGAATGGATGGCGATAGACCATTTCATGCGGCAATCCGAGCGCGACGCCGAGCTTGCGCACTTCGTCCTTGAACAGTTCGCGCAGTGGTTCCAGCAGTTTGAGATTGAGCGTCTCTGGCAAACCACCGACATTGTGATGGCTCTTGATCGTGTGACCTTTTTTACCCTTGCCCGCGCTTTCGATCACGTCCGGATAGATCGTGCCCTGCGCCAGCCATTTGGCATCCTTCAGTTTGCCGGCCTGATCCTGGAAGACTTCGACGAACTCGGCACCGATGATCTTGCGCTTGGCTTCCGGATCGGTCACGCCCGCAAGCTTACCCATGAACTGTGCGGTCGCATCGACGTGGATGACTTTCACGCCCAGATTCTTGCCGAACATGTCCATCACCATCTTGCCTTCGTCGAGGCGCAACAAACCATGATCGACGAATACACAAGTCAGTTGATCGCCAATGGCACGATGGATCAGTGCCGCAGCCACACTACTGTCGACGCCGCCGGACAAGCCGAGGATCACGTGATCCGTACCGACCTGATTGCGAATGCTTTCGACCGCTTCGGCGATGTAATCGGGCATGTTCCAGTCGGACTTGCAGCCGCAGATTTCATGCACGAAACGACCGAGGATCGCTTCGCCCTGGACGGTATGCGTGACTTCCGGATGGAACTGGAATGCGTAGAAACGACGCTCTTCGTCCGCCATGCCCGCGATCGGGCAATTTGGCGTCGATGCCATCAGCTTGAAGCCGTCTGGCATGGCATCGACCTTGTCGCCATGACTCATCCATACCTTCAACATGCCGTAGCCTTCGGGCGTGGTGAAGTCACTGATGTCTTTCAACAAGGCGGTATGACCATGCGCACGCACTTCCGCGTAACCGAATTCGCGCACCAGACCGTTTTCGACCTTGCCGCCCAATTGTTCGGCCATGGCTTGCATGCCGTAGCAGATACCCAGCACCGGCACACCGAGTTCAAATACCGATTGCGGTACCCGCGGCGTATCGCCTTCGATCACGGAGTTCGGTCCGCCGGAAAGGATGACGCCGGCAGCCCCATACTCTTTGACAAATTCGTCACTCACATCGTACGGAAAGACTTCTGAAAACACGCCAGCATCGCGGACGCGACGGGCAATCAGTTGCGTAACTTGCGAACCGAAATCGAGGATGAGAATTTTCGAATGCATGGAGATAACTTTACGAGTCAGTATGGGAACAACAATTCAGAACAAACTGCAGTGAAAACGCCAAGGGCATCAATGCAGTTGCCGTTGGATCAGTGCCAGCAGATCATCAAGCAGGATTCGGTCACCGGCAGTAAAGGCGCGCGGGCGATCATGGATCAATGCCAGAGTGCCAATCACATGCCCGGATGCGTTACGCAAGGGATGCGACAAATAAAACCGCACATCGAACTGATCGACCCTGCCTAATGCTGGCTGGAATGGTGAAGACTGCGTGGGCAATATCTGCAGCACGTTGTCCGCGACAGACTGCGCAGCACTGAATGCATGCGCCGATGATTCCTGCAGCCAGTCCAGTCGTTTGCGCCAGCTCTACATCGAGACGTAGCAAGCAGGCGGCAACCCCAAACAGATGCTTGCCCAGACGTTCAATCCTCTGCAGCGTCTGCGCCGTACTTTCCGGCACTGACTGCTGCGGTGGATTAGCTGCCGTCTCTACCGTCTCTGCCAACTCTCGCGCTTGCATAATGCGTCTTCAGCCCGATCAGTCGGCGCGGTAGTTCGGTGCTTCCTTGGTGATCTGTACGTCATGCACGTGCGACTCACGCATGCCTGCCGACGTGATTTCGACGAATTCAGCACGTTCGCGGAATTCATCGATCGTGGCGCAACCGCAATAACCCATCGAAGAACGCACACCGCCAACCAGCTGATACAGAATCGCGATTGCACTGCCCTTATAAGGCACGCGACCTTCAATGCCTTCCGGCACAAATTTGTCGACGTTGTTGGCAGCATCCTGGAAGTAGCGATCAGCCGAACCTTCAGCCATCGCACCCAGACTACCCATGCCACGATACGATTTGTAGCTACGGCCCTGGAACAGGATGACCTCGCCCGGCGCTTCTTCGGTACCGGCAAACATGCTGCCCATCATCACGCTCGATGCGCCGGCGGCCAGCGCCTTGGCGATATCACCGGAGAAACGTACGCCACCGTCAGCGATACATGGAATGCCGGTGCCCTTCAGGGCTTCTGCCACATTGGAGATCGCAGTGATCTGCGGCACACCAACACCCGCAACGATACGCGTGGTGCAAATAGAACCCGGACCGATACCGACCTTGACGCCATCCGCGCCGTGATCAGCCAGCGCCTTGGCAGCAGCAGCGGTAGCGATGTTGCCACCGATGACGTCCACGCCCTTGTAGTTATCCTTGACCCAACGCACGCGATCCAGTACGCCCTTGGAGTGGCCATGTGCCGTATCCACGACCAGCACATCGACACCTGCCTTGACCAACAGATCGATACGCTCATCGTTATCCGGACCGACGCCGACCGCTGCACCAACGCGCAGCTTGCCGAGACCGTCCTTCGACGCCATCGGATGCTCGGTCGCTTTCTGAATATCTTTTACCGTGATCAGGCCGCGCAGTTCAAATTCGTCATTGACCACCAGCACGCGCTCGAGGCGGTGCTTGTTCATCAGGCGCTTGGCTTCAGACAGATCCTCGCCATCCTTGACGTAGACCAGCTTGTCCTTCGGCGTCATTTTTGCGCTGACCGGTGCATCCAGTTCACCTTCAAAACGCAAATCGCGGTTGGTGATAATGCCGACAACTTTCTTGCCTTCCACCACAGGAAAGCCGCTAATGCCATGCTGTTGCGAAAGCGCAATCACATCGCGGATCTTGGTGTTAGGTGGAATCGTGATCGGATCGCGCACGACGCCCGACTCAAAGCGCTTGACCTTGGCAACTTCACGCGCTTGTTCACGTGCTGTCAGATTCTTGTGAATGATGCCGATGCCGCCTTCTTGCGCCATGGCGATTGCCAGACGTGCTTCGGTCACGGTATCCATCGCAGCAGACAGCAGCGGGATGTTCAGCGTGATGTTGCGCGACAGGCGCGTAGCAAGCGAAGTATCTTTAGGGAGAATGTCGGAGTGAGCCGGGACCAGCAGCACGTCATCGAATGTGAGTGCTTTTTGTAAGAGACGCATAGTGTTTTTCCTATTGGCGCAAAAGCGAATTATACAGAAATCCTTTTGCGCCGTCGCTGTCCGTATCAAAACAACGTCTTTTCCATGTCATTTCGTCTCCCGATTTGACTTCCTGCCCCAAGCATGGCGAAAATCAATCCCAAGCTGCCGCGTATCTCTTACCATTCTTCATGCTGTTCGCCCTGCCAATCAATCAAGGATTCCAATGACCTTCCCGCTTTTACAACCACTTTCCCTTGCAGTTTTGCTTTCGCTTTGCAGTGGTCTCGCGATGGCGCAATATGTCTGGCAGGACGAAAAAGGCGTGCGGCAGTATTCCGACACCCCGCCGCCGGCATCCGTGCCACCAAACCGCATCCTGAAATCACCCGGACTGCAGTTGAAAGGCCCGCCACCAGCGCCAGGGCCGACACCCGATGCCATCTTGGGCATGAAAAACGAAGATTTCCTGAAACGACGGGCTGAAGCAGCCGAGAAGGAAAAACAGGCGGCCGAACAAGCCAAGCAGGAAGACAGTCGCAAGAAGGGTTGCGAGCAGCTTGCACAATACCGCCGCCAGCTTGAATCAGGGGAACGTGTACGCCTTGTCGCGCCATCAGGCGAGCCAACCTACATGACCGATGAAGAGCGTGCCAAGGCGATGAAGGATACGCGGCAGTTACAGGAACAATGTCGGTAAGAATGCGGGAAGAAAAATCAAATAAAAAAGCCGGGACTCAACCCGGCTTTTTACTTTCCTGCCCATCCTTGTGCGCACGTCGTCGCCGCGAATCCTTGGGGTCCGCAATCAAGGGCCGATAAATCTCGATCCGATCATGCTCGCGAACCACCGTATCGAGCGTCTTGATCTTGCTGTAAATGCCAACTCGAAAAACCGAGATATCGATCTCCGGCATCTGCTCGATGATGCCGCTACTGACGATCGCCTGTTGAATGGTGGTGCCGGCATCCACCACATGCTCGACCAGCACTTGCTGCTCGGGGCGCGCGTAGCAAATCTGAATATGAATGGATGGCAAAGGATCAGCCATACACCTGTTCAGCGCGCTTGCTGAAGGAATCGACGAAACTGGTGGCGATCATGTTGAAGACCGGGCCGATGATGGATTCGATAATGCGATTGGAAAACTCGTACTCCAGATCGAAATCGATCTTGCAGGCATCCGCACGCAATGGCTTGAATGTCCACGTGCCATGCAAATGCTTGAACGGGCCTTCACGCAGTGTCATGGTCATTGAAACAGGACGATCGTTCCTGTTCTCGGTCGTAAAGCTCTGCTTGACGCCGTGAAAGTTGATCATGAGCGTAGCAACCAGGCTATTCTCAGTGCGCTCTTTGACCTCGACCCCGCCACACCAGGGAAGAAACTGGGGATAATCTTCTACCCGATCTACCAGCTCGAACATCTGTTCTGCGCTGTAACCGAGCAAGACTGATTTATGAACTGCCGCCATCGAATGGAACCGTTTGATAGAATCGCGAAGTTGCCATTTTACCTGACCCCTCGCCGAAACTCATGAGCATTGTTGATAACAGAAAAGCCTTTCACGACTATTTCATCGAGGAGCGCTTTGAGGCGGGCATCGTTCTGGAAGGCTGGGAAGCAAAATCCATCCGTGCCGGACGCGCACAACTGAAGGAAGCCTACGTCATCGTGCGCAAAGGTGAAGTGTTCCTGTTCGGCGCACACATCAGCCCGCTCGCCACGGCATCAACACATATTCATCCAGACCCGGTACGCACACGCAAGTTGCTGCTCAAGAACGAAGAAATTAAAAAACTCATCGGCAAGGTCGAACGTGCGGGATACACGCTGGTACCGATCAATCTGCATTACCAGCGCGGCTTTATCAAGTGTGAGATCGGGTTAGCCAAAGGCAAGAAGCAGCACGACAAGCGCGATACCGAACGAACACGCGATACCCAGCGCGAAATTCAGTCCGTCATGAAGCAGAACCGGCGCTGATCGCAAAGCTCATCTACGCATGTCCCACAACAAAACGGCGCTCAAGGCGCCGTTTTTTATTTATGAAACCGTAGAGATCACGTCTTGTTCTGCGACTTCACCACTTGCATCGCCGTTGCGATCAGGCCGCTCATGTCGCCCAGATTGGCCGGCACGATGATCGAATTATTCGTCTTCGCCATTTTGCCGAACGCCTCGACATACTGCTCTGCCACTTTGAGGTTGACCGCATCTTCCCCGCCCGGCTCGCGGATGGCTGCGGCTGTCTTGCGGATTGCTTCTGCACTCGCCACCGCAATCGACAGGATGGCGGAGGCTTCGCCCTGCGCGCGGTTGATTGCTGCCTGCTTCTCACCTTCCGAGCGCGCAATCGACGCTTCACGCTCACCGGTGGCGATATTGATCTGCTCCTGCTTGCGCCCTTCCGATGCGGCGATCAAGGCGCGCTTCTCGCGTTCCGCCGTGATCTGCGACTGCATCGCATGCAGGATTTCACGCGGTGGCGTCAGATCCTTGATTTCATAACGCAGCACCTTTACACCCCAGTTGCTTGCCGATTCGTCGATCGCACTGACGACGCTGTGGTTGATCAAATCGCGCTCTTCAAACGTCTTGTCCAGTTCCATACGACCGATTACGGAACGCAAGGTTGTCTGCGCAAGTTGCGAGATGGCAGAAATGTAATTGGATGAACCGTACGAAGCGCGCATCGGATCTGTCACTTGAAAATACAGAATGCCATCGACCTCAAGCTGCGTATTATCTTTGGTGATACAAACCTGCATCGGCACATCCAGCGGGATTTCCTTGAGCGAATGCTTATAAGCAATGCGGTCGATGAAAGGCAACACAATCTTCAGTCCGGGGCCCAGCGTTGCATGATATTTACCAAGACGCTCCACCACCCAGGCGTGCTGTTGAGGTACAACGTTGATTGTCTTGACGATAAAGACGATGACGACAATCAATAGAAAAATAACGGTAGTGGTGGTCGAACCGAACATGGATGCTCCCTGATTTATTGGTGGAATGTGGAATGAATAGGATGGAGATCAAGCGTTGGAGACAATCAGGCGATTGCCACGTGCCTCGCGAATCACGAAGACACCAGCGACAGGATTGCCGCCCTCTTCCAGTTCGATGTCCCACAAGGCACCGCGATAGCGTGCGCGTGCGGTTGCTGGCGCACCGGGCATAACATGCCAGTCGCTCACTTCCAGTGACTGACCGACATCGAGATTAACGTTTGGGTCGCGATTGGCATCGACCACTGGCTGTTTGCCAAAGCGGCTGCGACGCAATCCAAAGGTCGCAATGGCCGCCACAGCAGCGGCGACAATGCATTGAGACATTCCATCAAGACCGAGCAAGGCGGCAACACCGCCAGCGGCAGCACCGATGGCAATCATCAATAGATAGAAAGTCCCGGAAGCCATTTCAAGCCCGATCAATACGCAGGCAATGGCAAACCAAATCATCCAGTCACTCATGCATTTCCTCTTGTCTTGAAAGCAGCACTGCGTTTGTTCACCAAGTGGCAAACAAACGCAGTGTAGGACAAAAAGTCAGCGCGGTGGCGATTACGCCTTATTTAAGTCTGGCCGCGAGCGCCTGCCAGGTTTCCACCACCGAGTCTGGATTGAGAGAAAGCGATCCGATGCCTTCATTCATCAGCCAGGCGGCAAAGTCCGGATGATCGGATGGCCCCTGCCCACAGATGCCGACGTACTTGCCCTGCTTGCGACAAGCGGCAATCGCTTGCGAGAACAGCGCCATAACCGCAGGATCGCGCTCGTCAAAATCGGCCGCCAGAATTTCCATGCCCGAATCACGATCCAGTCCCAGCGTCAACTGCGTCAGATCGTTTGAACCGATCGAGAAGCCATCAAAGTAATTGAGGAACTGTTCGGCAAGAATGGCGTTCGATGGCACTTCGCACATCATGACGATACGCAGACCGTTTTCACCACGCTTCAAACCATTGTCTTCCAGCAGATCGATGACTTTCGCCGCCTGACCTAGCGTACGCACGAATGGCACCATGATCTCGACGTTGGTCAGGCCCATTTCTTCTCGCACACGCTTCAGTGCCAGACATTCCATACGGAATGCTTCGGCAAAATCAGGAGCAAGATAACGCGCCACACCACGGAAGCCCAGCATCGGATTTTCTTCGTCCGGCTCGTAACGCGAACCGCCGATCAACTTCTTGTACTCGTTCGACTTGAAGTCGGACAAACGCACGATCACCGGCTTTGGCCAGAACGCTGCACCGATGGTCGCGATACCTTCCGTCAGTTTGCTGATGTAGAAGTCGCGCGGAGAATCATAGCCACGTGAGACCGATTCCACGGCACGGCGCAAATCCGCATCGATATTCGGATAGCTGATGATGGCCTTTGGATGCACACCGATATTGTTATTGATGATGAATTCCAGACGTGCCAGACCAACACCGGCATTCGGGATGCTCTGGAATTCAAACGCCAATTGCGGATTACCGATGTTGAGCGTGATCTTGAGCGGCAGTTCAGGCAGATCGCCACGCGTGAATTCGGTCACTTCGGTTTCCAGCAATCCTTGGTAGATCTTGCCTTCGTCACCTTCTGCACACGAGACTGTAACTTCGACCCCATCACTCAAAAGTTCAGTCGCATTGCCGCATCCGACGACAGCCGGCACGCCCAGCTCACGTGCAATGATCGCAGCGTGACAGGTACGACCACCACGATTGGTGACGATCGCAGCCGCACGTTTCATGACTGGCTCCCAGTTTGGATCGGTCATATCTGCCACCAGTACATCGCCAGGCTGCACGCGTTCCATGTCGGCCGGATCAAGAATCACACGCACACGACCCGAACCAATTTTTTGACCAATGGCACGGCCGGTCGTCAACACGACGCCATTGCCTTTCATGCGGAAGCGCTGCTGCACATCGGTTGCCGTCTGTTGCGACTTCACGGTCTCTGGTCGTGCCTGCAGAATGTAGAGCTTGCCATCCTGCCCATCACGTCCCCATTCGATATCCATCGGACGACCGTAATGCTTTTCGATGATGACGGCGTAACGTGCCAATTCGATGATCTCTTCATCGCTGAGCGAGTAACGATTGCGATCTTCGTCGGCGACGTTGACCGTCTGCACAGACTTGCCTGCACGGGCTTCGTCGGTGAATACCATCTTGATCAGCTTGGAGCCGATATTGCGACGGATGATCGGCCTCTTCCCTTGCGCGAGCATCGGCTTGTGCACATAGAATTCATCCGGATTGACCGCGCCCTGCACCACCGTTTCACCCAGGCCATAGCTCGATGTAATGAACACTACATCGGAGAAACCGGATTCTGTATCCAGCGTAAACATCACACCCGCAGCACCGCTGTCGGAACGCACCATGCGCTGCACACCTGCTGACAGCGCTACATCGGCATGCACGTAGCCCTTGTGTACGCGATATGAAATCGCCCGATCGTTGTAGAGCGATGCAAAAACTTCCTTGATCGCTTCGAGCACATTATCGATACCGACCACATTGAGGAAGGTTTCCTGCTGGCCTGCAAACGATGCATCGGGCAAGTCTTCGGCTGTTGCAGAAGAGCGCACGGCGAACGATGTAGTGCTGCCGCTGTCCGCTACAAGCGCATCGTAAGACTGTGTAATTTCCTGCTGAAGGCGCGGTGGAAATGGTGTCTCTACGATCCACTGGCGAATTTGCGTTCCCGCCTCGGCCAAGGCCCGAACGTCTTCCACATCCAGACCTTCCAGACGATCGGCAATGCGTTGCGCCAGACTTGGTCCGGCATCGGTATGAGAAAGAAAATCGCGAAACGCTTGTGCAGTCGTTGCGAAGCCACCAGGGACACGTACACCCGCGCTGGCCAACTGACTGATCATCTCGCCCAGCGAGGCATTTTTGCCACCGACCGACATCACATCGGTCATGCGCAACTGCTCGAAGGGGAGTACATAGGAATCCAGAGACGTCACCAAAGCGCTGCTCTCTGGATGTAATGCGTTTGCCATACCAAACCTCTTTCAGGGGGTGAGAAGAAATGTCCGTGCGTGCATTGCAGCCAGCCGTTTGCGCTATTTTCCTATAGCGAAACAAACGAGCAGTTGAAAAATATTCTACCTAATGATGAACCATACAGAATATTGTGTAGATAATTAATTACTTACATCTTACTTACGCGGCACTTACATATCATGGCCCACATCCCAACACCGCTTCCTCTGCGCACCGTGTTTTTTGTCTCTGATGGGACAGGCATCACTGCCGAAACCTTCGGTCACTCCATCCTGAGTCAGTTCGAAATCCGTGTGCGTGCCGTTCGCCTGCCGTTCATCGACTCTATCGACAAGGCAGAAAAAGCGGTTCGCACCATCAACACTGCCTGCCAGAATGAAGGGCAGCGTGCGATCGTGTTCTCGACACTGGTCAAAGATGAATTGTCGGATATTTTGCGCAATTCGCAAGGCGTATATATGGATCTGATTCAGACCTTCATTGCGCCACTGGAACAGGAGTTCGGCTTGAAGGCAACCCACACCATTGGCCGCAGTCATACCAGCACCGATTCTGCAGCGTATAAAAGCCGGATTGAAGCGATCAATTTTTCGCTCGCGCACGACGATGGGCAGTCGAGCAAAAATCTGGAAGATGCCGATGTCATTCTTGTGGGCGTATCCCGCTCTGGAAAAACACCGACAACGCTGTTTCTTGCCATGCAGTACGGTATCAAGGCAGCCAACTATCCACTGACGCCCGACGATTTTGAACGAGGAAAATTGCCATCCAGCCTGATCCCTTATCGCGGCAAGATGTTTGGCCTGTCTATTGCACCGGATCGCTTGGCAGAAATTCGGAACGAAAGATTTCCTGACAGCAAATATGCCGCGCTTGCCAACTGCCGCTATGAAGTCAATGAAGCTGAACGCATGATGCGTCGCGAAGGCATTCGATGGATGTCTTCCACCACCAAATCAATTGAAGAAATTGCTGCAACGATTCTGCAGGAAATTGGTATGGATGCGCGTGCGCGTTAGCGATGTTCACAGCAAGCCGTCTGAACAATCTCAACGACGTGTGAGTTGACGTACCTGTTCAAAAAAACAGACTGCAGCACTGGCTGCCACATTGAGCGACTCGACATTCCCGAGATGCGGAATCGCAATGCGATGCGATGCCGCGGCCAGCAATGCCGGATCGACGCCCTGCCCTTCATGACCGAACAGCCAGGCGACAGGACGAGAAAGATCAAGATCGTAAAGCACTTGATCGGTATGTGAGCTGGTTGCAACAACATCGATGTGTGATGACGCGATCAACGCTGCCAAATCAACGTTCTCAAAAATATCGAGCACAAAGTGCGCGCCCATCCCCGCGCGCAAAACTTTGGGAGACCACGCTTGCGTTGTTCCGTTGCCGCAGAAAATCTGTTTAATCCCGGCTGCGGCTGCGCTACGCATGATGGAACCGAGATTACCGGGGTCTTGTACCTGATCGAGCAATACTGCGGAAAGAGAAAGATGCGATGACAAGGCTGGCGCTGGCGTACTGATCAAAAACAGAAGATCAATACCGTTTTCAACCTGACTAAGTGGCGTAAATAAGGCATCGGACAAACTGATGACGCGTGCATTGCCCTGCTCGCAGCGCTGCACGATTTCCTGCACTTCGCTATTCTGCAGTGCACGCTCACCAACGATACACAGCAAGGGGAAGCCAGTTTCCTGCAACCATGTTTTGCACAGATGCACGCCATCAAGCAGAGACTGCCCTGCCTTGCGACGAGCCTGCGCGCTGCTCGCCAGTTGCTTCAGTTCCTTGTAGTGGGCATTGTCACGCGAGGTGATGGCATGAATCGTCATGCGATTTCTCCATCACTAATCTGCGTCGCCTGCATCAGCAGTCTCACCGGTGCATAAGAAGTGCGATGCACAGGCGATACACCATGCAGACGCAAACGTTCAAGGTGCAAAGCGGTCGGATAACCTTTGTGTTGATCGAATGCATAAACCGGATACTGCAAATGCAATTGTCGCAACGCATGATCGCGCGCCGTCTTTGCCAGAATCGAAGCGGCAGAAATGGACGCGACCTTGTCATCACCTTTGATGATGGCTTCGGAACGTATGCTCATCACTGGACAGCGATTACCATCGATCAAAGCCAGCGTTGGTATCACGGATAAGGATTCGACTGCGCGACGCATGGCCAGCATGCTGGCTTGCAGAATATTGTGCGTATCGATTTCCATCTCGGAGCATTGCGCGATTGCCCAGGCAAGTGCGTGACTTTTGATTTGCTCTGCCAACTCGTCACGTCGACCTTCACTTAACTTCTTCGAATCACGCAATCCTGCAATCGGTTTTGCCGGATCGAGGATGACGGCAGCTGCGAACACGGGACCTGCGAGCGGACCCCGACCGGCCTCATCCACGCCGCAGATGATGTCATCATCCAGCGCCGAAAATAATGACAAGGTCAATTCGCTTTTCTTCATGCCAGCATTGCTCAAGCGGTTTTATTAGTATTGATCAGTTGCATGACAGCGTGCGCGCTTTCAGCGGCTGTGTCGCGCAACAGACTGTGATGCATCTCGACGAAACGCGCATGCAAGCGCACGCGATGCGCATCATCTTCAAGTTGTATCCAGAGTGCATCGGCAAGCGCTTGCGGCGTGGCTGCGTCCTGCAAGAGCTCCGGCACCAGAAACTCGCGCGCCAGAATATTCGGCAAACCAACCCAGGGCTGGTAGGCCATGTGTCGCAATATATGCCACGAAGCACGCATCATCTTGTACGCGATGACCATCGGCTTTTTGAACAAGGCGACTTCCAGCGACGCCGTTCCAGACGCAACCAACACGGCATCGGCAGCGGCAAGTGCCTGATGCGATTGCCCATCTGTCACCAGAACCGGCACATCCTGCAGACTAGCCTGCGATATCAATTCAAGAAAGTAACGATGGCGTGTCTCGCCGGCCATCGGTGCAACAAATTGCAGCTCTGGATCACGTTCCAGTAACAGCTTTGCAGCACCAACGAAAGCGACGGCATTGTATTTCAGCTCCGACATGCGGCTACCTGGAAGAATCGCAACGACGCGTTTGTCGTGATGCAAGCCAAGTGCATTGCGCGCGGCCTGTTGATCGGGCTCCATTGGAATGACTTGCGCCAGTGGATGACCTACGTAGGTTGCAGGAATACCGGCCTGACGATAGATCTCTTCCTCAAACGGAAAAATCACCAGCATGTGCGAGACAGATCGCTTGATTTTATTGATGCGTCCACCGCGCCATGCCCAGATTGATGGGCCGATGAAATGTACGGTCGGGATGCCAGCATCCTTGAGTTGCGCTTCCAGACCAAGATTGAAGTCGGGCGCATCAACGCCGACAAATACAGACGGACGCTCTTGCAAGAGCTGGTCGCGTAAAGCGTTTTGAATACCCTTGATTTCGCGATAATGCGCCAGCACTTCGAACAGACCACGGACCGACAGTTTTTCCATCGGAAAGTCGCTGACGAATCCATATTCGGCCATGTGCGGACCACCAATGCCGTGCATGTACGCATCGGGCAATTGGGATCGCAAACCGGATAAGAGACGACTGGCAAGCAGATCGCCAGAGGTTTCACCCGCGACCATGGCGATCTTGCTTCGCCCTGCCTGACTAGCGGATGATGCCACGAGGAGAGGCTTCGATGAACTCGCGCAACTGTTTGAGGTAAGGCGCCGCTGTTGGCGAGTTTTGCTCTTCCTGCTGCAGAGACAGCTTGGCTTCTTCGAGCGGTTGTCCCGAGCGATAGACAATGCGATAACCGCGCTTGATTGCGGCGATCTGATCACCGCTGAAACCACGACGCTTGAGGCCTTCGCTATTGATGCCAGCTGGTGCCGCGCGGTTGCCGGCAGCAGTGACGAATGGCGGCACATCCTGACTGACTGCCGCAGTAAATGCGGTCATGGCATGCGCACCGATACGGCAAAACTGGTGCACGGAAGTAAAGCCACCAAGGAAAACCCAGTCTTCCAGATGCACGTGCCCCGCCAGGGTCGCATTATTGGCCAGAATGATGTTATCGCCCAGTTGGCAATCATGCGCGATATGCACATACGCCATGATCCAGTTATGGCTACCCAGTCGCGTGATACCACCATCCTGAACCGTGCCCAGATTGATCGTGACAAACTCGCGAATGGTATTGCCATCGCCAATAATCAGTTGTGTGGGCTCGCCTGCATATTTCTTGTCTTGCGGCGCTGCACCGATCGAAGCGAATTGAAAGATATGATTGTCGCGCCCGATCGTGGTGTGCCCCTCGATCACGACATGCGGCCCGATCGTGGTATTGGCACCGATCGTTACGTTTGGTCCGATCACCGAGTAAGCGCCGATTTCAACCGACGAATCAATCTTCGCAGCAGGATCGATCAGCGCTGTCGGATGAAATGCCATCGTTACTGCCCTGCTGGCTGACTGGCATCGCTGATGGTGCGCATCGTGCACATCAGTTCTGCTTCCAATGCGATTTGCCCATCAACCGTACCGACGGCTTTGTATTTCCAGATACCACGCGCATTGCGCAGGATTTCAACGTCCATTTTCAACTGATCACCTGGCTCGACTGGACGCTTGAAGCGCGCGCCGTCAATACCGACGAAATACACGACGCTATTGTCGTCAGGCTTCAGCCCCATGGTCAGGAATGACAACAATGCCGCTGTCTGCGCCAATGCCTCGATCATCAACACGCCAGGCATGACAGGTTTGTGCGGAAAATGTCCGTTGAAGAACTCTTCATTCGCCGTCACGTTCTTGATGGCGGTAATCGTCTTACCCGACTCCCAGGTCAATACGCGATCAACCAGCAGCAGCGGATAGCGATGCGGCAAGTACTGTTTAATCTGGTTGATATCAAGCATTTTGCTGACAGGTGTGTTCATTCTGTAATTCTTTTATTCCGTTTTGTCGCCAAGCGATTTGATGGTTTTTTCCAGCTCCCGGATTTTCTCACGCATTGTCGACAAATTGCGCACGATCACCGCAGATTTTTCCCATTCGGCATTTTTTGCGAGAGGATAAAACCCCGTATATTGTCCAGGCTCGTTAATGGAGCGCGATACTAGACTGCCGGACGAAATGTGAACTTTGTCCGCAATGGTCAAATGACCCAGCACCATTGCCGCCCCACCAAAGGTGCAATACTTGCCAATGATCGCGCTGCCAGCCACACCTACACACCCGGCCATCGCGGTATGCGCGCCGATATGGCAGTTATGCCCGATCTGGATTTGATTATCAAGTTTGACGCCGTCTTCAATCACCGTGTCGGCCAGTGCACCACGATCAATAGATGTATTGGCACCAATCTCCACATCGTCACCAATCCGAACGGCGCCCGTTTGTGGAATCTTGATCCACGCCCCACCTTCGTTCGCAAAGCCAAAACCATCGGCGCCAATCACGGCACCCGATTGAATGATGCCCCGCGCCCCGATATGGCAACCATCCAGAAAACTCACGCGCGGATGGAAATGCGTGCCTGCACCGACATGGGCATTGCGACCGATGACACAACCGGCATCGATGACGCAATCATCGGCAATTACTGCTCCTGCGCTAATCACCACATGCGGACCAATCACTGCCGATGCTGCAACCTGCGCAGTTTCATCCACGAAAGCAGTCGGATGAATCCCTGCAATACGTGAAGGTGCAGTCAGAGCGACAAAATACTGCGCCGCGCGCGCAAAATACGCATAGGGATTCGGTGTGACAATACGCGCACCGGCATAGTCTTCGCCGATTGCATCATCGTCTTTTTCGGACAGAATCAGACACGCCGCTTGCGTCTGCGCAGCGTGCGATCTCAGCTTGGGATTGGATAGGAAAGTAATATGCGACGCGGACGCATCGCTTAAAGGCGCAATGCCGACCACTGTAAGATCGGCATTGCCTATCAATCGGCCACCCAAGCGTTCGACCAAATCACCTAGTCGAGTGCTCATCGTTGCCTTGTCGTGTTATTTACCGAGTGCTTTGATGACTTTATCGGTGATATCGATGCGATTGCTGACATACGCCGCTTCCTGCAAAACAATATCGTATTTTTCCGCTTCCGCGATCTGCTTGATCACACGATTAGTGCGTTCAATAGCCGAAGCCGTTTCCTCGTTGCGACGCTGATTCAGGTCTTCCTTGAATTCACGCTGACTACGTTGGAAATCGCGGTCCAGATCAGACAATTCGCGTTGACGACGAGCACGATCAGATTCAGACAACACTGGTGCGTCTTTGTCGAATTTATCAGCAGCTGTTTTCAAACGATTAGCCAAATCCTGTAGCTCTTTCTGGCGTTTGGAAAACTCTTGCTCCAGCTTGACTTGCGCAGCCTTGTACGGCGCAGCTTCACGGAAAACACGCTCTGTGCTGATGAAGCCGATTTTAGCTTCCTGAGATTGCGCTGTGGAAATCAGACAGAAGCCTGCGACCAGCATTGCAGCACTTTTTTTAATAACTGATGATGTAATTGTGGACTTCAAAATAATTCTCCGCATTTCATGTGTCGATCACCAAGAGGACTATTATGCCTCAGGTGATCAGAAGCCTGTTCCCAACTGGAACTGGAAGGCTTGCGTGCGATCTCTCACCTCGGCACTACCACTTGCTGGATTAAGTGGCTTACCAAAGCTGAGTTTCAGCGGGCCGATTGGCGAAACCCAACTTAAACCGATACCAGCAGAGTATTTGAAGTCGCTACCGAAGCTTTGTTCCCGGCCAGCCATATCTTGTCCATATACATTACCCGCATCGGTAAAGATAAACCAACGCAAAGTACGATCCGTCCCCGATCCAGGGAATGGGAACTGCCATTCGGCATTCAGCACGATACGCGAAGAACCGCCCAGTGGATCACCGTTAGAATCCTTTGGACCTAACGAAGCACTTTCATAGCCACGCACCGAACCGATACCACCACCGTAGTAATTTTTAAAGATTGGATAACCTTTGTCACCAATGCCCTTACCGTAGTTCACCTCTCCGTTCAACGCCAATGTGGTCGAACTGAACAGCGGAAGGAAGTATTGATGTTGATAGGTTGCACGGTAGTACTTAGAATCACCCGCTGGAGAGACCTCAAAATTCGCACGCTGGAAGCGGCCGCGAGTTGGCACCAAAGCGCTATCACGGTTGTCACGTTGCCATGCAATCGTCAATGGCACACCAAATGCAGATGCGCTGTATCTACCCGGTTGGGATGTATCGATACTTGGATCCATCCGTTCCACATAATTCAGGAATCGCTGCGGACTATCTCGATAATTGGAAAGTCCTTTATAGACTTCCACTTCAGTTCGCTCCAATCCCGCTCCGAAAAATACGCGATCAACCTCAGAAAACGGCACACCGAACTTGACGTTAGCGCCGGTACTACGGAAGCGATAGTCACCCAAGTTGACGGTTGGCGGACGAGTCGTACGCGTGAAGACTTCGTAACTACGGCTAATGCCATCTTCCGTGAAATAAGGATTGGTGCTCGAGACTGCAATCGTCCGATTCAAGCGGCTGGTATTGACGTCGATACCAATGGTATTACCGCTACCAAAAGCATTTGCCTGATTGATCGAACCGCTCAAGGTCAGTTTTTCGTAGCTAGAAAACCCGGCGCCCAGCATGATGTTACCGGTCGGTTTTTCAGTTACACCCACATTGAGATCAACCTGATCGGTACTGCCTGCCACATCGGGCGTTTCTACTGTCACTTCGGTGAAGTAATCCAGACGGTCAATACGATCGCGTGACAGTTTGATTTTTTCGCCGTCGTACCAGGAATTTTCATACTGACGCATTTCGCGACGGATGACTTCGTCACGCGTCTTAGTATTGCCGCCGATATTGATATTGCGCACATAAACGCGCTTGCCTGGATCAACGAGAATCGTGAAGGCAACTTCCTTCTTCTCACGATCGATTTGCGGATTGGCATTTACATTGGCGAAGGCATAACCGAAGTTACCCATACGATCGGAAATGCTCTTGGTGCTGGCTGTCAGCTTTTCGCCAGAATAGACATCACCTTTCTTGATCTGGATCAGCGAAGCCAGTTCGTCCTTGCGCCCCAGCGTTTCGCCTTCGATCTTCACATCAGAGACGGTGTACTTCTCGCCTTCGGTAATGTTGACAGTGATGAAAATATCTTTCTTGTCAGGCGAAATCGAAACCTGCGTAGAGTCCACGCGCATTTCGATATAGCCATTGTTTTGATAGAAAGACTTCAGCTTTTCGATATCGCCAGCCAGTTTTTGCTTGGAATACTGATCAGCTTTGGAATACCAGGTGAACCAGCCCGGCGTACGCAGGGACATGTTCTTGACGAGTTCTTTTTCGCTGTAGGCTTTGGCACCGATCACATTGATGCTCTTGATGCGCGAAACATCACCCTCTTCCACTGCAAACGTCACCGCAACACGATTGCGCTCGAGCGGGGTGACGGTGGTCGTGATGGTAACCGCATAAAGGCCGCGCGACAGATATTGACGCTTGAGCTCCTGCTCGGCACGATCGACCAATGCCTTGTCGTAGATACGCGATTCGCCAACGCCGATTTCCTTCAGAGCCTTGGTCAGTTGATCCTTGTCGAATTCCTTGGTGCCGGTGAACTCCACGCTTGCAATTGCCGGGCGCTCTTCAACGAAAACAACCAGCACGTCACCTTCCACTTCAATACGCACGTCCTTGAAAAAACCGGTTGCGTAGAGTGCCTTGATCGCATTCGCGCCTTTTTCATCGGTGAAGGTCTCACCAACACGCACAGGCAAATAACTGAAAACGGTACCAGCTTCCGTACGCTGAATACCTTCTACGCGAATATCCTTGACCGTAAACGGTTCCGCGGCCTGGGCGTACCCGGAGCAGAGAGCAAAAGCGGCAATGGCAACAAGACGACGGGGGAAAATCGGCAAAGAGAAACGCTCTGAATATAATTTCATTGGTATCGTAATTAGGTTACCCGTTAAGCGTTGCGAAGGCCGCAGCGCTCAAGAAACAAGCCGGTTGATGTCGTTGAAAACGGCTACCAGCATCAAGGTCATCAGAATTCCAATCCCTGCCCGCTGCGCAACCGCGCTGACACGCTCTGAGACTGGACGACCTGTTAAAACTTCCACAGCATAATACAGCAAATGCCCCCCATCCAGAACCGGAATGGGAAGCAGATTCATCACACCCAGACTGATACTCACAAAGGCGATAAAGCTCAGGTAACTGACCAGACCGATGCGCGCTGTCTGACCGGCATAATCCGCAATTGTGATCGGGCCCGTCACGTTTTTCCAGGAAACTTCGCCCACGATCATTTTGCCGACCATCTTGAGCGTCATCGCAGCTGTATCCCAAGTCTTGACTGCGCCTTTACCAAGCGCAACAAGTGGATTGCTGCCTTCCGTGATCATTTCAGGGACCATCGGCACTTCGACCTTAATCCGCCCGAATTTCTGGCCGTCCTGCTCTATCGCCTCCGGCGTTACGGCGAGCATCAGCGGCGAACCACCGCGTGTCAGATCAATCTGCAAAGTCCTGTCACCGGCAGCGCGTACCGTCTCGACGAAGGCCATGCCGTCGATAATGGCCTTGCCATCCACAGCGCGAATCAAATCACCTTCCATCAGACCCGCACGTTGTGCAGGACCATCCGGCATTACTTTGCCCAGCACTGCTACAGGACGCGCAATATCAAGACCGAGCTTGCCGAGAAAATCCCCTTCCAATTCATCCGCAGAGACAGACGCAACCGGCAAAACAACCGTACGACGTGCCAGCCCTTCAGTAGGGTTCGGCGACGAGACAACTTCCAGGGTAACAGGCTTGCGGTCGATCACCGCCTGCACCATTGCCCAGCGCAAGTCTGGCCAGATCTGCACTGACTTGCCGTTGATGCTCTCAACATATTCGCCGCCACGCAGACCGGCCTGCCATGCTGCTGATTGCTCGGCAGGTGCACGCAGTTTGGTGGAAGGCTCTGGAATGCCGTGCACAAATAAGGCGGCAAAGACAACGATGGCGAGCAGAAAATTAGCGAGCGGGCCGGCAGCGACGATCGCGATACGGCGCCAAACGGACTGATGCGTAAATTCCCGCTTCATCTCCTCTGCGGAAATCGGCGCACCGTCGTGATCGCGCGCATCCAGCATTTTTACGTAACCACCCAGTGGCAGGATGGAAACTGCCCACTCGGTCTGATCAGGGCCGAAACGTCTCGAATAGACGACCTTGCCCATACCGACCGAAAAACGCAAAACCTTGACCCCGCACCAGCGCGCGACAAGATAGTGCCCAAGCTCATGCACGATGATCAGGACACCGAGTACAACAGCAAAAGCAAGGATGGTTTGCAGAAAACTCATTATTGAATGAAAGTACTGGCCAATTCGCGAGCACGCCGGTCTTGCTCGAACACACTCTCGATATCCTCAACAGGACACGATGGCAAGCCATCCATCACTCGCGCAATCAAATTATCAATCACGCGATAACCGATGCGTTCGTCGAGAAATGCCTGCACGGCAACTTCGTTGGCCGCGTTCAAAACAGCAGGCGCCGATCCGCCTGCGCGCAATGCATCATACGCCAATTTAAGGCAAGGAAAACGAACCAAGTCAGGCGCCGTAAAGGTCAACTGGGCGATCTGGACGAGATTGATGGGCGCAACCCCGGAAGCGATCCGCTCGGGGTAAGCCAGCGCATGCGCAATGGGCGTGCGCATATCCGGATTGCCCAACTCGGCCAATACCGAACCGTCGACGTACGAAACCATGGAATGCACGACACTTTGCGGATGAATCACGACTTCGATGTCGTCTGCCGAAACGCCGAACAGATAATGCGCTTCAATGACTTCAAGGCCCTTATTCATCATGGTCGCAGAATCTACGGAAATCTTGCGTCCCATGACCCATTTCGGATGCGCGATTGCCTCGGCACAGGTCACGCC
>Ga0308164_10000971_pt1 | contig 37537 bp, 39 predicted proteins | sample PhyTR2_FD_201031 | JGI IMG/M metagenome (GOLD analysis project Ga0308164, IMG submission 201031) | Phyllosphere microbial communities from UC Gill Tract Community Farm, Albany, California, United States - DLSLT.R2 | ecosystem: Host-associated > Plants > Phyllosphere > Unclassified | place: USA... | reverse complement strand
GCAGGCGCCGCAACGCTGCGTACCGCCTGCAGCGTTCTGCGCATTCCGCCCGACGGCGACGAGGGGGACACGGTCCATGAAGCTCATCGTCAATTCCAGGCGCACGTCGGCGAAATACGGTCATGAGGAACGGCGCGACCACGCTCCGCACTCGGTCAGTGCAACTCATGTATATTGCATGGATTAATAAACCGTCTTGGCGATGGCCCAGGCTTATGCGCCCGCGGTCGCAATCCCGGTTCAGTTGACGGGGGGCTTGCGACGATAGCTCAGCGCCTCGGCGATATGGATCCGTGTCACCTCGGGCGCGCCGGCGAGATCGGCGATCGTCCGGCCGACGCGGAGGATCCGCGTATAGCCGCGCGCGGTCAGCCGCATCGCCTCGGCCACCTGCGCGAGCAGCTTGCGACCCGCAGCATCGGGTGTCGCAACGGCATCGAGGACGGGGCCATCCGCCTCGGCATTGGTCCGCACGGGATGATCCCGATAGCGCTCGGCCTGAACCGCGCGCGCCGCGGCGACACGCGCTCCGACCACTGCCGACCCTTCCCCCGCGGGCGGCATCACCAGATCCGCCGCCGTCACCGCCCTGACCTCGACGTGCAGGTCGATCCGGTCGAGCAGCGGCCCCGACACCTTGGCCTGGTAATCCGCAGCGCAGCGCGGCGCGCGTGCACAGGCGAGGCTCGCATCCCCCAGATGTCCGCATCGGCACGGGTTCATCGCGGCGATCAACTGGACGCGGGCTGGAAACGTGACGTGCGCATTGGCGCGTGCGACGCTGATCGTGCCGGTCTCGAGCGGTTGGCGCAGCGAATCGAGCACCGCGCGCTGAAATTCCGGGAGTTCGTCGAGGAACAGCACGCCGAGATGCGCGAGGCTCACCTCACCCGGCTTGACCTTGAGCCCGCCCCCCGTGAGCGCCGCCATCGACGCCGAATGATGCGGCGCGCGAAACGGTCGCGTGCGCGTCAGCCGTCCGCCCGTCAGCGTCCCCGCGACCGACTGGACCATCGACACTTCGAGTGCCTCGGCCGCATCGAGCGGGGGCAGGATTCCCGGCAGGCACGCGGCCATCAGCGACTTGCCCGACCCCGGCGGACCGCAAAGAAGCAGGTTCGATATGGCTACACCTCAATAGGGTGTTAGCACATGGCCCCTCTCCGCCCCATAGGACGCTCAGCTTTGAAACGAACCCAATTCCGGACAGTCAGACGGTCCAACTTGGTTTCTAAAAGTGGACACCCGTTCTTCGCAGGCCAGCTGATGAGCCACCAACTTTCCGACACTTGGAGCCATTATCTCCGCCCAGCTCATTTCGGCCATACTGATGTCAGCATCAATCGCGATCATTGAACTTGTGCAAAGATCCAAAATATGGCCAACTCGGCCTCACCAAACTTGGGGGGGGGGGCACGATGATACGGAGATTGCTGACGTCTTGCGCGGCGTTCGCTACGCTGTCCGGTTGCGTTCAGCAGTCACGGCCGCTCCGCGGAGCAGAGCCAGCACCCGACGTAGCGGGCAAGTGGGACCCGCTCTCGCGACCCATGGTTCTGGTCCAGCCGGGCGAGCCCCTCCCTCAAGCCGGTCTGAGAGTGGGGTTCGTGGCGGACGCGCAGATCCAGACGCGTAGCAACTACAACCGCGTAACGGGCTACAAGGGACCCATCGAGGACTCGCAGGTGCAAGGCGCGATCCGCCCGCCCGCGCTCGACTGGGCGGCGCGCTCGATGCTGCGCAGCGATTTGGCGCAACTGGCGGCGGAGGGCGCCAGAATGATCTTCTTTCTCGGCGACGGCGCCAACAATGGCTGCTACGATGAATTCGCACTAGGCTTCGAAGACGGTGCCAATGTCGCGCCGAACGACGAAAGCGTCCTCGCTCTCCTCGACCGGTTCCGGCGGACCAGCGGCGTGCCGATCTACTTCATCCTCGGCAACCACGACATTCTCGGCGCCGGCAGCACCTCCAATGTGGACGCCCGCAAACGGTTCTGCAAATCGGAGCGAGGACCCAACCGCTACATCACCAAGTTCGAGGCGATGCAATGGACGGAGTCGTTCAACCGAGGCAACGCCAGTCTCGCCGACGCCGGCGCATATCGATCGAACTTGGCCGGCAACGAGGACGCGATCCGGCGGAACTGCGGCGGGGCCCAGGTCGTGCAGGACAGGAGGCGTGGCTGCTATCTCGCGGCCACGGTCGACCTCTCCATCGACGGTCGCAAGGCGCAGTTCCTGCTGCTCGATACCAACGACTGGGCCGACGTCGTGACCCTGTTTCCTGGCTACGAGCAGAAGGGAGCGCGGGGGGCGATGACGTTCAGAGACCAGGGCGAGGTCCTGTCCCAGACGAGCTGGTTCGACGCGAACGCCTCGCAACCCGTCGCGGTGCGATTGGCGCTGAGCCACTACGACGTCGGCGGCTTGCGCAACCAACTTCCTGGACTGACCTTCTCTAACAAGAGCCAGCGCTATATGAACCTCTTCACCAAGGGAGAGGACCGGGCGGCTCCGATACAGACCCACGGCTACGTCGTAACGGGCCACACCCACACGGAGACCTACGTGAACGAGCCGCGCCGATTCGCGATGGACTGCGGCGCGCTGCCAGGCTTGTGCGCCGACACCAACCGCTTCTCGGTCGACGAGCTGAACATCGGATCCACGACCGACTACACCAGCTTCGCGACGCTGGCGCAGATCGATCCGGACCCTTCGAGGTCCGCCGACATCCACTTCAAGCGGGTGGCGGTCCGCGGGTGCGAACCGGTCTGGGCCGATATAGAGCGCGGGATCGGATGGCCCTCTCTGGGGGTCAACACCGGCAAAAAGACCCGTTATGCCTACCGCAAGCTCAAGCTGCGCGAGGTCCAGCCGATCTGGGCAAGGCTGCGCGCCTACGCCGGGGATGACGAGCACAAACTGAACTGCATCGGCGTTCATGCCGCCAGGGTCGAAGCCGGTGCGGAGGGCAGAGCCGAGCCGGCGGACCGGTGAGCCGTATTCTGTGCAGCGCGACCGGAGCCGCTCTCGCGCTGACCGTCGCTGGTTGCGGACCGTCGCTGAAACTCTCGGCCGGGACGCCGCCGCTGATCCTGACCGCTGCGGCGGCCGCTGGGATCGGCGACGCGCGCGGACGCTTCCGCGAGATCCTGTGCGCCGTCGACGCAGCGCGCGGCTACTACCGCGACCGGCCGTGCGACGCCCTCCTCCACCGACTCGACGACGAGCCGGCAGCCGGGGGCGGGCCGGTCGCGCTCGGCGTATCGGCGGTCAGGCTGCGGATCCGGATCGTGCCCGGGATCTTTGGGCAGTGCGCCGAGGACCGCGCGACGCCGTTCCTCGACGCCGTCGAGCCGAGACCGGGGCAAGGCTACGACATCGGCCGGTTCGGCTTCGACGTGGCCGCTTTGCGGGTTTCCGGACGCGGCAGCAGCGCGCAGAACGCCGCGCAGGTCGATCAGCAGCTGCGTGCCGAGCTCGCGCGCAAGCCGCTCGCTTCTGGCGAGCGGCTTGTTCTCATCGGCCACTCGAAGGGCATGAGCGACCTCATCGAGTTCGTCGCCCGCGCGCGATCGACGCCTACCGACGCACAGGCGACCTCGTCGCTTCCGGACGGGTCGAGCATCGTCTCGCTGTCCGGCGTCGTGGCCGGCACGCCGATCGCTGACATGGGAGAGGACGTCTACCGTCCGCTACGCAACCTCTCCGTGCCGGGCTGCGCCGCCGATGACGGCGGCGGAGTGACGAGCCTGACGCGTCGCGAACGGCTGAGGTTCCTCGCGCGGTATCCGCTGCCGGCGGACCTCCATCTCTACTCGGTGGCGGCGTTCACGCGACCGGCGAACATCTCGGCCGCGTTGCGCCCGACTTACGACGCCTTGGCGAGGACCGATCCGCGGAACGACGGCAACGTCCTCTTCACCGACAGCATCATCCCGCACAGCAAGGTGCTCGGCTACCTCGATGCCGACCATTGGGCCGTGGCGATGCCGTTTGAAGTGTATGCGCTCGCATTCGCGCGGGTGGCGGCGAGCCGCAACCACTTCCCGCGTGTTGTCCTGCTAGAGGCGATCGCACGGATGCTCGCGGAAGATTACCAAGCGGAGCACGCTTCGAGCCGAAGGCTTGAACCCGCCGCGGGGGAGCGTCGGCCGAATGACTAGGTGTTTAGTCGCGGCATTTGGTGGATCGAATTGGACGATAACCGGTCTGGCTCTGACGTCCAGATCTTAGCGATGTATTCGCAGGGGGTGAGCCCGCTGAGCGACTTGAGCCGGCGGGCGAAGTTGTAGGCGGCCATCAAGTCGGCGAGGTGCGTCCGGAGCTGGTCGTGGGTCTCGTAGTGGAAGCGTTTGACGGTCGCTTCCTTGATGGTCGTATTCATCCGCTCGACCTGGCTGTTTGTCCAGGGATGGTTCGGCTTAGTGAGCCTGTGCGCGATTTCGTCGCCTCGCAGATCATGTCGACGCGCGTCTGACGCTACCAAGCCGTGTTCCGGTTGCGCGGCTGCTCGGCGAACTTCCCCTGCGGAACCGCACTAGCGCCCCCCTGCATGCCCCCGTCTACGCTGCAAGCCAAGCGGCTGTCTCGATCAGCCGCCCTGAGCCGCGATCGGCCGGGGCCATCTCCGCCTCCTCTCCCGCCGCGACAGGCGCAAAGCGGGCGGTGGACGCGTCGCTAAACCCAGGGCACGAACCGGTCGAGCACAGCGCCAAGCGGACGCCTATCGATGGGACAACGCGCTCGCCGCGCTGACCCGGGTCCATGCGCGACCGGGTGGGGCCCGCCGCGTAGCGGCGATTTGGCGAACGCTCGCCGACGAGCAGCGCGACCCCGTCCGCCGTGCCGAAGCCATACTCAACATTGCAACTGCGCTCGAGCATGGGTCGACCGACGACCTGCAGCAGGCGATCGCGATGTCGGAGGGGGCGCTCAGCCGCCTCCGTCTGCGTGAGACCGGTCCCGCCCCTCACCTGCGCCACGCGCTCAACCACCGCCTCGTAGAAGCTGTTCCTCACGGGGCGACCATGCTGGCCGCCCCCGGATGTGTCCAGCTCATCCTGAAAACGCCGTTCCTGCGAACCCGTGCCGGCCGAGCGCACCGATCAGCCCACAGCGATCGACGGTCGGCGACGCATCGGTCATCCACCGCGGATCGGCGGCTCGAACTCGTCCGAACGGCCATGGCGCTCGGTCCCGCGCACCCGGTCGAGCGAAGCCCGGTGCTCGTCGATGACGGCCGCCCACTCGTCCTCGAAGCCAACCACCGACGCGGGTTCACGCGACGCATCTCCGACGCGCGCGACCAGGACGTCGTTGACCACGATGTCGGGCACGTCGGGATTGAACAGCAGGCGGGCTGCGTCCGCGCGGTCGTCCGCGAAGCCCATCCCCGGCATCTCCGGCCGGGAGCGCCGCACCTGGTGCACGGCCGCCGCCAACCGGGCGGCAAGGTCGTCCGTCCCCAACACGGCGTTGACGCGCGACGCATCGGCCGCGGGGATCGAATCCGCGCTCCGCACGGTCGGGCCAAGCCCCCGGGGATCATCATGGTGGTGGTAGAAGAGGTAGGATCCGATACCGGATTCGACCAGGCGGTCGAGCTGGGTCGAATCGCCCGCACCCCTCCGCACATCGACGACTCGCGAGGTCGCGCGCTTGGCTTGAAGGAGGCAGACGACGTAGCGGGCGGCAGGTCCTGAACCGACCTCCAGGATGAGGCCGAAGTCGGCGCCGGAGCGTGCCTCGTTCCCGAGCGTCGCGTGATCGCCGATGATGCATGCGCAGTTCGCCGCGCCGGTCGGATCGGCGAACTGCGCCAGCGACGTGCGCAACTGCCCCATGTATGCGCCGTTGAGCTCAGGCTCGTGCGTCGATCCGAAACCCCGCGATGAGATCTCGATCGACGCATGTGTCACGCTCCAGAAGAGCGACCACGCACCCTTGTCGATGAACGCGTTCCGGCGGCTCATGATCCGGCAGGCCGCGTGCGGGTTGCCGGTGCCAACCGCCTCTATGACGAGCTGCCTCGACGTTCTCGTGAGCAGATCCAAGCCCCACAGCAGTTTGTAGAGCTCCCCCAACAGGCGGTCCTCGGCGAACGTCGCGGCTATCCCGCGCCGTCGCAGAGACGCGAGTTCGAGCGTCGAAGCCGGCGTGTTCACGGCGCCCTACCGCCTGCCCGGTCGCTTCCCCTCCCGCTCACCAGATCAACCAACGGGTCGGGGGGGTACGCCGGTCGCCGGCGGGTAGCGCCGCAGCGCCTCGACGAACTGCGCCGACGGGTAGATGTACCCGACCTCGATGGAGGACAGGCGCTCGGGGCGCTCGACCACCAGGACGCGCTCCTCGCGACCGCTGATCAGGATCGCCACGAGGAAGTACGACGGGACGATCAGCAGCTCCGCCAGGTCGTCGTCGTCACCGAGGCGCTCGTCCAGCGACCTGATCGCGTGCGACAGCGCCTCCGCGAAACCGGTCTCGGCAAGCTCGACGACCTCCTGCCCGTCCTCGCCGGCGACCGACGCCGCGGTGAAGGCGGTTCGCTCCCCGCGCAGGATCTGGTGGCGCCATTCCGCAAGGTCGTCGGTCACGTCGCGAAGCGGGCCGTCGAGACCATGCAGCCGGTCGGACCGCAGCGACCGCACCGGCAGGCTCTCGGCGAGCTCGAGATCGCCCCCGTCGACCAGCCCCGCCTCCTGCGGCACCATCCAGCCGACCTGGTCAGCGACGCTCATGCGATCCTGCTCGCTCAACCCAGCGACCTGCACCATCACTGCACCCCCTTAATGGCGATGTTAAGGTAGGAGCTGTCCAGCCGGCCCAGGCCGTAGCCCCGATTGATCCGCCGGAAGCTGCGCGGCCCCTTACCGTGAAAGCTGTCGTGGACCTGGTACTTCCCGTCCGCCTCCCGACCCACGACCAGAGCGACGTGAGCCCCGCCGTCGTCCCAAACGTAGTAGACCTCGACGGGCCGGCCCGCCGAAAGCGCGTCGTCGAGATCCGCGGCGGAGGTCCCAGGGACGGCCTCTCCGACCTGGATGCCGTAGCGGTCGTAGGCATCCTCCGGGAAGCACCCCTGGTTGCAGCCATCCTCCAGCGGCTCCGCGCAGCAGCTGCGGTTGAACTTGTCGCCGGCCATATCGCACTGGCTCACCTCGGGCCGTCCGAAGTAGCCGAGCAGCATCTGGCAGCAGGCCGCCCAGCACCACATGTCCTGATCCTGCCGGCGGTACGGGACCTGCGCGGGAAGCACGATCGGCTCGACCCCGGCGAAGGCCGCGACGGGCGAGGTCCGGATTGGCAAACGTGGACGGCTCCTTATCGGCAACGCACCTCTCCATCACGAATGTTCAGCCGGCGAGAGGCTAACGCCGCCACGTCCGCACGGCAACTCGCGATACTGCCGGATTGAACGCTTCCGGGAAGGCCGCGTATTGCGGGCCGGGCCGCGCCGTGGCAGCCTGCGCGGACTTGCCTTCCCAAGGAGGACGGAACGATGCGGATTGCTGCCATGGCGGCCGGGGGACTCATGCTGAGCGCCTGCACGACCTCACTCTCCGTCTCCGAGCTGGCTCCGCCCGACGCATCTGCCACCGCGAGACAGAAGACGCTCCCGGCGGGGCTCGTCTACCATCTTCCCGCCGCGGTCGTGACGCCGGCGGCCTTCGTCGCCATCCGCGACTGCCCGGTCGACGCCGATCTGGCGAAGCAGCTGAAGGACATCCGCCCCACAGGCGTGAAACCGGTCACCGAAATCACGTTCGTCGTCGGCGGGGCGCTCGGCGTAACGCAGGTCCCCGACCAGGCCATCGTCATCGACTACCGCAACCTCCAGAAGTTCCTGAAGACGACGAGCCTCAGCCTGGAACGCTGGCCCAACGGGATGCTGAAGTCGGTGAACGCCAGCGTCGAGGACCAGACCCCGGAGGCGATCGCCGCGCTCGCGGCGGCCGCCGGCTCGGTGGCGCTGCTGGCGACCGGGGCGCCGGGCGCGGGGGCGCTCGCCATGGCACCCGGGGTCGTCGGTGGCCGCCCGGCGCCGGGCGGCCCGAGCCCGGCGGCCGCGGGGCGCAGCGAGCGCGTCGGCTTCCTGGCCTGCAACGCCCGCACCATGGACTTGGTGTCCCGACGGAAGGCGGCGGCCAAGGTCCGAGACGATGCGGTCAGCCTCCTGGACACGGCGAGCGCGGCCGCCTCCAGGCTCGGCGGCCAGGCGAACGCGGACCAGGCCGCGCTGGACAAGCTCAAGGCCGACGTCGCCAAGCATTCGGCGAGACTGGAGACCGCCACCGGCGAACTCGCCGGAATCGACGCGCAAATCACCCTGCCCCTCAACATGATCGCGGCCGCGGGCGGCGGGACGCCGACCGCGATCCCCGACACCGGCCAGATCGCCCCCACGCTGCTGCTGGGTGGCGCGGTCATGACCCCGTCGGCGCTCGATGCGTTCGTGTCGGCACACTTCGTCGACGGAAGCGCGCTGCTCCCCAGTCGGAAGCGCAAGTCGTACGACCAGCGCGCCTGCGCTTGGAGCGACGTCACTCGCTCCGCGGTGCCGGACGAGACCTGTACCGGCCTGAAGGCGCTCCGGCCGGTCCTGGCGAAGGTCGCCCGAATCGAGATCAACGACAAGACGCTGCGTGCCGTCGCCGCCGGCGCAGGTGACCAGCGGCCGGCGAGCACCGCGCTGATCAGCGTCAGGAAGGCGAAGGACGGCGTGCCCGGCGCCGAGATCGCGGCCAACCAGGGCATCATCTACGTCGAGCCCCGCAAGCTCAGGATCGAGATGACGACCGCGGCCATAGGTCCGACGTCCCTCGTCTCGCCGGTCCGCGTCGTGAAGTCGGCCGACGTCTCCATACCCCAGCTGGGGCGCTACCTCTCCCTCCCGGTGCGCGCCGGCTTCGGCGAGAAGGTGCAACTGCAGGCGACGTTCGCGGAGGACGGCTCGCTGCTCACGGCCACCTACGCGAACCCCAAGACCGGCGGGCTGGCGGTGGCGAACATGCTGAGGGACCTGGCCGGCACCGCGGTGACGACCCGCAACGGAATCGAGGACCGTCGCCTCAAGCTCGCGAAGACGCGGTCGGAGACGCTCGCGGCACTGGTTGACGCCCAGGAAAGCGCGGGCAAGCTCACGCCCACCACCGATCCGCTCGCCGACATCAACGCGCAGCTGGCACGGGCCAACGCCGAAGCGTCGCTCGCCGAGGCCGAGGTGCGCATCCAGGCCGCGCGCGCCAGGCTCCTGACGCCCTGACTCGCCAGCACCGCCCCGGTGTCCCGGGCGGTGGGCGGCATGGTCGTTACTCCCCATGGCCGCGACCCGCTGCAGGTTGATTCAGCTGGGATCGCGCTGACCGACAGCGCGATCGGGCAGATCAGGGCCCGCCGGGGCCGTGCGCGCCGGCAATCACGTTCACCATGAAAGCGATTGGCGGCCGCCGCGCGACCGAGGCGGAGCCGTTGCCGCCGGTCGCGCCACCGCGCTCGCCCGCAGCGATGATCGGGCTAGCATCATCAGCAATCGCAACGGGATAGGCCTTGTTGCGACCGCGATCCGGGCTTTGATCCGACACACGCCCAGGCGCCCACACCGAACGGCCCCGCGTGACTGGAGGCCAATCCGGCATCCGACGGCGACCTGCCGGCAATGGTGAACGGCGCGTCAAACATAAGACCTAAGAACTGTGGAAGTCCGGGAAGTGAGGTTGGCTCTCAGACGAGAGTGGAAAAAGCCGCGATGACCGCGACCTCAAGGAGTGACACATGAGCGCGAGCGAACAACAGGAGATTGCGGGCATCTATATGGGAGCGCTCGCGCATGTGTTCAGCGGGAAGCCCGGCAGACTCCACGAGTTATCGACAAGGTCCAGGTGATCCTCAGCGGAGACGCACCCCACGGCCTGCAGCTGATGCAGTTGAGCGAAACCGTGCGCAGGACCGGGCGGCCGGTCATGACCGACGCGAACCTCAACGCCTGGACGAAGCTGGAGATCACGGGCACCAAGGGCGGCAAGCCCCGGCACGTTTGGGTCGCCAACAAGCTGGTCCGCGAGATCCGGAACTACGCGAACCACGGACGAGCTGACGCGGTGTCAGCAGGCATGGCGATCGGGAACGCCGATCCAGGCACCGTCTTCGTGAACGGCGCGGAAACGGGCGCGATCGCCGGCCGCGCGATGCGCGCGCAGCAGCTCTCCACGATCTTCCGGGACGCGGTGCGCGCGGCACTGCCCAGCGAGCGCATCACCATCACTGACGAAGGCGGCGAGCGGGAATACGACCGTCCCGCAGTCCGACTGTACGACACCCGGCACACCTTCGCGCTTCGCCTCTTCAGGAGGCTCACCGCCGCCAACAAGGACCCCCGGGACATCATCCAGGGGCGGCTCGGCCACAAGCAGAGTGGATATGGCTACACCTTCTCAGAATGGCTGTTAACTTTGATATGCCCCATTCAGCGGGTCGTTGACGCCGCCCGAGACCAGCCGTTAAGTCCACAATCTAGGTTGACGCCGCCGCAGTAGGTCGCCGGCCGAGCAGGGGCGTTCAAAAATGGATGAGACCAGCGACATTTATTTTGGAACTTACGTAGGTGAGCTCATCTTAAAACCTCTTTCTGACGGGCGCCGTATGAAGCTCTTTCAAGACTTTGGATTTAATGACCTCAGAGAAACGAACTGGAACGTTCCCCGACACGCAATCGTTGATGGCGCTTCTATTCCTCAGTCACTCTGGTCAATAATCGGTGGTCCGTTCGAAGGTAAGTACAGAGACGCCTCCGTCATACACGATTACTTTTGTGATGTGAGGACACGCCCTTGGCGCGATGTGCATAGAGTGTTCTACGAGGGTATGCGAGCGTCTGGCGTCGGCGAAACGCGTGCGAAAATAATGTATGCAGCTGTGTATTTTAAGGGTCCAAGGTGGAATGACACCGTGGTTCATAACTCAAATATCAAGGCAGACGATAACTTAGTGTCCTTTAGAATTCGTCACTCAGATTTTCAGCTCAAAGTTCTTGATGCAATCGGTCTCGATAACCTAACCGCTCACGAGTTTCTTAAAAATGGAAATGCGGCTTACCCACAGGGCGAAAGAACGTTTCTAGATCTTGAGATTTTGTCTGACGCGATTGCTACCGAGAACCCGAGCCTCACTGAAATTGAGGCCGCTATCGATAGCTCTGTTGAGGTTCTTGAGCCCTGGTGGAATGAACACGAGAGATCGTTCGAAGGGCTCGATCGAATGAAAGAATAAGCCCGCTTTTTCTGCCTGCCATAGAACGCAGAGAAAAGACGCCTCCTCCTCGCGAATGAGCCTTAAAAGCAGCATAGCCGATTTTCACGAGTTCCAGACATTCGCCGGACACCCCTTCTGCCCGGCCGCGCGCCCATCAGCAAATCCGATCAGGCTACGCTCGTCGTTAAGTGGAAAGTTCGGTTCGGCAGGCCCGACCAATCATCAACGACCTGCCGTAGACAGCTTTTCGTTGGCACCTTTTACACATGATGGTTAGCCTGCCGTCGATGGATGCGATCGACATGAACGTGGCAGTTGGTACCGCGCTTCAGAACCTGCTGAATGGCCGACTGGCGCTGCTAGCCGGCGCAGGTCTGTCGATGGCGGCGCCCAGTCAGCTGCCGAGCGCATGGACGCTCGCCGAAAGAGCGAAGGCCAAATACGACGCGCGATACGCCGGTTTGCTGCCCCCGCTTCCAGAGCAGATCGAGGATCAGGCCGAGTTCTTCTTTAACACGGGCCATCTCGGATCGGTCTACCTGACGGAATACATCGATCACAATGCGTTCGCCGGCGCCCCAAACCCCGGCCACTTCGCGGTTGCCGACCTGCTTCTCGCAGGCGCCTTCAGGATGGCAATCACCACCAACGTCGATCAGCTGATCGAGGCTGCCGGTCTGAACCTTCACGGTCAGGTCTTCATGGGCATCGACGGCCATGGCCTCGCTACGGCGCAAGCGGGTACCGCACCTCTCCTGAAGGTTCATGGGTGCTGGGTCACGGACAGGTTCAACACCGTCTGGGCGCCGGGTCAGATCAATGCATCACCCGTTCGGGAGCGGATCGAGCGAAGCGCCATCTGGCTCCAGGCCAACCTCCTCAATAAGGACCTGATCGTCGTCGGCTACTCAACCGACTGGGACTACCTGAACGCGGTCCTCGAGCAGACGCTTGGCGTCGTCGCACCCTCCTCCGTCCTCATAATCGATCCTTCGAGCACCGCCGACTTCACCGCGAAAGCGCCGGTTCTTGCCGCCCTCGCCGACCGTTCGGCGAACGCCTTCCACCTTCAGGCGTCCGGTGCCGATTTTCTGGAGTGTCTGCGGCGCGCCTATTCCGAATCGTTCCTGCGCGTAGCGCTCGCGCAAGGGGCGACGGACTTCGAGCTGATTTCAGGATCACCTCCGGATCCCGGCCACCTCGCTGCCCCGGCGACCGATCTCGACTCGCTGTGGCGCATGCGGCGCGACCTGCTCGGCTGCCGACCGGGCGATCCCGCCGGGGATCGTGACCCGCCGAACGAACCGGCGGTCGGTCTGACGCTCCTCGAGCTGCAGGCAGCAGGTGCCGTTGCTGACGGATCGTACTGGCGGGTGAACGGGCGGACGGTCCGGGTGCTTCGAACCCCGAACGCCTTCCTTCACCGCGTCGAAGCCGACTTCGCGCGCGAAACCGCGCCATCGGCGGCTGCCGACATCGTCGTGGCCGTAGGCGCCAACGAGGTACATCTCCACCCCAGCATCGCCCGCTCATCCACCGGCACCATAGCCCGAGGCGGCGGTTCGCGCTGGGTGATCCGCGAAGGTCTGGAGGACGCGATCACATGAATCACACGATCGATGCCGCCCGGGAAGTGCTGGCAGACGGCGGCTTTGCGGTGCGTGAACTCTCTTCCACGGCAGACGCATCGGAACGGACACCGGGCGTCCTCGCTTTCGAGGACGACACCGTGATCGGCTTCGTAATTGCCTACGAAACGACAGCCGCCTTGATCGCCGACTGGCGAAAAGCGTCGGACGTCCTGATGCTCGAGCAGGCGGAACTGCTTGGGGCTGCCGGCCAGAAGGCATGGAACACCTACCTCGTGCTGCTTGCCGCGGGAGAAGCAAGCTTCGGCGAAGCGCTGGCGCTCGGCCAAGTCGAGGAGGATCTGGAAGGGATGCGTAAGATCGCCCGGGCCGCAGTTGCCGGGCCCACGGCCGCGCGGAGCGCCCTCCTTCCCCTACTTCCGTTCCGCGCCGCGCCGGTACTCGAGCCCGTCGACATGCCGACCGAGATCCGCGAGCGGGCCGGCGATCTGGATCCCGAGATCGTACGCGCCTTCCTGTCGCGTGCAGACCCGACGCTGGTGTTGCAGATCGTGGAGGACAAGGCGTGAAGATCGCGGAGATCGCCGTAAGTGGGTTCCGGGGCTTTCGCGCAGAGACCCGAATCTCGCTAGCCCCCGGTTTCAACGTGGTCGACGGCAGGAACGGCGTAGGTAAGAGCACGATCTTCGACGCCGTCGAATTCGCACTCACCGGGCAGCTGACCAAGTACGGCGACAGCAAGGCCGCCGGAGAGACCGTTGCGGACTATCTCTGGTGGAAGGGCGACGGGCCCTCCCCGTCATCCAGGTTCGTGGAAGTCACCTTCGTAGGCGCCACAGGTCCTCTCACCGTTCGTCGTACACCCATAGACGATCCGGACCCGGCCATCCTGACGGCGGTGGAAACCGCAATGATCTTCGCCGATGCGGCCCCGCCATCGCCGCTCAAGCAGCTATGCGCCTCCTCCATCATTCGCGACGAGCTGATCGCGGCGCTGAGTCTCGACCTGTCGGAGACGGACCGGTACGCGCTGCTTCGTCAGGCGATCGGCGCCGGCGACGCAGAGACATGGACCGAACGGGGTCAGGCAGTCAGCCGCGCAGCGAAACGCCGTTCCGAAGAAGCCAAGGCGGAGGTGACAGCAGCGACGACCTCGGTGGCGGATGCGCAGCGTAGGATCGACGAGATCCGTGCCGCTCTTACCCCGGACGACGCCATTGCCGCCGCAAGCCTGCGTCTTTCAGACATCATGGGCGGATCTCCTGGCTTGCCGGACGAACTTTCTGCGAACGGTCGGGAGTTCGTGGTCGGGCTGGAACGTGAGCTGCGCGAAGCTCAGACGCTGTTCGACCGCTGGAACGATGTGGCCGCAGCAACCGCAGGGCTTCGTCACGCCGAAGCCGACCTCGCCGAACGATCTGCGGCCCTCGATCAAGCTCGCGCCGAACGGGAAGCGTTGCCGGACGAGGAAGGGGCGGCCAGCGCGCTTGCAGACCTAGTGCACGATCTTCATCGCCTTCACCAGGCCGGTGACGGGATCGAACTTTTAGAAGGCGGATGCCCGCTTTGCGCCGCACCTCACGATCATGCCAGTCTGGCGATTGGGAAAGACCGTGCCCGACAGATCATGAATCGGTTGGACGCAGCGGCCGCCGAAGCGGCCCGACGCCGACAGGCGATCGGCGCGGCAGACGCGGCGATCGCCGCGAGGCGTGGTGATTTGGATCGTCTCGATGCCGAGCACGTCGAATGGCGAAGACTGGACGAATGGAAGAGGCGCACGCTCGGCGCCCTCCGTGCCGGGGCGACTTCCACGTCTGAGGAACTGGCGTCGATCCTCGACGCTCGGCGCGGGGATCTTGATGGCGCGCGCCATGCTCTTCGGATCCTCGCAACAGCCAATCAAGACGCCCAGCTCGAGCGAGCAGTCGCAGCGTTTGAGGATACTCGACAACGGCTGCAACGTGCGCAGGATCGGGCGGCTAAGGCCAGACGCGTCGAAGTAGCCACCGGTGCGCTGCACGACGCGTCACGCCGCGCCGCAGGCGAGACAATGGATCTTAGGCTGCAACGCGTGCTGCCGTTGATGGCTGAACTATACGGACGGCTTCGGCCGCATCCGTTCTGGCAGGACATCGAATACTCCGTGCGCGGTGACGTTAGGCGCTTCCTATCCCTGCAGGTGGGCGAGGGATTGAACCCGCAGTTCCTGTTCTCGAGCGGACAGCGACGCGCTACCGGGCTCGCGTTCCTACTGTCCATCCACCTGTCCTTGGCCTGGAGCCGCTGGCGGACAATTTTGCTCGACGATCCGGTTCAACACGTCGATGATTTTCGAACCGTGAACCTCGCCGAGGTGTTGGCTCAACTGGTGACTTCGGGCCGTCAGGTCATTGTGGCCGTCGAAGATGCGGCACTGGCCGATCTGCTCTGTCGACGCATGCCGGTCATGGCGCCTGGCGCGGCCTCGCGACTTACGTTGGGCCTGGACAACGAAGGGACGTCCGCCCTTGTGAAAAGGCGCGACCTGTCGCCATTGAAGCGCCGAGTGATTTAGCGCTGAGCTAAAGCAGCGATCTGCAGGATTGCTCCCTGCTTGCTCGCCAATGTTTTCCTATCTCCTCTCGCGTCCCGCGCGTGCAGGGCGAGAGCAGAAATTATTGCAAACCCGTGCCTTTTTAGCGAGAATGCTAGCCCAGCTAGGAGCCGCTTCGTTGTCCAACGTAGTCATCGGAATAGTACGTTCAACAGTGGACCATGGACGACCTAGGTAGAATCAGCCCGAATTCATTGGTCGGATCACCTTTCACTTGTAGACCGTTGCGGTCGTGGAGGCCTCCTGATTCCCGCATGAAGATTGCTCACCGCTTACTCGGGAGAGCACCTCATGAAGAACGTCCGCCTCACCAATTCGAACATTCTGAAGATCTCGAAGTCGCCTTCCGGCGGTACCAAGAAGTACCTCTGGGATCTCTTGGTCCGAGGCTTCGGGGCCTACAAGACCGCGGCCGGTCGCGTCGTCTTCGTCTACCAGTACAAGACCGACGAGGGTCGCACGACGAGCAGCAAGATCGGCGAAGCAGGCGAGATGACCGTGGAAATGGCCAGGGACATCGCCGCAGACTACGCTCGAGACCGTAGGCAGGGCATCGATCCCTTCGCCAAGCGCCGGCGAAGCGAGGAGGAAGCGGAAGCCCTCAGGCGGCTGACGATCGGAGCCTATCTCGACGACTTTCTTGCGCGAAAGGTCACGAAGGGCAATCCGATGAGCCCGAAATCAGAGCGCACGTACCGGCGCGACTTGGTCCCGTACATCGGAGAAGTCCGCCTTGATCTCCTGACCCCCAAAATCATCGACGACTTCGGACAGAAGCTGGTCAGGCGTGGCCAATCCGTCGTTCGCATAGGCTACGGCTGCCTCAAGACGATCATCAACGACGCAGTTCGGCGGGGCACCATCCAGAGGTCCGTCGCGCACGATTTCGAACTCCCCGCCATCAACAAGAGGACACGGCGCCTGACGGACACGGAGTTCGCCAGGGTGTACGAGGCCGGACGCGACCTCGAGGACGTGCGGGCGGACGCATTCGAGATGGAGCTGCGCACGGGCAAGCGTAACAAGGAGGTCGCCGGACTGCCGTGGGACGAAATCGATCTCGAGAAGCGTGAATGGAAACTGCCGGGCACACGAAACAAGTCAAAGCGGAACGCGCTCATTCTATTGCCCCATCAGGTGGTCGAGCTCCTCGAACGCGTCCAGCCCAACCCGGCCAAACGTCACGGGCCGGTGTTCACCCTGGACGGGATCCATCCGGTCGTGATGGGTTCGCAGGTCAAGGACCTCGTCGATGCCAATCTCCATCGACGCCTGGAGGCCGCGGCACCAGATGGAAAGTTCAAACCGCTGAAGCACTGGTGCTTCCACGACACCCGCAAAAATCCGACGTCGACGTTGCGCGAGCTGCCGTACCGCTACTCTAGGGACATCATGAACGCGCTGCTCGTCCACAAGGTCGGCGGCGACCTCGACGAGACCTACATGCTGACCGAACTGGTGGAGGAAGTTGGCGAGGCGCTCCAGAAATGGAACGACCACATGGACATGCTGATCACCCAGCCCGGAGCGTGGCCCGGCGGGCGTCGCCTCCCCCGCATGAAGCCCGCCGAGCAGGCGCGGCGCATCGCCCTCCTGCGCGAAGGCTGGCCCAAGCGGGCCGATCAGCAGCGCGCCGCGGCAGTCGCCGCCGAAGATAAGGCATCGATCGGCCCGGGCGGAGCTTCGGCAGCGAGGAAGAGAAGGTGGAGGAACAAGACCGGTCGTTCGTGATCCTGATCCCGGGCGAAGAGGAGAACCGGAATGAAAGCGACGCCCCGGCTCGCGACTGCGCGCGAGCATCCGCACCTGATCTCGCAGGGCGTAAGAAGGAACCGCCGGTCGCACATGGTGATCTCGAACGAACCCGTACCGCCATCCTCCTCGTTGAAGAGTCTCGTCTTCGTGGGACCTGGCCTCATCGACGATGCGGGAGGCCTGACATCGCTCGCTACCCGTACGATCGTGTCGCGGATGTCCGGGCTCGCCAAGACGTCCAAGGCGTCGTTCTGCGTCGTATGGTCGCCGGCGTCGTGCACGTGGTTCGAGCGGGACGGAGGTCATCGCGAAGGATTCGATCCGCCGGTGGGCGACGTGGCCGATCCATGGACGGGCCGCCACCACAATGCGCATGTGGAGTGGTGCTGGACCATCAGGCTTCCCTCCAACGCCGAATGGTCCCACTTGTGCGTCAGGCGCTTGGACAGCGATCTCGTCGAGATCGCCCCCGGTGAACCGATGGTCCTCGCAGACTTCAACGAACCTGCCGTGGCCGGCCTGCCCGACCCCGCAGCCGGAATGCTGTCCCCAGACGGCTCGCTGCACCCGCCGCGAACTTACCGCGGCCAGCGCGTCTCCGGCGTGCGCGACGAGTGGAAGCTGCTGGGTCCGGTGCAGCCAGCCGAGGACGGCACTATCCTGCGCAATCCATGGCCCGACGACGTGCGCGACGCATGCGAACGGATCGCCGGCATCCCCCTGCCCCGCCGTCTGACCGACGCCGCATGGCGCGCCATCGATCCGGAGCATCCCGACGTGACGTACGTGGGCGTGCGGAAGGCCGCCTGACCCGAGGGAATGGCCCGTTGCACGTGCCGCGACGGGCCGGCTATGCCGTTGTCAGGAGGAAGAACGCTTTGCACGACGTCGATGGCGACAGGGACTGGATCGCCGGGCTGGACTGGTCGAAGTACCGCCGTCCGCATACGGACTACGTGGGCGAAGGCTTCTTCCTGCCCGGAGTGGTCGAGATGTTCGCTCGTCAGGTCTGCGCCCCCTACCCCGATGAGATAGACTTCTTCCTGGCCAACGCCGGCAATACCCCACCAGGCCGCGTCGTCCCCGCGGAGGACGCCTTCGCAGCGGACGGCAGTCCCCTATTTTCAGTCCATCAGCGCCTAAATACGCTCATGCGATCGCATGCGGACGAACTGGAGGTAGCGATCGCGCGCGCCGACATGATCAGCAGGGAGGAATGGACCGCGGTGATGGATGCTGGTCAGGACGACTGGGCCTTAGGACAGGGCGCGCGACGCGCCGTCGATGGCCTTGCTCCCATCATCGCCCGAATGGCGGCCGAGAAGAAGATACTCTGCCATGCTCGTGATCGTACCGACAGCGGCAAGACCACGGATATAACAGGGCGCGAATGGTGGGACCTCGACCCGGAGCAGGCCATCCGACGCATCGCCAGCGGCGGCATCAACGTCGCAGATCCCTTCGGTCCCGATGCCGTTCCCGACCATCACATATTCGTGACGAGGGACGGGCTACAGAACGCCATCACCGAAGCGCAACGCACGGAATACGTCGCCATCGCCTTCGTCGAGTTCGGAAAATGGGCCATACGCCGGCGAGCGGACCACTATGCCGTGCAGGTGGCGGAGGTCACCGAATTCCTCATCGGGCTGATGGATTCCGGCAATTACGAAACCGCCATCAACGAGGACTTCGAGTACGAGGTGAAGGCGGAGTTCGGCGTACGCGGGCTGGGGCGCTGCTACGAACGGGCAAAGGCCGCCGCCATCGCCGAAGAGAAGAGGGCACGCTTCGGGAAGAGACGCAGGCAGGCCTGACGCCCACGGAACGAGCGAGCGGTCCTATTTCAAGCGGTGCCCCACCGGCGGCGTGGCGTAGTTCGTCACGATGAGGCGCGCGAACCGCAGTTCCCGGTTGTTGCGTGCGAGGAAGCGCATCACTCCTCGAAGGTCCCGCCGCGTGCCGCTCCATTGCGGAACACGCAACTGACTCACCGGGCGACCCAGTCCCGATCCGCCGCATAGCCTGTCCAGCGCCTCCAGCATCAGATCCATCCGGCCGTAGGAGAACCTGTGGTCGTGACGACGTCGATCAAAGCTGACCATCACGGTGCGTGGCGACGAGCGACCACCGGCGAGCCTCTCGAGCGTTCTGTCGTCCTCGCAAATCTGCCCCTGCACGTCTCGGAGGAAGCGTCTCTTGGGTCTGCTGCGCACATCGACGCGCATGTCGTCGAACAGCGTCTCGACCATTGCGCGGATGGGTTCACGATCGTCTTCGTCCATGATCGCCAATCTGTCGCATCGCGACGTCATCCGCAACATGCGCCGCCAACCTCGCCTCGACCATCCCGCACTGGCAGGCCTCCTCTACTGCGGGGCCGTCGAAAGCTCCACCGAAGCTCCACGCTTGCGCCGCGTGGAAGGGCATTTTCGTCATTCGACTGCTTAGGATGGTCGTTCGAAGGGCGATATCTGGATCGTCGCCGATCACTTCCGGTCGGTCAGCGACGGAGTTCAACATGCCGAAGGGCATCATGCCGGAAGACGAGGATCGTCTCGTCGACACCCACGAGGCCGCCCGCCTCCTGGGCTTGAAGGAGGGTACCCTCCGCAAGCAGCGCGTATACGGTGGCGGCTGCCATTTCCACAAGCTGTCACGCGCGGTGCGCTACAGCCTCCGCGACATCGAACGGTACAAGGCCGTGAACCGCGTCGCAAGCACGAGCGAGCACTGGGCCGCACGCTGAACGGATCGGCCCGCCAAAAGGCAGAGCCTTAACAACAGGAAGAAGACATGGACATGCTCCGCAAGGGGGGTGAGCGTAACCCGTTCGTCCTCGATACGCCGCAGATCTCCCAACTCAATCGCAGGGCGTCGGCGTGCGACCATCCGCTCGCACGCTTGGTGACGGTGGCGACGTTGGTCCCCTGCCCCGCCACCGTACTGGCGGAATGCAGCGTCCGGGACTTCGACAGGCGCAACGAAGTGCTGACGATCGCCTCACGGCATCGCGGGCACACCCACGTCGCTCTCGGCATGGCGGCGGCGGCGGCAGTGCGCGACGCTATCGCGGGACGAACCTCCGGCCTGCTGTTCGGCGGCGACCACGATCTGCCGATCGCGCCCGACCAGGACGCCATCGCCTACTTCAAGGAACTCGTCGCCGAGGACGGCGAAGGACCACTGCCGTTCGCATTCACCTTCCGCAGCATGCGCGAAGGCGTGTTCGCCGGTATGGCGGACGGCGGCGTGCCGCAGCAGATCGCCGAGGCACAGGCAGGCCTCCGCCACCTGACCGACGGCCATCGCCCCGAGACGTTCTTCCGCATTCAGGAGCGTGCGGCGTCGGACTGGTGGGCGGCGCAGCTCGGCGTGCCAGTGCCGGCGACCATCGACGTCATCCGGGCGGGACTGGGACGGCTGCGCTGGCGCGACGATCCTGCCGGACCCGCCAACAACGAGGGCGCCGGGGCGTGACGGGCGCGAGGCCTCGTCTGCCCGACCTGTCGTCGATGCGCATGCTGCTGAAAGGAGCGCGGGCGATGGGCGGGGCACACGGCGCGGTGCTGGAGCTCTGCATCCTGACCATGTGCCTCCCCTGGGAGGCGGTGGCGATCGAACTGGCGGAGGTCGATTGGTCCCAAGGATGCGTGCCCGTGCCGGCGCGGGGCGGCAGCCGTCGGCTGCTGCATCTTCCCCCCGACGCCGTTGTCGCGCTGGCGCGCATCGCCGGCACGGCGACGGGACGCGGACAGGCCGTGACGGGTGGGCGGGGTCGCCCGCTCGACCGGCGGGACGTGCGGCTCGACCGCATCCGGGCCCGGCTGGCGATCGCCGCACCGGACGTCGGCGAGCTGCAGCCGTGGAACTTCCACGGCCTGCGGGCGGCGGCGGCTCGCGAACTGCTCGAACGCGGCTGCGGGCATCAGGACGTCGTCCACGCGCTCGGCCTGAAGGCCATCGGCTCGGCCACCGTGCCGATCGGCGGGATCCGCACCGATGGCGACGCCGCCGGCCGCGCAGTGGTGCCGGTGGACAAATGGAACGCGATCCTTGCGGCACGCGGAAACGCGAGATGATGCCGCCTGCGCCGAGCGGCGCCGGCGGGTGTCCGGATGAAAGTAACAGCGGCGGAGGCGCCGGCCGGCTGGTGCCGGGCGGTGGAGGCAGGGGCCGGAGGAAAGAGGCCCCAGACCACCGCTAACGTGGCGATTGAGGAGCGGAGCAGCATGCACAAGGACACGATCGGCCTGCCGGCCAGATACATGGCCGCGAACGGAAGGATCGACGTCGACCGCCTGAAGGCGGAGACATCGATCGCCAAGGTCGCCGCGGACGCGACTGAGCTGAAGGCGTCGGGCGACGAGATGAAGGGGCTCTGCCCCTTCCACGCCGAAGACACCCCCAGCTTCTTCATCAACGAGAGCAAGAAGGCGTACCACTGCTTCGCCTGCGACGCCGGCGGCGACGTCATCGAACTCTACCGGCGTCTCCATCACGTCGACTTCCGTCAGGCATGTCTCGATCTGGCTGGCGCGGCTCCCGCCGTGCCGACAGCGGTCGCCAACCCGGTGCTCGTCGCGATGCGTCGGGCGGAGTCGGTGAAGCGGGCGCGTGCGATCTGGCAGGAGGCGACGCCGATCGGCTTCTCGCTGACTGAGACCTACCTGACCGCCCGCGGTGTCGGCCATGCCGTTCCCGGCTCGATCCGGCACACCTGCGTAGCGCGCTGGTGGGACGAGGACGGGCGCGAGGGACGTCGCGAACCGGCGATGGTCGCGGCGCTGCAGGACCGCGAGGGCCGCGTCTGCGGCATCCAGCGGACCTTCCTCGATCGCGAGGGGCGCAAGTCCAGCCGCGGCAACGCTCGGCTGTCGCTCGGTCGAGTCCGCGGCTGCGCCGTCCGCTTCGGCCCGGTGTCCGACACGGTGATGCTGGCGGCGGGCGTCGAGGACGGTCTGGCCGTTCGGTTGATGTTTCCGGGTGCGTCGGTCTGGGTGGCGGCCGGTGACGGGAATCTGCCGCACGTACGCTTCCCGGCCGGGGTGAAGCGCGTGATCGTCTGCGGAGACGCGGACGCACCGGGCAGGATCGCCGCCGCCGCTGCGGTCGGAGCGTATGCCCGCGCGGGTTTGGCGGTCGAGGACCTCGTCCCGCGCGCCGGCAAGGACTTCAACGAGGAGTGGCTGCTCCTCCACGCCTGAGCAGCGGACTTCCAACGTCGTCGACCAACTTCATCACCGGTCCGTCGCGTCGGCGGACTCCACCCAAGGAGTATGAAATGCCCAGGAAGAAGCCCCCCACCATCACGCTGCCCGTTGTGCTCGCGCCCGCCACCGACCTCGTCCGGCCCATGACGGTCACCGGCGACCTCGTCCGCGTCGATGCCATCTACCACGTGCCGGCGGTCCACCCGTCCGGCGATGGACCTTGGACGAATGAGGCGGACAAGGTCGCGTGGACCGATCCGCTCACCAGCTACGGCTGCATCATCCGGCGCTCGCCGAATGGTCGGTTCCTGGCCGGATACGTGTCGGTCCCGCCGAGCCACCCCCTGTACGGACGGGACGTCCACACCCTGACCGGCCTCGGCATCGCCATCCACGGGGGTCTGAACTACTCAGCCACGTGTGAGCATCAGGAGCGGGAGGAATACAGCGTCTGCCATGTCGTCAAGCGCATCGTGCCGGAGGGCTTCCAGCAGCGCGTGTACGCGAACGAGGCCGCCGATGTGCATGACGACGCCTGGTGGCTGGGGTTCAGCTGCGACAAGCCCGGCGACATCATCCCGGTCCCGTCGAGCAACCGCACCCGGCACGTTCCCCTGCCCGGCATCGAAGCGCCGACGTACAAGACGGAAGGCTTCGTCCACGACGAATGCGTTCGGCTCGCCCTCCAGCTGAAGGCGATCGAGGAGGATCGCGATCCCCGCGAGGCTGACCCCGGGCCCACCCCGATGCGGCGTCCCGTCCGGGAGCTCGGCAAGTGAGCGCGCGTCGGATCGATCACGAGCTGCCGTGGGGCAACTGGCTGCGGGCCGAAGCCGGTTCGCGCGGCCATCTCGTCGACGACGCAACGGGCGAGCGCTGGGCATCCCTGCGTGCGGCATTGTGGAACGGCCGGCTGTCGATGCCGGACTACAACCGGCAGCCACCGCCCGAGCTGCTGGAGACGATGCATGCGGTGCTGGCGGCGGCCGTCCGGCGGACCCCGACCTTCCACGAGCAGGCGTGCGAACTGTTCCAGGGCAGCGAGCCGTACTCCCGCATGTTCCACCTCTGGCTCGCAGGTCAGAAGCTGATTGTACTGGCGACGAACGGTCACGGCGCCGAGGCCGTGACGGCGGAGGGCATGGCCGTCCTCAACATGCTCATGGCGACCCGGCCGTACGACGTGCGTCAGGAACGGCCCACGGGGGCGACCATCGCCCAGCTCGGCGAACTCGGCCTCGGCCCGGAGGTGCGTGAGGAACGTCTGGTGCGCGTCGAGGAGGCGTCGGCCGGCTGGGACGCAACCTTCATCCGTCAGCAGGTCGCGGGCAAGCCCTCGATCATAATGTCGAAGCGGGGCGATGGTCCCGCCGCCGCCTTCCAGACCGTGTGGACGCTGCGCCTCGCCAACGTGGCGCAGCGTGACCGGTTCTTCGAATGGCTGTGCTTCCGGCTGGACCGCTGGATGGCATGGGCGGCGATGGCACACGACTACGGTTCGGATCAGCTGACCCACCACCTGCTGCAGGTCGCGGCGGCAGCGCTGGTCGATGTGGCGAGCGACGGGCCGATGCTGACGGCAGACCTAGGCAACTGACCATTGCCGACTACGATACTGGATGAGACCGGCCGTGCGGAAGCGCACGGCCGGTTCTCGTTAGTCATGGCCATCAGGTAATGGCCGGCGTATTCAATACCGATATCGATTGAGCAAATGCTCGCTCGTCGGACTGCTGCTCCAGAAGAAGTCTCAACGGGGTCGAGATTTCCCGATCGAGATCGGCGCGGCTTTGCAGTGCGAGCAATCGAACGCAAAAGAACCAAGCCTCCGGCAGACAACCTGGTCCGACCCCGCGCCAACGCCAAGCCGTATGCCGCTCGGTATCAATCGATTGCCCTGTCCCATCGACGACGAGATTATCCGTCGTCCATCCATCGCCCTTCGGCGGCCAGTATGCGACGTATAGCTTGGATATCTGCGCACCGTCCCATCCGGTTCCGCGCTCATCCTCCTCCCGCCATAGGCTGACCCCGAACGTCACCCAGCCGCGGTTCGCGGATCTACCTCGGGCTGGGATGAGCTTGTATCCATACAAGCTATATCCGACCGTCCATCCCTGATCGGTTTCCAGATTGGCTTCGTACTCCGAGTCAACGTCGATGCGCAGCGTGCCAAGTCCACCGTCGGCGAGAATATCCCGCAGCGCGAGCATGAGCGCGTCGATCTCGATGCCGGCCCGACCGGCATTCGCAAAGCTCTGCCACAACACGTCTTGTTCAGCCAACGGTCCACCCTCCTTCATACCTGACCACATCGTGCAGTCCCTGAAGCCACGGCTGACGGAACCGCCACCTCAGTTCGGTAGGCGCGACCAGGCTAATATCGTCCCAGCCGCGTATCGCGCTGCGGTGCTCCCGCAAGAGGAACGCCGTGACTGCCGATGCCCATCGTTTCACGGCGTCCGACGCATCGGACCTGCGGGAAAGGACGGCGACCGCCGCTAAGGAACGCCAGCTTCGAACCAGCAGCGTCCACGGACCGATGCCTCGAGCATCGACAAACGCTCGGTCGATTTCGACTGAACGACGGTAAAGCCCAGGCTCTTGGACAAGAAGGACATGGACTGCGCGACGCCTATCGCCCGGCTTCAACGCGGCCCATTGCGCTGCAAGTTCGCGGTCGCTCAGCGGAGCCCCCCACTTGATCTCAACGACGATCATCGGCCCTTCATCGTCCGCAAACACGAGATCAGGTTCCGAATATCGCGACCGTAGCTTTTCGTCGTCGAGGAACAATCGAGGCCAAAACACGGCGCGCAACGGCCCGGCGGAGTACTGCGGTGGCAACCCCAGCGCCTCGCGGACAAGCTCGATCGAACGCTGGCAGTCGTCTGGCGACATGAATTCCAACGGGCCGAAAACCGTCGAGGTCACCACGTCCTCCACCGGAACGCGGACGCCGGCGCTGCGAAACAAGCCTAGACGGGCTTTGCGATTGTTGATGGCATGCAACAAGGGTTTGGCGCTTTCCTCTACCGACGACCTAAGACGTCACCAGCCATAACTTTACAAGCTAGACCCTCTCGTCCTCATAGTCCGAGATCAATGCGAGATTCTTATTGTCCAGCGTACCTATCGGCTTGGGCCAGATTTCTCGTGCCTGTTCGAACAATTCGTCGGCCCTCATCAACATTCTCTCCTCGTGCCAATCCTCGTGACCGTCGAGAAGCCGCCGGTTGAGTTCCAGCTTGCTGTGGGCGTGAAGACCATCGCGCTTGCAGGCACCCGGCGCACCCTTCCACGGGCCGTTGGACAGCGACGGATTGAGACGCTCGCTGACGAGCGTAAGGTTGCCGATGCCGTCGACCGCCCATGACCGCGCCTCGGGCGTCACACCTTCTCCAGTCAGAGGCCAGTGTTCCTGCCAACTCTGCGGCATGACGTGCTCAATCTGCAGTCGCGACAGATCGAAGGTCAGGATCGGCTCTGCCTTCAGGTTAGAACGCTGCCATCTCTCCTCGATCGCCTGGAGGATCATCGAGACGCGATCGCGGCGGAGACCGTTGTAGAACTTCCTCTGTCGCCACTGCGCCCAGAACTCGTCGTCGTCGGGCCAGGAATCCGCACCTGAAACCGTGGCCGCAAGCTCGAATTCGATTGCAGGCGCGACGGGATGTTCGGCAGGCACCGTCGCCATCGCCTTCAGGAGGCGAAGCGCCAAGGCCCCATATCCACGTGTCTGATAGCCGCAGATCATGCGACGCACGAGATAGCTCTCCAAAGCGCTCGAAGCAGCCACGAGATCGGCTTCGTTCGTTCCTGTGCGCCCCATCAGCGCGAGAAGGACCGCATCGAACACCACGACGTCGAGGACGCCGAGGCGCTGCAGGAACCGGGAGAACCGGTCCGTACCCTGTTCTTCGGCGATACGCCTGAAGAGCTTCGCATCACGGGCGATCGCCGACATTACTGCAGGAACGTTGACCTTCTCGCCCGCGGATCCCTTCTTCAGGGCGGCCATCTGGCGCAGGAAGCGATCGTACAGATGCTTCGGCGAAATCGCCTCGGTCGTCTCCTTCGTCAGCCACGCTTGGAGGAAGGCATCGACCCGTGCGCGAGCCGCATGACCCGTACCGACCTTCCGTCGCCAGAACTCGTGATCGCGATCAAAGGCCCGCCAGTGCTCCTCATAGAGCGCAGCGACATCCAGCTTCTGTCGCGCACCTTCCCAAAGCAGCCAGTTCTTAATCAGATCGGCAGGCAGCAGCGGCGTGCCGTGCGCGTTCAGCGTCTCGAAGATCGCCTGGGGCTCGTCGCTCGGGTCGAGATCGAGCACGATGAGCTTGAGATAGTCCTTCAGCGCAGCTGCGAACCGCTGCGCCCGGATGCCCGCGCCCGATGCGTCGCCGGACGGAAGCAGGTACGCTCCAGCAGCGTCGCGAAAGAACCGATACGCCTCAGCCATGCGCGTTGTCTGCCCAACCGGACCAGTCGTCGCATCGCTGTCCAGCACGGCCTGGAACGGTGCACGGTCCTCGTTCGTCGGCCAGACCTTGTACTTCTCCTGCGGATCATAGGCCGTGTTGGCCGTCAGCATCGCCAGCTGCTGACGAGCGAAGGACGCCATGTGGGCCTGCTCCCCCTCCGCCGCGGACTCCACGGCCGCGAGCGCATGTTCTGATGCCTTGAGCAGAAGCTGAAGCGTGGTAAGTCGCTGCTGGCCATCAATGACCTCGCGGCGTGGCAGGCTTCCGGTCGGGTTGGGTGCCTGCTCGAGCACGATGGTGCCGAGGAAATGACTTGCCACGGACGCTTCGCCCTGCCGATTCTCGAGCCGTTCGAGCAGGCCGAGCACGTCCTCCCAGAGCGGCTCCCACTGCTCTTCGCGGTTCCAGACGTAGGGCCGCTGGAACAACGGCACGGTATGTCTGGTCTGAGTTCCGAACACCTGTGCGATTGGCATGTAGGTTGGTTGCACGCGACATCTCTCCGAACCGATCGCCCTTGGGCAACGACGGTGGAAGGTTAGCCGCTCTCACGGGTTCGACAAGGAAAATGCCAAACTCGAAGAAACCGCTGGCGCGAGAGTCGACGATCGTCGAAAATGATGCCGACCCGTCGATCACGCTTGCGTGACCGGAACGAATGGGGAACAATGATATGCGATGAAAGAAGGATTGCCCGTAATGCGTACCGGACACAAACCGAAGCGACCCAAGGTGCTGGACCTGTTTTCAGGTGCGGGTGGCATAGCCGCCGGTTTCGAGGACGCGGGGTACGAGATCGTTGGCGGCGTCGACTTCTCTAAGCATGCCATCGCGACGTTCACGCGTAACTTCCCGAACGCTCCCGGGATGCTGCGCGATCTGCGGCTCACCGACTTCTCCGATATCGACGCTTATGTCGACGGGGATGTCGACGTCATCGTCGGTGGTCCATCATGCCAGGGTTTCAGCACGTCGGGCGGGCTCAGCAAGTCCAGCGGGCGTGATGAGGCCGATCCCAGGAACCGCCTGTTCCTGAACTACATCGGCATCGTCGATCTCCTGCAGCCGAAATGGATCGTTTTTGAAAACGTCCCCGGTCTGCTCCTCTATGAGAGCGGCAAGGTAGCGCTGGACATCGTCAAGGCGTTCCGCGAGATCGGCTACACCATCGTGCCCATGATACTGCTGGCTGCCGACTTTGGCGTGCCTCAGCTGCGCAGGAGGCTCGTATTTGTCGGAAACCGCACCGGAAGCGAAATCTGCTTCCCGGCAGCGACCCATGGCAACCCCGACCTCTGGAAGAACTTCTCCCTCCCCTTCGCTCACCTCTCGCGCATCGGACATGGAAACCAGGGCGAAGTCCTCAAGCACGTAGGCTTCGAAGACGCCTGCGGCGATCTTCCTGCGATCGCCGAGGGTGGCCGGATCGACGGTGATCCGTACCCCACGCCGGCGAGGAACGAATTCCAGCGGATGATCCGAAAAGGCTCAGACGCCGTGCGTCAGCATGAAGCGGCAGATCTCTCGCGCCTCGACCACATCGCCGCCAACACTCTCGAGCAGGGTCAGAACTGGCGCAATTTGCCGGCGGACGTACTGCCACCCCGCTTTGCCAAGATCCGCCCCTATGACGCGACGACGCTGTTGAAGCGCCTGCGAGCCGAACTTCCATCCTATACGATCACGACCAAGTTCAACGAGGCGACCACCGGCGCCTTCATCCACCCGACCCAGCCACGGACAATCTCGTTGCGGGAAGCGGCGCGTCTTCAGTCCTTTCCCGATCGCTTCGTGTTCGAAGGCAGTCCGGCTGAAATACGGCGACAGATCGGCAATGCGGTGCCCCCGTTGCTCGCGCGATGCATCGCAGAGGCCATCATGCCAGCCGTGATGAAAGATGCGTTCGACGTCTCAATCCCGCATCTTCGAGACGTCCTGACCGTGGACGGCGCTCCGGAAGGCGGCGATCATCTCAAGCTCCTCGGTGCTCGTCGCAAGCCCGCGGACGCCCACCCCGTACTGCTCTGAGGCCACCATGCCGTATTTTGCACCGGAGCAGATCGAGACCTCACTGGTAGGGTACGAGGAAACGACGCACACCATGCTGATCTCGCTTCTCGCCATGTGGCAGGACGAGTTCCCGCTTGACGACGGCACGAACTATGCGGAATTCGGATCCAAACAGGAAACCGATCTGCTGGAGCGTCACTTCTCGCCCGAGGGTTGTCCGCCCAGTCATCCCCTCTTCGTCCCGTTCTACAAGACGCAAGGAAAGTCGCGGTGGCGGGAGCGGACGTATGCGCAGAAGAGCCTGCAGGCGCAGCGCAGCCGGCTACCCGAAATCTTCGTTAAGAAGCCTGACAGCCGGACCGAATGGGCCCTGCACCGGAATTACGTCGCCAACGCCCTTCGGATACCTGAAAAGTCGATCGGGTCACCGCCGATATCGCTGCCGGCACTGGCGGTTTGGATCTATCGAAACGACGATCTGGATTCCATCGACCGGGCGACGGAAAGGCTCGTCGCAGAATTCCGTCTCGATCGCGACGGCCTGATCGGCGACGATAGCCATGCATCCGTATTCACCCGCGAAGATACCTTCGCCATCGGCGATCCGCGCGAGCCGGCTGCTATCACGACAACCGATCTTCTGGCCGTCCTGTCCCGACGCAGCTCTCCCCCGGAAACCTCGCTCCAGATGACGACAGGCGACGATGCGGAACTGAAGAACGCTGGAGGCCTCGTCGATCCCGACGCGGTTTCCGCATCATGGGACTTCGACGTCGACCTGCTGAACGGCATCGGGGGATTGGAAGGCATGGAGGAAGCTGCGTTCTCCGCCGCAGCCGCCCTTCGCGCCGGCGATCACGTGATCTTCATCGGGCCGCCGGGCACAGGAAAGACCACGTTGGCGGAGGCGCTCTGCAAAGCCGCCTCCATACCGAGCACCCTTTCGACCGCGACCGAAAGCTGGACGACCTTCGAGACGATCGGTTCGTACTTTCAGGCGCCGCGAAACGGCAAGGAAGGCGGAGAGAAGATCGACTTCCTACCCGGTCTCATGCTCGACGCGATCACATCGGGACGCTGCCTGATCATCGACGAACTCAATCGCGCCGACATGGACAAGTGCTTCGGCGAGTTCTTCTCTATCGCTACGGGTCAAGCAGTCACGCTGCCCTTCCGCATACTGACGGATACCGGTTTCGAGCGAATTCGCCTCATGCCCAGGCCAGGCATCGTCGAAGACGACGTGCATCCGATCCCCGTCCCATCCTGGTGGCGTCTGATCGGGGCCATGAATGACGCCGACAAGGGTGCGGTCCGTCGATTGTCGCAAGCCTTCAAGAGAAGGTTCGCCTGCATCGCGGTCCCCATACCTTCGGACGACGTCTATCGCGGGATCATCGACCGAGCCGTCGCCGACGCGGACGCACCGGCTTCGGCGCCGATGGATCAGCTCCTAGGAATCCTCCAGGATGTCTTCGCGACGAGCAAGGCCGGGTTCGCGTCTCTCGGCCAACCGATGGGGCCGGCGATACCCTTAACGATAATTCGGCGAGCTACCGTCGAATGGAAAATGGACGAGAAGCGCCCGATCGGTCGGGTCCTGAACTCGGTCCTTGCGAATGCAGTCGCCCCTCTTCTTTCCGAACAAACCATAGATCGGGCTCAGGTCATTCAGGTTCTCGGCTCGCACTTGGAGAGCGTGGATCGTCTAATGGAAGCCATCGCTATGTGGAGCAGCCGGACGCGATGATCGCAAATCGGGAGGCGTGGCGCGAGTTCATCACGTCGCCCGAACACTCGGGTAGGTTCTTTTCGAGGATCGGCGACTCCATCGGCGCCGCCTTCTCCGAGCCCGTTCATATGGACGAACTGCAGTCCTTTCTGGCGTCGCTTCGGGATGGTGAAGACGATGTCACATTCCTCGCGACAGTCGTCGAGCTACTGGCCGGAGGCCACATCCGGTTCGTCCACGACGAACTCCCTATTCTTCTGGATCAGCTTTCCAGCGAGACTGCTCGGCGGGAGGAAATCGTCGGTCCGGCGATACAAGGAGCGGTCCGATGGATGCAGACGAACGTGGCGCGGCGGACCGGACAGCTTCTGCCAGGACGCTATTTCAGCTTCACGGCACGGCGTTCGTACGACATCCCCGAAAATCGAACAGTCCGTCGATACCTCGACGCACTCGACGGTGCCGCGACATGGGTCGCACACAAGGCCAGACCCGGCCGGCCGCCGAAAGGGGTGAGGCAGCTTCTCGACCAAGTGAGGCAGCTGCAGACCCACGATGCGATGCGGGGGCTCCAGCTCGCTGACGTGACCGACGAATCAGATCTCCAGATCACGGACACGAGCGGCAGAGCCGAATACGAAATGGTCGCCAGCCTGTTGCGGTCGATAGATCGCATCGCTTGCGCGGACGACGACCGCCGTCGACATGCGGTCCTCATGCTGCTCGCGGTAGGCTGGCTGGAGCCTTTGAACGACGACGATCTGTTCGAACTCTACGTTCTCGTCCTCGTGCTCGACATACTCGCCCTAGAAGCGGGCCTGGGCGCTCCGATCGACGTAGGACTCGTAAGAAGCGGACGATCCCACGTCGCACGCTTCGGACTTCCCGATGGCGAACTGAAGGTCTTCTTCGACACCTCCCTCGCGCGCATCGCTGGATCGCCGGGTCGGTACAAGAAGACTGTGTCGGCACATAACGGCGTGACCGGAAACGAACGCCGTCCGGACGTCGTACTCGCCGTCCTTGGAAACGACGACGCCGTTCGACGCGTGATGATCGTCGAAGCGAAGCGCTCGGACGACGGACGTTATCTTAGCGACAGCGTCTACAAGGTCTTCGGATACCTGCACGACTTCGCCGGAGTAATCGACGACCTGCAGGCCGTGCTGGCGGTTCCCGAATCGGTGTACCGGGCTTCCGCGGCTTCTGCCGGAGAGATCACCATCGTGTCGGGTGATGATCGAGAAGCATTCGCCGAATCGCTATCCGATTTCATCGAGGTAAAGCGGATCCCTATCCGCGACGTCGTCTGAATGGTCGATCATCTGACCACCCAGGACAGATCCAAGCTGATGTCGCGCATCGGACCCAAGGGCAGCAAGCCTGAAACGACCGTGCGGAGGCTAGCCCACGCTCTCGGTTTCCGCTTCCGTCTGCACCGTAGGGACTTGCCGGGAACACCCGATCTGGTCTTTCCAAGTCGACGGAAGGTGATCTTCGTTCACGGCTGCTGGTGGCATCGACACGAAGGGTGTTCAAAAGCCTCGCCGCCAAAAACCAACATCGAGTTCTGGCAAGCCAAGTTCGATCGAAACGTGACTCGCGACCGTGCGGTGCAGAACCAGCTCCAGGACGGCGGATGGGACGTCGGCACGGTTTGGGAATGCCAGACGCGCGACATCGAAACACTCACCGCATGGCTGAAGGCCTTTCTAGACCCGAAGTCTTAACGGCGACCCAGCACAGCGGATCCGTGAGCGACACACCGTCGCCTCGCCAGCTACGCATACTCGACACTTGCATCAGCGCGGCAATAGACGGCGAGAAGGCGTCGCCCAGTCTGCTCTGAACACTCAGAATTCAGAATGGTGTCTATAAGGGTCTACACCTAAGATGTGACGTGCGCCATCAGAGCCACATCGTGGCGATTGCCATGCGATTGTCCGAACTCGAGGCGTTCTGTTGGATAGTCGCGAATAACGAGCAAACTGTTCGTTTTGTTGACGTTATTCCGCAGCTACCTGGAACCAGGCATAGAAGGCGTCCTGATCGGCGTACAACAATCTTTCTGGCAATTGATCGCAATCAGGTTTCGGGCAAATGCGGCAGTACTGCGAGGATAGCCTTCCTCAATTCCTCGACCTTCGAGGACGTCGCCGCGTTTTGGCAAAGGCCGTCACGATCGGCGAGTGACAGCACCGCCGTCGTCACCTCATCCGAATGTCGCATGAGAACCACGAGCCCTGCACCACTCGGCCCATTCTTCGCCTGCAACCAATTCTGGACCGTCCGGCCGTTCGCCCCCGTCAAGCGAGCGATGTGCTTCACGTGCGCCGGCGTGTCGCCAAAATCCCGGCGCAAGGCGTCGGCGATCACGGAGGCAAAGGCCGCTTCCGTGTCGGCACCTGGGTGGATCGGAAACTCTCTTCGGCCATCAACGCGAGCTTTTCGGCCATTTCCAGAAAACGACATTCCGCTCTCCAATCGATAGATGGGCGACAAGATGAACGAGCTTCATGACGTGCTCGCGAACGATGTCGGGGAAAACGGTGCGGCCAGATGCATCAGGACCGGTACGCGCTGCCCAGTATGTGCGGATGTCGACGGACCATCAACGCTATTCGACCGAGAATCAGGCAGAGATCATCGCCGCCTATGCCGCCAGACGAGACTTCGAGATCGTTCATACCTATGCCGACGAGGGACGCAGCGGACTAAACTTCGCCGGTCGTGACGCGCTTCGGCGCCTGATCGCCGACGTGCAGGCCGGCAACACGGACTACGAGGCCGTGCTGGTCTACGACATCAGCCGCTGGGGCCGCTTCCAGGACGCCGACGAGAGCGCCTATTACGAGTTCATCTGCCGCGACCACGGCATCAGCGTCCATTACTGCGCCGAGCAGTTCGACAACGACGGCAGCCTGCCCTCGAGCGTCATGAAGAGCATCAAGCGGGTCATGGCGGGCGAATACAGCCGGGAACTGTCGGCCAAGGTGTTCACCGGACAATGCCGACTGATAACGCTGGGCTATCGTCAGGGTGGTGCGGCCGGGTACGGCCTGAGGCGCTTCCTCGTGAACGAGTCCAACGAGCCCAAAGCACCTCTCGCCCGCGGTGAACAGAAGAGCCTCCAGACCGACCGTGTAATCCTGACGCCCGGACCGGACGACGAGGTCGAGACCGTGCGCCGCATCTACCGACTGTTCGTCCTCGAACGTCGGTCGGAGCGCGAGATCGCCACCCTCCTCAACTTAGAAGGCAGGCTCACCGACCTCGGCAAGCCATGGTCGCGCGCGGTCATCCGGCAGATCCTCGGCAACGAGAAGTACATCGGCAACAACATCTACAACCGCGTCTCCTTCAAGCTGAAGAAGAAGAGGATCGTGAACACGCCGGACATGTGGGTGCGGAACGACGGCGCATTTGAGGCGATCGTCGATCCGGCGCTGTTCGACGCCGCCCAGGTGATCCTGACGGAACGCGCGCGGCGGCTCAGCGACGACGACCTCCTGCGCATGCTGACCGATCTGCTCGGGTCGCACGGCACCCTGTCGGGCATGATCATCGACGAAGTGGAGGACATGCCGTCGTCCGCCGCATACCGCAGCCGCTTCGGCAGCCTGCTGCGCGCCTATCAGCTCATCGGCTATCACCCGGCGCGCGACTATCGCTACGTCGAGACGAACCGCCAGCTCCGGCTTATGCATCCCGACGTCGTCGCCACGACCATCGCCGGCATAGAGGCGATCGGTGGCGAGGTAATGACCGACGAGGCCACCGATCTGCTGGTCGTCAATCGCGAGGTGACGCTGGCAATCGTCATCTCCCGCTGCCAGCCAACCCCCGCCGGCTCCCTCCGGTGGCGCGTGCGTCTCGACGCAGGACTGTGCCCGGACATCACCGTCGTCGTCAGGCTCGAACCGGACAACCGCACCGTCCGCGACCACTACCTCCTGCCATGGATCGACGTCGGCTCCCAAGGCAAGATCGGCATGGCGGAGGACAACGGGCTCGATCTCGACGCCTACCGCACCGACGACCTGGCTCCCCTGTACCATCTGCTGCGGCGTCGTCGTGTGGAGCACGCACTATGACCGGCGTCTCGGCCGGTGCGACGCCGGAGATACTCGATGTGGCGATCGCGTCGATCGAGGTCCTCAATCCCCGAAGCCGCAACAAGCGCATCTTCGACGAGATGGTCGAAAGCATCCGGTCGGTGGGACTGAAGCGCCCGATCACGGTCCGCCGTGCGCCCGATCGAGACGGATACGAACTGGTGTGCGGTCAGGGGCGGATGGAAGCCTTCCTCCGCCTCGGCCAGACCCACATTCCCGCCATGGTGATCGATGCGACCCGCGAGGAGTGCTTCGTTATGAGCCTCGTGGAGAACATGGCGCGCCGGAACCAGTCGCCTCTGGAACTGATCCGCGAGGTAGGCGCCCTCCGCCAGCGCGGCTACGGCCATGCAGAGATCGCGGAGAAGATCGGGTTCAGTCCCGAGTACGTCTGGACGATCAATTTCCTGCTAGAAAAAGGCGAGGAACGACTTCTCGACGCAGTCGAGCGCGGGGTGGTGCCCCATACCATCGCGGCCGAGATCGCACGCGCGAACGACGGGGACGTGCAGAAGGCGCTTACCGAGGCATACGAGAGCGGCGACCTGCCCGGCGACCAGGTCGTCGCCATCCGACGCATCGTCGACGAGCGGAACATGATGGGCAAGGGGATCAAGTCGATCCGGCAGGGCGACAAGCGCGGACAGAAGCCGACCGCCGCCGGGCTCATCCGTGCGTACCAGAAGGAAGTGGAGCGGCAGAAGCTGCTCGTACGAAAGGCGCGGCTGACCCAGGATCGCCTGACCTTCGTCGTGGGCGCCATGTCGAAGCTGCTGGCCGAGGACCACTTCGTCACGCTCCTGCGAGCGGAACGGCTGGACAGCCTTCCGCAACCGATCGCTGAGCGACTGGGAATGCCCGATGCGTGAGGTTCCGATCCCGGTCCGCATCTCGTTCGAACCGGAAGTGCTGCAGCTATCGATCTCGGCGATCCTGCCCCTGAGGCCGATGACCAAGCGCATCACGGACTCGCGACGGTATGGCCGCATTGCCACGTCGATCGGGGAGATCGGAGTGATCGAACCACTCGTCGTCACCAAGGCGGACGGTGACGGTCGGCACATGCTGCTCGACGGACACCTCAGGCTCCACGCCCTCCAGAACCAAGGCGAGGACACCGCCTCCTGCATCGTCTCCGACGACGACGAGGCCTTCACCTACAACAAGCGCGTGAACCGGCTGGCCACAGTGCAGGAGCACTACATGATCGCCCGCGCCATCGATCGAGGCGTTCCCCCCGGCATGATCGCCGCCGCGCTCGGCATCGACGAGAAGGTTGTCATGCGCCGTCGCAACCTTCTCGACGGTATCGCCGCGGGCGCGATCGAGGTCCTGAAGGACCGGCCGGTTAATCCGCACGTCTTCGACATCCTTCGCAGGATGAAGGACTATCGTCAGATCGAGACTGCGGAGCTCATGGCCTCCATGAACAACTTCACGGGCAGCTACGCCAAGGCCATCCTCGCAGCGACACGACAGGACGATCTTGCCAGACCCGACCGACCCAAGAACCTGGCCGGCGTCACGACGGAACAGATGGCGCGCATGGAGCGCGAGCTCGAGAAGCTGAACCAGGACTATCGCGGCATCGAGACGACGTTCGGCGACGACGTCCTCCAGCTCGTTCTGGCGTCACGCTATCTCGGGCGGCTGATCGGGAACGCCCACGTCTCCGCCTACCTCGAATCGCGACACCCCGAGATCGTCGGGGAGTTCCGCAAGATCGTGTCTGCGACTTCGCTGGACGCCTCCTGAACCGAGGGCGGCGATCGCCCGACCGTCTTCCCGCACCTCCATCCCGTTGGACGACGGGATCTGTCGTCCGACGCAGCCATACCGGTCATCGGCGACGACATCGAGTCGCGGTGAAGATGGAGAACGACATGAGCAAGGGTAAGAGCAGCGGCAACTTCCGCAGCGCGATTAGCGGTCGATACGTGACCGCCAAGCACGGCAACGCCAGTCCACGCACCACGGTCCGCGAGAGCACAGGGCCGAGCGGAAGTTCGGGCAGCCACTTCCGGAGCGCGATCTCGGGTCGGTGCGTGACGACCGCCCACGGGAAGGCGAGCCCCCACACCACCGTCAAGGAATCCTGAGCATGGCGAAGCGATACGTCCGGGCCACCGGCAAGAACACGCAGGGCGACATCACGAAGCTCTGCAACGCCGGCGACACCTGGTCGCCCCGCAGCAAGGCCGATGCCATCAGCGACATCGATGCCGGAACGCACGAGTACTGGGTAAACTGGGCCAACGCGCCCGAGACCAAGATCCGGGTCGTGCAGGGTCCGACGGGCAAGTACCTCCGCACCGATCGGGACACGACGTCGCGCAACAACCTGGACGACCTGCCCGACTGCTGATCGTCGGCGACACATCTCGGGGCCGGAGTCGTACTCCGGCCCCCGTCTTCGCATGCAGCGGATCGATCAGGGCAAGGCCGGGAAGTCGCCCCGGCGATGCTCTGCGACCATCGTCGCCAGTTCTTGCGGGGCCACGACCTCCACGGCATCGCCCCACATGTACAGGTGCCAGCACATCTCGAGCAGACCGGCCGCCCGGAACCGGACGAGAAGCGTACCGCCCTCCTCCCGCTCCATCGTTTGCGTCGGGTGGAAGGAGAAGCCCGCGGCCCATCGAACCGCCCGCGGCGCGAACCGCCACTCCACGTCGTGCACCCCGCCATCGTCGTGGTATGAACCGAAGCCGGTGAGAGCGTGGACTTCGAGGTCGAACCCCGCCTGCCGATCTGCGACCGATGGCAGGACCACCGCCTCCTCGAT
>Ga0308164_10000970_pt1 | contig 37569 bp, 32 predicted proteins | sample PhyTR2_FD_201031 | JGI IMG/M metagenome (GOLD analysis project Ga0308164, IMG submission 201031) | Phyllosphere microbial communities from UC Gill Tract Community Farm, Albany, California, United States - DLSLT.R2 | ecosystem: Host-associated > Plants > Phyllosphere > Unclassified | place: USA... | reverse complement strand
TGAACTCGGCATCTAGATCTGAGATCCGCTCGTCGAGGGCAATCCAGCGCAGGCGCATATCGCTGACGAGCCGGTGGATGCGAGACCCTAGCACTGGCTCGTCGCCGTCGAGCATCTCACCCAGCCGGACCGCTAGCTTTGCTCGCCCTTGCGGCACGATATAGCCGCGCTCGAGGAGGAGGCTCCTGATCTGGTTCATCAACGAGGTGCGATCTCCGACGAGCTGGTCGCGAATGCGGTGCAGCGTCTGCATGTCGAGTTGCTCCTCGGTCTTCAACTCAACGAACCGCATGGTCGGACGTGTCGCGGCTTCCGCGATCCCTTCGGCATCGCGGTCGTCGTTCTTCTGTGCTTTGACGTAGGGACGAACATACTCCGGCGACATCAACCGTAGGAGTGGCCCTGTCGTGCCAGCGCCCGCCCCATGTGGTGCACTCCGCAGCAGGCCGCCATCGCTACTACGCAGGCCGGCAGCGCAGCCGCATAAGTGATGACAGTCTCGCGTCGCATCCGTCGGCGGACAACGACCTTACCCGTTGTATCCAGGCCGACCACACTGCAGCTGTTCTTGCCGAGATCGATTCCAAGAACTGATACGTTCATGACCTTCGCTCCTTCCTCAAACGACCCGCTGTCGTGACACAACAACGTTTCAAATAAGGGGCGAGCCATCCGTAACAGGGGGGACGTCAGTCGTGATTTACGAGATAGGTTAGAACGACTACAGGGTATGAGCTGGTGATGGGGCGCAACAATTCCGCGCGGCTGCAGTCAAGCTTGTGCGCATTTGTCCCGATATGATCGCACCTAATTTGCGAGGCCACCGGCCAACCAACCGCCAACCGTTTTGAAGATGGCCCCTTTGCCGAACTGACAGGTAAAGCGCAGATGTCAGCCTCAGGCAGTAGAGCCTTTACCCAATTGGGTAACCGAACGAATTTGATTGGGCAACGATAGACGGGATTCACTTTAGACCGATCATCTACAATCTTTCGTGGTCTACCCTCACGAACCACTGTAAGCCCCGTCGGTTTCCTCAAGGCACGAAATGTAACGGGCGGCAGATTTCGCGACGACCGTTTTCGCATCGCCATTGATATCTTGACCAGCAAATGCACCTAGCAGGCGCTCATAGCGATAGCCGCCCAGACGAGCTTCTATATCCTTCACTTTTCGCGCGGACAGCGGGAGGAGGTTAGGATAGCTCCACATGAAAGATACGCGATCTGATCCGGGTGATACTTGTAGGATGTCACCTGCGAAGACAACGCCGCTGCCTACGGACCAGTGCAAGACGGTTCCTCCTGCGAAATGACCGCCGAGACGAACAAGCGTAATGTCCGGCGCGATCGCAAGGGAATCGCCCTGCCATAGTTCGATATGGGGACTATCGCGCATCACCCATTCCCGATCGTCGGCGTGCAGATAAAGCGTTGCGTCGAATGCCGCAGCCCAGTCCTGCATCGTTGTGTAGTAGTGGGGGTGGGAAATCGCGATCACGCAGATACCGCCAAGGCGCTGGATCAGCGTGATCGTCGCCGGGTCCAAGCATGCCACACAGTCCCACAGTATGTTACCCGACGGGGTCGAAATCAAGAATGCGCGCTGACCGATCGCGAAGCGTGGTTGGGTCTGAAGACTAAGAACTCCGGGGCCATGCTGCCGCCACATATTGGCGTGCCCTCGATGGAGATCGGCTTCCGTGGTCCAGCGCTGACCGGTGGTCGGGATGAATTGGCGTTCGTCATTACAGACCGGACACTGCTCCGGCGCGACAGGCCCGCTAACAAAAGAGGTTCCACACCCGTTGCAGATATGAATCATGGCGTCTCCAAGAGTCGATAGCGATCGATCACACCACGTGTGGAATCGTGTGCGCAACGATCGTTCGCGCGGAGCCCAATTTCGGACGCTGCGGGTCGGTTGGCGTTGCTGCCACAGTGACAAAATAATAGGGGATTGACGGAAACCAACCCTTCAAACTAGAACCGGTATTGTAGTTCGAGAAGACCGACTTGATTGGTCCGACGCAAGGGGAGAATGTATGAAAGAATTTCTAGGCACGTCTTTGTTTGCCGTCGCTATCGCCTTAGCCGGTACGGCGTCGGCGCAGAATGCTACCACGTCACCACAACAGGGTACGCCGGACACCTCGCCGATCGGAACCGCCCCCGTTGATCCCGGGGCCACCGACAAGATCAACGACGACATCATCGTGACCGCGCAGAACCGGCAGCAGTCGGTGCAGGACGTTCCTATCGCGATTTCGGTGATATCGGGCTCCCAGCTCGCCGCGGCCGGCGTGACAAGCGTTTCGGCGGTCGAACGGGTTTCGCCCTCGCTGCAGATCACCAGCGACACGAACCTCACACGTGTCACAGTGCGCGGTGTCGGTACCCTGAGCCAAGGCGAGACCCAGGACCAGTCGATCGCCGTCAATATCGACGGCGAATACATCAATCGCCCGACCGTCCTGAACGCTGCGATCTTCGACCTCGATCGCGTGGAGGTGCTGCGGGGACCTCAAGGTACGCTGTACGGCCGCAACTCGACCGGCGGCGCGGTAAACTTCATCACCCGCAAACCGGGTAACGAATTCGCGGTCAACGCGTCCGCAACCTATGGCAATTACAACCAGGTCATCGCCGAGGGCGGCGTGGACGTTCCTATCGGCGACTTGGGCGGCATCCGTCTCTCCGGTATCTACTCGGATAACGACGGCTACAACCGCCACAACAACAGTGGCTCCTTCCTGTCGCTGCCGCAATTCAAGGCACGGGTCGGCGATCGCAGCGGTGCCGATCATACCTGGGGCGGTCGCGCGAGCCTCCGCCTCCAGCCGATAAGCGGCCTGACGATCGACGCGTCCTACGAACATGCCGAGCAGCGGATCATTCCCGCTTCGCAAGCCTATACGAACCTGAATCTCCCCGCCAACGCGCCCGGCGCCAATTGCGAACTGAACGGCTACGCCCAGGTCGGCTTGCAGACGCCCGGCGTTCAGTGCGTTCCGCAGAACACGAACTTCCTGCGGTCGATCGATCGGCACAGCTATGACGCAGCGCTGACCGGGTTGGGCATCTTCAACCTGCAGTCCGATGCGGTTCGCGCGCGACTGGCGTATGACTTCGGCCCCGCCACTATGACCTATACGGGCGGCTATCGTACCACCAGCAACGATGGAGTTTTGGGCCTAGGACCGGCATATGTCAGCAAGAACTGGGGCTCCTCGATCAAGACTCACAGCCACGAGCTGCGCCTGAACGGCGATACGAGCGGTGTGCAATGGCAAACCGGCGTGTTCTACTTCCGGGAGGCGCTGAACAACAACGTCGGCCTCTACAACCCCTTCGTCGGCCCGAACGGCAGCTACATCAACTACTTCAAGCGGCCGACGACGAGCGAGAGCTATTCGGCCTTTGGCCAGATCGAAGTGCCACTGGCGGATACGCTGACGGCGGTCGGCGGTCTGCGCTATACCAAGGACAAGCGGCGTGGATCGTACAGCGACTACGGGTTCCAGTTCAATTCCGGTCTGGTAGAGCTGACTGCGCCCTTGGCAAATCCGCGTAATCTCAAATACGAAGGCAGCAAGGTGAACTATCTGGCAGGCCTTAACTACAAGCCGAATTCTGATACGCTCATCTACGGAAAGGTATCGAGCGGGTACAAGGCCGGTGGCTTTGATTCCACCGGCACCTTCAAACCTGAAACCAATACTGCCTACGAGGGCGGACTTAAGCTCAACTTCGGAGAGGGATCGCATAACCAGTTCAATGTTGCTGGCTTCTATTATGACTATAAGGACCTGCAGAACGACGTGCTGCTCGATGCCGCAACGGGGTCACAGACGTTCAACGCCGGCAAGGCCACGATTTACGGAATCGAGGTCGAAAGCGTGATCCGCCTGTCGGACAACGACCGCTTCAACGCCACGTTCAACTACATGTCCGCGAAATACGACCAGTTCATCGCATCCTACGCGGTGCTGAACCCTGCCAATCCGAACCAGACGTCGCTACCCGCGATCGACAATCCCAATCTGGCCGGGAACCGTCTCCCCCAGACGCCGCACATAGTCATCGGCGTGGGGTACGACCATATCTTCCGGCTAGGGTCGGTGGGAACGCTCACGGCGAACGCATATTCCCGCTTCAAGAGCGATTCTTTCCTGACCTTCTTCAACTACCGAGACTCGCGTCAGGCAGCCTACACGCAAACCGACGTGAGCCTGGAATACAAGCCGATGAACAAAGCGTTCGGTATCCAGGCGTTCGCCCGCAACCTCGAAAACGTGCGGCCACTCGCCTATGCCGGCTATACTGCGGCCGGGCCTGACGACATCTTCAACTTCCAGTTCGGTACGCCTCGCACCTATGGCGTCCGCCTCTCGGTCGACTTCTGACCTGAACCGACTTCCGTGCCGGTCGTGGCACCTGGCACCGGAAGGGGAGATCGACGATCGACTGGCCAGGGACCGGCCAGTCGATCTTATGATCAGATCGTAGAAGAAGAGGGGAACTACGACAATGCGCCTGCACATTCCACTGCGTCTGGCTTCTATGGCTAGCGCCTGCGTCGTGTCGGTCGGCGTACCTGTCTCCTCTGACGTCCATGCTGGCCAAGCCACGACTTTTGCGCCCGCCAAGACCGCGTCGCCGACGGTCAGCGTGCAAACGGGCATGCTGACCGGGAAACGCAGAGGCAAGGTGATGGCGTTTCTAGGTATACCCTATGCTGGCGACACCGGCGGGGCCGATCGCTGGCGCGCACCTAGACCAGCCCCCCCCTGGCAAGGCTTACGCGCCGCGACGGCGTTCGGTGCCGACTGCCAACAGGATCCGCCCTATAGTCCGCCGGGGGGATCGCCTTGGTCCCCGGCCTATTTCTCGACCGGCCGGATGAGCGAGGATTGCCTCTCGCTCAACGTCTGGACGACATCGCTGACCGATCGGAAACCCGTACTGGTCTGGATTCACGGCGGCGGTTTCGCGGGCGGATCGGGGGCAGTGCCGATCTACGACGGCGTAGCGCTGGCGCGACAGGACGTCGTCGTGGTGTCGATCAACTACCGGGTCGGCGTCTTCGGCTTTCTGGCACATCCCGAGTTAACGGCGGAAGCGGGGTCGTCGGGCAATTACGGGTTGATGGATCAGGTCGCGGCGCTGCGTTGGGTTCAACGCAACATCGCGAAATTCGGTGGCGATCCGGCCAAGGTCACGGTCGCAGGCCAGTCCGCCGGTGCGGCGTCCGTGCATGCGCTGCTTGCCACACCCTCCGCGCGCGGACTGTTCCGTGGCGCGATCGCCCAGAGTGGATCGGGCATGGGCATCGCCGCCCCGCCCCTTGCAGCTGCCGAAGCCCAAGGCACGCGCGTCGCCGCCGCAGCAGGGGCGGTCGACATCGCCGCCTTGCGCCGCCTGCCGGCGGAGGTCGTCGCACGGGCATCGCATGCTCCGGACGTTGGGCCGCCCGGACTTCGTTTCGTACCGATCACCGAGCCAATTTTCCTGCCCGATCCCGCCGCAGAGCGTGGCGACGTGCCGATCTTGACCGGTCTGACCGCCGATGAAGCCAGCAGTTCCCCGGATTGGAAGAAGTCGGATGCGGCCGCGCTTGCAGCCCTGATAACCAAGCGCTTCGGCGCCAGCGCGGCGTCGTTCGCGCCCTATTATACCACGCTCGGAGAGTCTGTTCTCACCGCTCGGGCCGTGCTTCGCGATCAGGCCACCGCATCGATGCTGCTATGGGCCGAAGGCCGCCCCGCCCACGCAGCACCGGTCTTCGGCTATCGGTTCGATCACCCGCAGGACGATGCCACGGGTAGCCGCTTCGGCAGTTTCCATACGTCCGACGTTCCCTATGTCTTCGGCACCGTCGCCACGGCCGTCGCGCAACCGCGCCCGGTCGATCGGACGATCGAGACGCTGATGGGCCGATACTGGATGAACTTCGTGCGTCGAGGCGATCCGAACGGAACGGGTCTTCCGGCCTGGCCCGCCATGGCCGGCGGACGGATCATGATGTTCGAGGCGCGATCGCAGGCGAAGGCGCCGATGGATAAGACCCTGCTCGACAGCTATCGCACCTTCGCGCGGACCGGCGGCAAGCTCTCGCTCTTTTAATAAGGCCATGATCATGCGACCATACCAAACCAGCGCTGTGGATCGTCGTACGGTCATCGGCTGTGCCCTTGCCGCCACGACGCTGGGGGGACCCGGGGCGAGAGCGCAGGCGGCATCGACGGGTACCGACCCTGGAAGCCGCCCTCGTTCCCAATGCGTCAAGACGGCGGACAGGAGGGTCGAGACGCCGACGGATGCGATCATCGATACAGTCAGCGGTCGCGTGCGTGGTTTCACGAGATCGGGGATCTACGGATTCCGCGGCGTCCCCTATGGTGGCAAGGTCAGCGGTGCGCGCCGTTTCAAGCCTGCTGTTCCGCCCGAGCCGTGGCTAGGCGTACGGTCCACGCTGAGCCTGGGTCCGGTCTGCCCTCAGCCGGTTCGCAACTGGGCGAATGACGAGATGGCGTTCATCGCGGACTGGAACGACGGGCATCCGAGCGAGGACTGTCTGACGCTCAACGTCTGGACGCCCTCGCCGCGGCATTCGCCCAAGTTGCCAGTGATGGTCTGGCTGCATGGCGGCGGGTTCGTAACCGGATCTGCGCATGAGCAGCCCGCCTACGACGGCACCCGACTGGCGGCACGCGGCGCTGTAGTAGTGACCGTGAACCACCGGCTCGGCGCCTTGGGTTTCATGGACCTGTCGGAGATGGCCGGGGCGGAGTATGCGGGGTCGGGCAACGTCGGCATGACCGACCTGGTCCTAGCGCTGCGGTGGGTGAAGGATAACATCGCGCAGTTCGGGGGCGATCCGGCGTGCGTGACGATCTTCGGGCAGTCCGGCGGCGGCGCGAAGGTGTCAGCGCTGATGGCGATGCCGCTCGCGCAGGGACTGTTCCACCGCGCGATCGTGATGAGCGGATCCTTCTCCCCCGCACAGCCGCAGGAACAGTCGCGGGCGACGACGCGCTCGGTGATGAAGCGTCTCGGCATCAGCGACGTGGGGGGTTTGCAGGCGGTGTCGGCAGATGCACTAATCGCCGCGGGCGAAGCGGAAGCGGCCAGTGGATCGACCGGCGGGCGGTCTATCCCCGGACTATCGCCCGGACCGCTGCGCTTACCGCGAACCTGGGCACCCGTCATCGATGGCACGATCATTCCCGAAGGGGCCTGGGACACGACCGCCCCGGAGCCGTCGCGCAACGTGCCACTGATGATCGGCAGCGTGCGGGACGAGTTTCGCCTGTCCTCGATCGTGATAGACCAAGCCGGACTGCGCGCGCGACTGGACGGCCTGTACGGCAAGGACAAGGCGCCGTCCGTCCTGAGCGCATTGCGCGCGGACTTTCCACATCTCGGGGTGGACGATCTCGGCGGCGTCGTGAGCGGCATGGCCTGGCGCGCCGCGGCGCTTCGCCAGCTCGATCTGAAGGCGGCGCAGGGCAGCGCACCGGGATATGGCTATTGGTTCACGTATGCACCCGACCTACTCGACGGACGCATGGGCGTCCCGCACTGTACAGATATCGCCTACGCCTTCGACAATTGCGAGCGTGCAGATCAACTGACCGGCAACACGCCCACCGCGAAAAGGATCGCCGCCGAAATGGCGGACGCATTCATCCGGTTCGCCAGGACGGGCGACCCGGCAGGTCCCCACCTCGCCTGGCAGCGACACGATCGTTCGGTGCCGACGATGGTACTCGACCGGTCGTCGCGCATGATTGCCAACCCGGCTGCCCGCACATTCGCCTACGCTCGGTGAACCGGTCCGGGATCCGATAGGAAGATGCCTCGATACGGCGCGACATCGTCACCTGATCCGTCAAGCCGCAATACCCGATCGTCAGGATTAGCCTCGGCGACATCGCAGGACCGAATAATTCAGTCGGTCGTGTCCCGTTAGCAGCGTTGGTGGATATACAGCATGACCAAACACACCCTGTTCATCACGGCCCTCCTTAGCGCGACGCTTACCGCGCAAGCCGCCGATGCACGGCTCACGCATCTGGTCGTGGAAACGCGCGAAGCCGCCGTCCCAGCGCGTGCCGCGGCTCCGGCCTATACGATACTGCATGGCTATTACGACGGCGAACTCGATCCCCGGGATTCACACAATCGGATAATCACCGACATATCTGCTGCACCACGCCTGCCGAACGGCCGGGTTGGATACCGAGCCACCTTCGCGCTCTCGATGCCGACCGATCCGACACGGTCGAGCGGTTTTCTCGTCTATGACGTACCCAATCGCGGCAATGGCACCGTCGCTGCCGATGCCAACGGGCACATCCAGGTCATCAGCGGCTGGCAGGGCGACATCGATGCGCCGGGCGCGCAGACCATCGTCGTTCCGATCGCGCGAGGATCAAGGGGAAAGCCGCTTACCGGCTCTATCCTTCAGCGCTTCACCAACGTCCCCGCAGGCTCGACGAGCATCCCGATCGCAGGGGGACTAGGCCGGCCGACGCCGCGGCCGTTGCCCCTGTCGCTCGATGTCGGCAAGGCGCGATTGACCCGGCAGGCAAGCGACACCGAGAACGCCGTCCTTGTCGCGGGATCGGACTGGGCGTTCGCCGACTGCCGTACCACGCCCTTCCCCGGCCGCCCCGATCCGACGCAGCTCTGTCTGCGCGACGGTTTCGACACGACGCAGGCCTACACGTTGACCTATACGGCCAAGGATCCCAGGGTTCTGGGGATCGGATTTGCCGCAGTTCGCGACCTCAATGCGTTTCTCCGATCCGGCGATACCGACGACTCGGGGCTCGCCAACCCGGTCGCAGGCATGGTTCGTTGGCCGATCGCGACCGGCACGTCGCAATCCGGCAATTTCATCCGCAGCTTCATCGCGCTCGGCTTTAACCAGGCAGAGGACGGACGACGCGTGTTCGATGGTGCGAACCCTAATATCGCCGCGCGCTTGTTGCCGCTTAACGTCCGCTTCGGCCTTCCCGGTGGCGCCGCAAGCGCGTTCGAGGCAGGTAGCGAAGGAACGTTGTGGTGGGGGCGCTACAACGATCGCGCGCGCGGTCGTGGCGTCTCGAGTCTTCTCGATCGCTGTCGCGCTACAACTACCTGTCCGAAGATCGTCGAGACGTTCGGATCGGCCGAGTTCTGGGGCTTGCGCATGTCGCCGGATCTCGTGGGCACCGATGCCGCCGCGGATATTCCGCTTCCGCCCGAAGTACGTCGATATTATTTCCCGAGCGTCACGCACGGCGGTTCATACACCGGCGGGTTTCCGCTGAAAGGGGAGCCACTCTTTCCGGGCGCCCCGGCCTGTAGGATGCCCGGAAACCCCAATCCCTCGAGCGATACCCGTCGGGCGGTGTTGAAGATGCTGGCGGACTGGGTCGGCATCGGCAAGACGCCAGCCGCAAGCCGTTATCCGACACTGGCCTCGGGCGATCTCGTCGTCCCCAAGGCCAAGGCGATCGGCTGGCCCGTTCTTGCCGGTTCGCCCAGCCCGGACGGCAAGCTCAACGATTTCGTCGATCAGGATTTCGGGAAAACGTTCGGCTATCACGACCTGTCCGGCGTGATCACCCAGCAACCGCCACGCATCCGCGGCATAATGCCGTCGCGTGTCCCCAGAGTGAACAGCGATGGCAATGAGACCGCAGGCGTCCCGTCGGTGCAGCTGCTCGTGCCGCTCGGCACATACACGGGGTGGAATGAGCAGGCCGAAGGATATGGCAAGGGCGGCGGGTGCGGTTTTTTCGGCGGCTTTATTCCCTTTGCCCGCACCGCCGCGGAGCGCAATGCAACCGGAGATCCACGCCCGTCGCTGACCGAACGATACCGTGATCATGCAGGTTTCATCGCGCGTGTCCGCGACGTTGCCGCCAAACAGGTTGCGGAAGGATGGCTGCTATCCGAAGACGCTCAGCGGATCGTCTCGCAGGCAGACGACAGCGATGTGCTCAGATGAACCTTGGTCGAACGCCGACATGAACCAGACCGCCTCAGCAGCAATCGCCTGATCGGCGTATCGCACGAGTCGCCTGACGATGACGAGGCGCCTCTCAGACAGCCGGCAGGTCTCCAGCTTTCCGTCATATCCTTGGCTTGGCAACGCGTGCAGGTAGCCCGATTGCGACCTGGAACCTGCACGCAGCTTTCTCATCCCTTGCGAAGTTCCTCGATGGCAGCGCCGTCGAGATCCCGGATCATGACGTTTCGGAACATGACCTCGGCGGCCTCGATCTCCAGGCCTATCCGGCCGCGCGTAACCGGCGTACCGGGCTTAGCCGATTTGGGGCTGCTACGCAGCTTGAATATGCTGGTCACGAGCCGACCGTTGACGAGATGGGCGGCCTGGTCGCCGAATGCGATCAGGTCCAGCGTGTTCCAACCCTCGCGGTTCTCGAAATCGCCCGTCTTGTGAAACCAGCGCCGGCTTAGACCACCCGCGACCACCGGATCCATCGGCGTCTGCGGCAGGAACGGCGGATAATTCGGCCAGACCGGTGTGCCGCCGAGATTTGCCCCCTCAAGTCCTTCGACGTTGATCAGAATCGCGTCCCCGACATCGCTTTCCTCGATCTGGAACTCGATACAATCGGGATACAAGACACCGGTTTCTTCGGGCATATGATAAAGGATGCCGCTGTTTCGCTTGGCCAGGGTCCGCGGGACAAAGCGTTCGGTGCCCCATTTGAACTCGAGCCGCAGATGGTAGTCGCCGAACATCCGATCGGTCGTCAGTCTGCCGAAACCAGACTTTGCGTTGCGGTCGAAAGACGAGCCCAGAAAGTGCAGTATCCCGTTTTCCGCCTTCACTGCGTGCAACCGATCCGTCGTGCCGACGCCGTCCTGATAGAACGACCATCCCGCGAGATCCACGCCGTTGAAGAGCGGTCGCCACCCGACCGTCGGAGCCGCGGCCGCCGCGCCGATCGGCTCAGCCAACATTACGCCGACGGCGCCCAGGCCACCCGCGCTGAGCATCGAACGTCGTGTAAGGTCTTGCATGATCTGCTCCTCATCGTCTGCGTAGTGGTGCAAAATCTTCTGCTTAGCGTGGTTTGCCAGCGTCCCATCTCGTCCCGATTAGTTCTTATAGAACCAATGTTCTTGTTTTATTTCGAGGTCAAGTCGCTGCGAGAAGCAGGCCGATCCCTTGCCCCACGCCGATGCACATGAACGCCATCGCGTAGTGACCGCCGATACGGTGGAGCTCTTCGACCGCGCTCATCGTGATCCGCGCGCCCGACATGCCGAGCGGGTGACCCAACGCGATAGCACCGCCGTTGCGGTTTACGCGCGGATCGTCGAACGGATCGATGTCGAGATCGCGCAGCGTTGCGATCGCCTGGCTGGCGAACGCCTCGTTCAGCTCGATCACATCGAGCTGGTCGGTCGTGATGCCCCCTAGTTTCAAAAGTTTGCGCGCCGCTTCGACCGGTCCCACGCCCATGATGCTAGGGGCGACCCCCGTCGCCGCCATCGCAACGATCCGTGCCCGCGGGGTCAGCCCGTGCCGCACCGCTGCGGCTTCCGACGCTATGAGGGTCGCTGCCGCACCATCGTTGAGGCCCGAGGCGTTGCCGGCCGTCACGGTGCCATCCTCGCGCACGACGGGCTTCAGCCTCGCCAGCGCCTCCAGGCTGGTTGCACGCGGGTGTTCGTCGGCCGCAAACACGAGTGGGGCCCCCTTCCGCTGCGGCACCGCGACCGGCACGATCTCCACCGCGAGACGACCATTGGCCTGGGCGGCGGCGGCCTTTTGCTGGCTGGCGAGACCAAAGCGATCCTGGTCCTCGCGGCTGACCTTCCAACGATCAGCGACGTTCTCGCCGGTCTGGGGCATGGTATCGACCCCGTAGGCGGTTCGCATTGCCGGATTGACGAAGCGCCAGCCAAGCGTCGTGTCTTCCAGCGCCTGCGCGCGGTCGAAGGGGGTGTGCGCCTTGCCCATGACATAGGGTGCGCGCGTCATGCTCTCGACGCCGCCCGCGATAATAAACTGCGCGTCGCCGCTGCGGATCGCCCGCGCCGCCGACCCGATCGCGTCGAGACCCGACCCGCACAGGCGGTTGATCGTCGATCCCGACACGGTCTCCGGCAGCCCGGAGAGCAGCACGGCCATACGCGCGACGTTGCGATTGTCCTCCCCCGCTTGGTTCGCGCAGCCAAGCATCGTGTCGTCGACGGCACCCCAGTCGACCCCGAGATTACGATTCATCAGCGCCCTGATCGGGATCGCCGCAAGGTCATCCGCACGGATGCTGGCGAGCGACCCGTTCAACCGGCCGATCGGCGTCCGGATCGCGTCACAGAGGAAAGCTTCGGCCACGGCTCAACCCTCGTCGTTGGCGGAGTCGAGATCGGCGATGATCCTGCTCGCCTTCGCAAACGCGGTGTTGGCGGCGGGCACGCCCGCATAGATCGCCGATTGCATGAGCACCTCCTTGAGTTCGTCGCGCGTGAAGCCGTCGCGCATCAGCCCGGTGCGGACGTGAAGCGCGAACTCCTCCCAACGGCCGAGCGCGACGGTGATGGCGAGCACGATGAACCGGCGGCTGCGGTCATCGAGACCCGGCCGGCCCCAGATTTCATGCCACGCGATCCGCGTGATCATCGCCTGGAAATCGGCGGTGAAGGCCGTCCGCTTGGCGAGCGACGCATCGACCCATGGATCGCCGAGCACGCGCCGCCGGTTGAGCAGCCCCGCCTCGAACAGCGTATCCGCGGCAAAGCGGGTATCGGCCGGCGCCAGGATGTTGCGAAGCGACGCCGCCAGCGCTGCGGGGGCCTCGATCGGCGCGAGATGCGCAGAGTCGAGATGCATCACGCGCGCGCCGGTTATGGCCGCAGCGATGTGGTCGCCGTGTCCGGCGAACGGCGTCGAGGTATCACGGTCGCCAGCGACGATCAGCGTCGGTACGGCAATCGCCGGCAGCCGGTCGACCAGCGCCATGTCGCGGATCGCGGCCCCGCAACCCGCATAGCCGGCGTCGACCATGCCGATCAGTCCCTGGCGTATGCTCTCCGCCATCCCGCCATGCGTCGCCACGAAGCGTGGCGACAGGAACCGTCCCATCACCACGTCGGCGATCGCCGCGGTGCCCTGCAAGCGAACTAGCGCGATGCGATCTCGCCACACGTCCGGATCCATCGTCGCCGAGGTGCAGACGAGCGCCAGCGCCGTGACCCGCGTCGGGTGCGCCAGCGCCAGTTCCATGGCGATCATGCCGCCGAGAGACACGCCGGCGACAGCGGCGGTCCGGACCTCCGCGGCATCCATGACCGCGACGACGTCGTCGGCCAGCATCGCCAGACTATAGTCGCCCGTCGGCGCGTCCGATGCACCATGCCCGCGCGTGTCGATTCGCAACAGACGGAAGGCCGGCAGCAGGTGCGGGATGCAGGCTTCCCACGACGCCATGTCCGTGCCGATCGAATTGAGCAGGACCAGCACGGGCAGATCGGCTGCCCCGTCGAGCTTCCAGTAGAGACGAACGTCCTCGCGGCGGGCAAAGGGCATGGGGTTAACCTTCGTATCTGGCGACGAGCGCGCGGACGATCGCCGCGCTGTCGCCGATGTCCGTACCGATGCCGGCTTGACTCAGGTTGCGCGCGATCGCGCCTTCGTCAATCTCGAGTCCCTCTGCGACATTCGCCATGGCCTCCGCCGCGCCGGCCGCGAGCAGGAACAGGTCGGCCAGCACCGGTCCCTCCGCTTGCCAGCCGCCCAGCCCGCGCTCCTCCTCTTGCGGCAGGCCTGCGAGAAGCGTCGCGACCAGCCCCGGCGCGCGCAGCGCCGCTGAGAGCGCAATCTGGCATCCGGTCGGGTTGCGCTTGTGCGCCATCGCCGATGACCCGCCGCGGCCCGCAATCGCCGGTTCGCGTGCCTCGCCGACCGCGCTCTGCGAAAGGAGCGCGATGTCGCGCGCCATCTTGCCGATGGCCCCGATGACGATAGCCAGGCTGGTGCCGATAGCGGCGATGCCGATCCGGCGCGCATGCCATGGTTCGCCCACCGCAAGCCCGAGTTCGTCGGCCATGCGCGACGCGATCGCCGAGCCCGCACCATCGAGGCCCTCGCGCGTGCCCGCCGCGCCCCCAAGCTGGATCCGGGCATGGTCGGCGACATCGCGCCGCAATCGTCGGGCTGCATCGGCGATGCCGGCTCCCCATTGCGCGAGCCGCAACCCGAACGCGACCGGCAGAGCGTCCTGCAGCAAGGTCCGCCCGACCGCCGGTGTATCGGCATGGCGGATTGCCAGGTCGCCAAGCGCGTGGACGATACGGTCGAGGTCAGTCAGGACCAGCGCCGCTGCCGCCCGCGTTTGCAGCATCAATACGGTGTCTGCGACATCCTGGCTGGTCGCCCCCTTGTGGACCGCCGCCTTGGCCTCGCCGCGCAGGGACGCCCGCAGCCGAGCGACCAGCGGTATCGCCAGCGTGCCCGCCAGCGCCGACTCCTCCGCCACCGCCTGGGGAGACATCGCGATCGTTACGCACGCATCGACGATCGCAACCGCGAGGTCCTCGGACAGGATGCCCTCTGCCGCCTGCGCGCGCGCCAAGGCGCCTTCGAATGCCAGGGCATGAGCGATGGTGGCATCGTCGTCGAAGACCGCCAGCATCGCCGACGTCGTCGCCGGACGGGTTCGCAGCAGATCAGTCATTGCGGATCATAGCGCGAAGAAGACCGTCTCGGCGTCGCCTTGCAGGTGGATGTCGAACCACCATTGCCCGTCGTCGCGCCGCCGGGCGATGAGTGTATCCCGGCGCGCGTCGGGAACCGTGCTCAGGACCGGATCGTCCTCATTGCCGTCGCCATCGGCGAAATAGAGCCGGGTAGCGAGGCGTTTGAGGATCCCACGACCGAAGACCGACACCGCCAGGTGCGGTGCCTGCAGCGTGCTGCCGGGGCCGGGCACGCGACCGGGCCGGATGGTGCGGAACCGATAGATCCCGTCGCTATCGACCGAAGCGCGGCCGAAGCCGAGGAAATGAGGGTCGATCGACACCGTTTCGCGCGTATCGTCGGGGCTCGCATAGCGCCCAGCGGCGTTGGCTTGCCAGATCTCGATCATCGCATCAAGGATCGGTACGCCCTTGGCATCGAATACCTGGCCGGCGATCTCGATCACCTCGCCTTCGGGCGTCCCGGTTGGCGAAGACAGGTTGAGGACATAATGATCTTCGCCGAACAAGTCGGTGCGCGCGCCCATTTCGGACTTGCCGACGAGATCGGCGCCGCCCTTCCACGGGAGACCATAGTGAAAGAAGGGCCCGACCGTCTGCCATGGAGTCTGCCCAAAAATCGCCGGATCTTGATTGTCGATCCGCGGCGCGGGCTCGCGGTCTTCCACGGCGCGCTCAATCGTCATGGCCGTGTTCCTCGAACGGCGTCTCGTCGCGCCCCTTCAGGACGATATCGAACATATAGCCGAGCGCCCAGGCGGGCTTCGTGGTGTTGATATCAAAACGGCCGACCATCCGCTGGCGCGCGGGCATCGGTATGGCATTGGCGATCGGATCGATCTCGATCAGCGGATCGTCGGGGAAATACATCTGAGTCACCAGTCGCGTCGCAAACGCAGGACCGAGCAGCGACAAATGGATATGGCCCGGCCGCCACGCGTTCTTGTGGTTGCCCCAAGGATAGGCGCCCGGCCGTATCGTGACGTAGCTGTACCGCCCCTCGTCGTCGGTGACGACACGCCCGGCGCCGGTGAAGTTCGGGTCGAGCGGTGCGTCCCAAGTGTCCGCGGAATGGATATATCGCCCCGCCGCATTGGCCTGCCAGATCTCGATGACGGTGTTGGCCACCGGCCGTGCGCGATCGTCAAGCACGCGCCCGGAGACGATGATCCGCTGGCCCTGCGGCACGCCCGGATGCTGCGCGGTCAGATTGATTCCCGAAGGTCCCACCATCAGGCGGTCCCACGCGCTGGGACCGGTCGTCTCGGTCAGCGTCGGCGGGATCGCGATCAGCGGCTGGCGCGGACTGCGGTCGACCGTCGAGCGATAGTCGGGGTGCTGCGACGGCGACAGCCCGGGTTCCTCCGGCGAATAGCCCATCACGTCGGTCACGCCGCACCGTCCTGCTCGAAGGCCCACGCGTCGAACGCCGCACCCGTCTTCGTCCGAACCTCTTCCAGCGTCACGCCCGGGGCCAGTTCGACCAGCGTCAATCCGCCCGCCTTCTTGTCGCAGGCGAACACGCACAGGTCGGTGACGATCAGGTCGACCACACCCCTGCCGGTCAGCGGCAGCGTGCATGCCTCCAGGATCTTCGGCTCGCCCGCCTTGTTGGCATGATCCATCACGACGACGACCATGCGGACGCCGGCGACCAGATCCATCGCGCCGCCCATCCCCTTCACCATCTTGCCGGGAATCGTCCAATTGGCGATGTCGCCGTTGGCGGCGACTTCCATCGCGCCGAGCACCGCCATGTCGATATGACCGCCGCGAATCATCGCAAAGCTGTCCGCGCTCGAAAAGAAGCTCGACGTCGGCAGTGCGGTGATCGTCTGCTTGCCGGCGTTGATCAGGTCGGGATCGGCCTCACCCTCAAACGGGAACGGACCCATGCCGAGCATCCCGTTTTCCGACTGCAGCGTGACGTTCACCCCTTCCGGAATATAGTTCGCAACGAGCGTCGGAATACCGATGCCGAGATTGACGTAGAAGCCGTCCTGCAATTCACGCGCTGCACGCGCGGCCATCCGCTCCCTAGTCCAGCCCTTGGTTGGATGGGCCATCATGCCGTCTCCCGCTGCCGCTCGGTCAGCTTCTCGATACGCTTTTCGTTTGCCGTCGACAGGACGATGCGGTCGACATAGATGCCCGGCACATGGATGCAGTCGGGGTCGAACGCACCCGCCTCGACGATCTCCTCCACCTCGACGACCGTAACCTTGCCCGCGGTCGCCATGTTCGGGTTGAAGTTGCGCGCGGTCTTGCGGAACATCAGATTGCCCGCCGGGTCGGCACGCCACGCCTTGATGATCGACAAGTCGGCCTTCAGCCACGTCTCCCGGACATACTCCTCGCCGTCGAACATCTCGACCGGTTTACCCTCGGCGACCACCGTGCCGACGCCGGTCTTGGTATAGAAGGCCGGTATCCCCGCGCCGCCAGCACGGATGCGTTCCGCGAGCGTCCCCTGCGGCGTCAGTTCCAGTTCCAGGTCGCCGCCCAGATACTGCTGCTCGAACAGCTTGTTCTCGCCGACATAGGACGAGATCATCTTCGAGATCTGCTGACTTTCCAGCAGCATCCACAAGCCGAACCCATCGGCGCCCGCATTGTTCGAAATGACGGTCAATCCCGTGACCCCGGCCGCGCGGATTTCGGGGATCAGGCTTTCGGGATTGCCCGATAGCCCGAAGCCCCCCGACATGACGGTCATGCCGTCGAATAGCAGGCCGTCGAGCGCGCGCGCAGGACTGTCGTATATCTTGCTTGTCATGCTGCCCCCAAGGGAAGTCCCACGTAATTCTCCGCCAGCGAACGCTGCGCCGCCTCGGAACCGCGGATATACTCGAGTTCCGCGACCTGGATACGACGGTCGAACCCGTCCATCGTCGGGAACCGGTGGGTGATCGATGTGAACCACCACGAAAACCGCTCGGCCTTCCAGACCCGGGCGAGCGCACGCGCGGAATAGCCGTCGATGCCGGCGTCCGATCGGTCAGTGTATTTCTCAATCAATGCTTCGGCGAGCATCGTCACGTCGGACACCGCGAGGTTCATGCCTTTCGCCCCGGTCGGCGGGACGATATGCGCCGCATCGCCGGCGAGAAACAGCCGCCCCCAGCGCATGGGCTCGGTCACGAACGATCGCAGCGGTGCGATTGCCTTCTCGAACGACGGGCCACGCGTCACCTTCGCGCCGACCTCGGGACCAAGTCGCAAGCACAACTCATCCCAGAACCGGTCGTCGGACCAGTCGGCAATGTCGTCGTCGAGCGCGCATTGCACGTAATAGCGGCTGCGCGTGACGGAACGCATCGACGCCAACGCGAAACCGCGTTCGTGGTTTGCGTAGATCAGTTCGTGGTCCACCGGCGGCACGTCGGCCAGGATTCCGAGCCAGCCGAACGGATAGACGCGCTCGAACGTCTTGATGACATCCGCTGGAATCGCGCCGCGGCTGACGCCATGATAGCCGTCGCAGCCCACGACGTAATCGCAGTCGAGACGCTGTCCGCGGCCGTCCGAGGTCCAACTCACCGAAGGACGCGCGCCGTCCAGATCGTGCAGCGCAACGTCGCTCGCGTTCCAGACGATCGACAGGCCGAGCGTCTCGGCGGCGTCGAACAGGTCGCGCATCACCTCCTGCTGACCATAGACGGTGACAGTCGCCCCCCCCGTCAGCGCGGCCATGTCGATATGGAACAACCGGCCGTCGAGCGACAGATTGGTACCGCCATGCACCAGCCCCTCGCGGTCTAGCCGCCCGGCCAGTCCCAGCCGGCGCATGAGATCGGTCGTCACCTGTTCGAGCACGCCCGCGCGCACCCGTCCCTCGACATAGCCGCGGTCCCGGCGCTCGATCACGACCGCGTCGATGCCCTGGCGGTGGAGCAGATGAGCAAGGAACATGCCCGCCGGACCGGCGCCGATGATAGCGATTTGCGTACGCATGCCTGTCGATCCTGTCGTTTTGCTGCGTCAGGCCGCCAGCGATACCGTCTTGACGCAGCGCGTCGTCGGCACGAACGGGAGATACGAGATGCGCATCCGCTCGGCGAGCTCGAGCTTGTGCACGCCCGCGGACAGTCCTCCGTCCCTCAACACGGTCACCGTGGCGATCTCGCCGAAATTCCAGCGGTCGCCATGCTCGTTTTCCATCTCGTCGAGCGTCCAGGTGCGACCGCGGAGCGTCAGACGCACCGCGTCACGCGGTATCGCCTCGCCGTCCAGCGTGACCGCGACGTCTTCGACCATCGAGAGGCCCAGACCCCGGTAATAGGGCAGTCTCGCGCCGAACGAAAAGCCGATCGCCGCGCCATTCTCGGCAACGTTGGTAACGGTCTTCTCGCAGATCATGTGCTGATCGAACATCGTAACTACCTTCAGGCTGCGCGGGTGGCGGTGGAAGCGGTGGGTTCGCCGATCAGTTTGGCCAGCATCGTCTGCTGGCGACGGACCTGTTCGACCGAGTCGACCGGATGCGCGTCCTCGATCCAGCGATTGCCTTCATATTCGGAGGAGATGTAGCCGGTGTATCCGCCCTGCTTCAGGACCTTGACGATCTCGTCATAGGGGATCGACGGTTCGACCAGATCCTCGGTCATCTCGTAGAACTTGCCGTGGACGTTGTGGATGCGCGGCATGAAGTCGAGCATCCGCTTGGGCTCGTACGCCGCGTTGTGGCGCAGCGTCTCGGCCATCGCCATCGCGGCGCCCTCGCCGCCCATGTCGCGCACGGCCATCACGACATATTCGCTGAGCGTCCGGTCCTCATACGCCTTTTCGATGTAATCGGCGATGTGACGCGGGGCGCCGTTGCGGATGAAGCGCTCCTTCCAGACCGGCGGGAAACGGTTCAGGAACATTCCCATGTCGGGTAGGAAGCCGAGCGCTTGGCTGCCCGACTTTTCATAGGCCTCGGCGTGACGGACGATCCAGGGATGGTCGAAATGCAGCGGCGCATGCACTTCGAGAAGGATCGTGACGCCCTTCTCTTCGGCGTGCGGCGCGCTGGCGACCAGCACTTCGGGCGCCACCGACACCAGCGACCTGACGAAGCGCATGCCGAGCGCGGCGGCGAAATCGATGTCGCGCTTCATGCTGGCGACCTGCTCGTCCAGCGCCATGACGCGGCCCTTGTAGCGCTTGTAGTCGAGCATCGCGTCGTGCGCGACCGGCGTCGTCCCGTACTTCGCCATCAGCGCGTGCCAATCGGCGATCTTGTCTTCGGGCACCGGCTGTTCGGGCCAGCCCCAGAAGGTCTGCTCGCCGATGATCTCGATGCCGGTGGCGCCCATTTCGGCGCACGTGCGGACACAGTCGTCGACCGTCATCTTGCCGAGAAACGTCTCGTTCTGGAAACTGTAGAGGCTGACGCCGCGCTTGATCGTGTCGGTCATGCTGATCTCATTTCAAGATTGTTTGGGGAGTCAGGCGGTCGCGGCGACGAGGGCCGGTGGCGTGCGACGGCTGGCGACGAAGGCGACAAGCGCCGCGACGATCCCGATGATGCCCATGGCAAGGAAAGCGCCCTGCATCGTGCCGAAACCGTCGTTGAGCTTGTGAACGAACCAGGGGCTGGAGAACTGCCCGAAGAAGAAACAGGCGGTCCAGATTCCCATCCCGCGCCCACGGTGCTCGAAGGTGAGTTTCGAACTGGCCCAGGCGATCAGCACGGGCACGGCCATGCCGACGCCGGTCTGCTGGATAACGAGGCCGGCGATCATCCAGCGGTAATCGACCGCCAGACCGATCCCGGTCAGACCGATCCCGACGAGCAGGAACAGCGTCCCGATCTGCGTCGCATTGGACCGGCCACTCATCAGCCGGAAGATGACGGAGCCCAGCACCACGAACAGGCTCGGGATCGCGGTCAACTTACCAAGACGCGCGCCGTCCTGCACGCCGACTTCACGGAATGCGAGACCGCCATTGATGATGAAGACATAATAGAGCGCTGACGCGAGCAGCGTCACGCCGCCGATCAGGGCGACGTTCGCCCACGGGAACGGGGTCGCCTCCTCGGGCTTCGCGACGATCTCCTTGACAGTCACGCCATCCTTCTTGGGCTCGAACAGGAAGGCGATCATTGCGATGAAGATCGGAAACGCGACCAGATAGACCAGGAAGATGCCGTTCCACCGTATGCCGCTCGCCGCGCCCGACAGCAGGATCACGCCCGATGCCATCAACGGTCCAGCCATGCCTTGAAGCAGCAGCCAGTTCCGCCGCCCTTGGTCATCCCAGTAATCGCCGAGGAGCGTATTCACGATTGTCAGGATCGCCGCCTCCGCAACGCCAAGCAGGAGGCGCGAGGCGAACACCGCGTTCAGGCTGTCGAGGAAGAAGGGGGCGGTGCCGAAGATGCCGTAAAAGAACGTCGCCCAGATGAGCAACGGTCGGCGTCCGAACTTGTCGACGAAGAATCCGGCGAACGGCGCGATCAGCGCGATCGTCAGGCCGGGCGCCGATACCATCAACGGCACCTTCCACCGCGCATCGGGGTCGGCCGAGAAATGATCGATGATTGACGGAACCGCCGGAAACATCGACACGATCGCGAAGATGGGTAGGAACGCCGCGGTCACGATGGTGATGCCTTGCGGCACCATCGTCAGTTTTCGCATGGAGTCTATTATCGATCGCATTCGGCCTCTCCTGCCGTGTTGACCACGGTTTTAATAGAACTGTTATTCTAGTTATGCTTTCTGATGTCAACTGCGGATGACGCGTTGGTCGATCGCACCGAACAACGGCGTGCCGTCGCCAGCGCGCGCCTCCATCCGGACGCGGTCGCCGAACGCCAGGAAGGCGGTCTTGGCGGCACCTGTATCGACTATCTCGATACCGCGCCGTTCGGCGATGCACGACGATCCGACATGGCGGAAATCAGCATTGGAGACCGTCCCGGAGCCGATGATGGTGCCCGCCGGCAACCTTCGCGTGGCGGCCGCGTGCGCGATCAGCTGCGCAAAGCTCCAGGCCATCCCCCCACCCTTGGCGCGCCCGAACGGCTCGCCGTTCCAGTCGACCTCGAGCGTCAGATCGACCCCCCGGTCGGTCCACGCGCTGCCCAGCGCGTCGGTCGTCAGGGCGACCGGTGCCATGCTGCACGCGGGCTTTGCCTGAACCCAGCCGAACCCCGTCTTCATCTCCGGGCCGGCGAGCGCCCGCAACGACCAGTCGTTGACCTGCACGACCAGCCGGATCGCATCGGCGCAGTCATGCGCGGGCGTCCCCATCGCGACCTCGCCGAGAACGACGCCGAATTCGCCTTCGAAATCGATTCCCAGCGCCGTGTCGGGAAAGAGAACATCCTGATGCGCGGACAGGAAATGATCCGACAGCCCCTGATACATCAGCGGCCGTCCGGTCTTTTCGGGAACGATCCCAAGGACCTGATCCATCAATTCGCCGTGCGACGGATATGCGGACCCGTCGAGCCACTGCCACGCACGCGGCAGGGGTGCCATCGCCGCGCCGGGATCGAATGCGTCGCCTTGTCCGGCATCGACCCGCTGCTGAGCGGCGCGGCATTGCGGCAGCAGCCGGTCCCAATCGTCGAGCAGCGCCTGAAGCGTCGCCACCCCCTCGACGTTCAGCGCCCGGGCATGGTCGACCGAGATGACGGCCAACCGGCCGTCGCGGCTGCCGTTGTTCAAAGTGGCGAAACGCATGATGATCCTCTCAGTCGGTATCGAACAGGCGCGCAGGAAACCGTCGGCTCAGCACGATCACGCCCAGCAGCAGCGCGCAGATGCCGATAGCCGAGGGTGTCATCGCGGTGCGCGTCTGGGCCGCCGACGTGGCCCCGCCCGCGATGATGAAGAACAGCGTGCCGATCGTCGCGGCACCGCCCGCATTGCCCAGTTGCTGAACGGTCTTCAGCGCGCCCCCGGCAGCGCCTGCATGGCGGGTATCGACCCTGGCCAGCGCAATCGGCGACAACGGACCCGCGCAGGTTCCCAGGCCCAGGCCGGCGATCAGAAGAGCGACGGCGATCATCGGGACGCTCCCGCTCGTCGCGACCGCCATGGCCACACCAGCTACGCCGAGCGCCATCCCCCCCGCACCGATCGCAAGCACCGATCGCCCGAGCCGTGGCAGGACACGACGGCCAAGCAAACTGATCCCCATTCCGACGCCGACCGCAAACGGTATGTGCAGCAACCCGGCCGACAGCGGATCGAGTCCGAGCCCGACCTGCAGGACCAGCGTCAGCACCAGCAGAAACCCGCCGCCCGCAACCGCAAAGACGAGCGACGTCAGCAGGCCATTGGAAAAATTGCGATCCCGAAGCATCACCGGATCGATCAAGGCGGAGCCGTTCCGCGCCGTCCGTCGTCGCAGATGGCGCCACAACACTACCCCGATCGGCACCGCCGCCACGAACAGAGCAAAACACCACCACGGCCAGCCCAACGCGCGCGCCTCGACGAGTGGAAAGACCAGCGCGAAGAGCAGCGCGACGACCAGCGCGTTCCCGATCCAGTCTATGCGCAACCGGTCGGGAGAGCGGCCGGTCGGCAACAGGTGCCAAGCGGCGACGAGACCGGCAAGGCCGATCGGCAGGTTTATCAGAAAGATCGCCCGCCAGCCGAGTCCGGCGATGTCCGCTTCGATCAGCGCACCGCCGATCACCGGGCCCAGCACCGCAGTCAGCCCACCGAGCACCCCGAAGAACGACAACGCCTTTACGCGTTCGTACGGCGGATACATGAGCTGGACGAGCGCCAGCACCTGCGGTCCCATGCACGCCGCGGTCGCGCCCTGGACCAGCCGTGCCGCGATCAGTTCGGTCGGCGTACGCGCCACGCCGCACAGCAACGACGCGAGCGTGAAGCCGATTATCCCGATCATGAACATCCGGCGGTAGCCGAAGACATCCCCCATCCTGCCGCCGCTGATCAGCAGCATCGCGAACGCGGTGGAATAGCCGGCGATCATCCACTGGACCGCGACGGGCCCCGCACCAAGATCTGCACGAATCGCCGGGATTGCGATGTTGACGATTGTGCTGTCGAGCACATCCATCACGAACGCCACCGTCAGGGTCGCGAACGCCAGCGTTCGCGCACGCGGGCTGAGTGCCGCGGCCTGATCGCGAGCGCTGGCGACCGCGACAACTATCGTCGCCACAGCTAGACCGCGCCTTCGCGGAGCATCGAGACCGCGTTGGCACAGGCGCGCGCCGTCAGAGCCATGTAGGTCAGCGACGGGTTTTGGCACGCCGACGAACTCATCGCCGCACCATCCGTCACGAACAGGTTCGGCACGTCGTGCGCGCGATTCCACTTGTCCAGCACCGATTGCGTCGGATCGTTCCCCATCCGGGCGCCGCCCATCTCGTGGATCGCCGAACCGCCAGTGCCAGGTTGATCAAAGCCGAGGATTACATGGCCTCCCGCCGCCTCCAGCATCACCTTCGCCTGCTCCTTCGCATCCGCGAGCGCGGCATGTTCGTTCGCACCATGCTCGAACGCGATGTTCAACACCGGCGCACCGTGCGGATCCGTCTTGACCTTGTCCAAGGTCAGGCGATTGCTGGCGCGCGGCAGGCTTTCGGCGAACGAGACGAAGATCATCCGCCAAGGTCCCGGGTGTTTCAGCGATTCCTTGTAGTCTTCCCCAAGCCCGGCGGCACGCTTGCCCGCGGTCCAGGTACTCTGCAGCGCGCCCCCCTGATAGCTGTAGCCTCGCGTGAAGCCCTTGCCGTCCTGCTGATCCAAATTGCGGAACCTCGGCACGACGATGCCGGTAGGGCGGTTGCCGTACGTGGTATGCTTTTCGAACCCCGGCATGATCGCGATGCCGCCCAGCGTGGTCGCGTGGTCCATGATGTGCGTGCCGAGCACGCCCGACTTGTTGGCAAGGCCGTTGGGAAACTGCTCCGAGGTCGATCGCAGCAGGATATGGTTCGAGTTGAACGCGCCGGCGTTGAGGAACACGAGCCGTGCGGTCGCCGAACCGCGCTTGCCGGTCTTGACGTCCAAATAGCGTACACCAGTGGCGCGCCCCGTCACCGGGTCATGATCTACGCCCTCGACGACGCTGTCGGTGACGACCGTCAGATTGCCCGTTGCCGTGGCCGCCGGCAGCGTCGAACTCTGCGTGGAGAAATAGGCGCCGTATGAGCACCCCCGGGCGCAGATCGAGCGATACTGGCACTTGGACCGCCCCTCCTTTTCTTCAGTAAGGTTGGCTGTCCGCCCTATCGTCAGCCGGCGGTCTGGAAACTTGTCCATGAACACGCCGCGGCAGTGCTGTTCGACCGGATTGAGCGCCATCGGCGGCTGGAAACGTCCGTCCGGCAGGGCAGCCAGACCTTCGGCCGCCCCAGACACGCCAATGAACTCCTCGACCCGGTCATACCACGGCGCAAGATCGGCGTAGCGGATCGGCCAGTCGAGTCCGTGACCGTCGGCCTTGTTCGCGCCGAAATCATAATCGGACCAACGGTAGCATTGCCGCCCCCAGGTCAGCGATCGTCCACCAAGCTGGTACGATCGCCACCAGTTGAATTCCTTGCCGGCCGGAAAGGCGTACGGGTTCTCCCGATCATTGACGAAATGATTTTCGGTGAACTCCGTGAAATGCCGGTTCATCGATTGAACGGGGTACTCTGCCCAATAGCGTTCGGCGTCACCCATCCCGCGAAACGGCAGTTCCCACGGCGCGAGCGTCTCCGTTTTGTAGCCTACACCGTGTTCTATGTTGCGACCACGCTCGATCATCAGGACCTTGAGCCCGGCCTGTGTCAGCTCCTTGGCCGACCATCCGCCGGTAATACCCGAGCCGACCACGATAGCGTCAAATTGCTGCATCATCCGAACTCCACCGCCGTCCAGTCGTTTGAAAAAGCACGGTCCGTCGGCTTCAACGACACATCGGAATCCCAGCGCCCAGGAACCAATTCATACTGAAGCTCTTTCGAACCACCCGCTTCCGACGTGTAATATCCCGTCAGGATCAGATCCTTGATCTTGTGCCATGGATCTTTGTCGTTGCCGGGCGCAAACGCTCGCGTGTCGATGGCCGTAAGCGCCGCCCGTTGATCGGCGGGGGTGGCTTTGTTGAAGTCCCCCCCGGCCTTGATCCGCAACATGATCGCGAGATCGTCAAGCAGATACAGTCCGCCCCGTTGCGTCGGCACCGGACCACCGCCCTGGATCGCCGCGCTAGCCGCGGGTTCGCGCGTCCCATCGAGCCCATGATTGAGAGCGAGGACGACGAAATCACCGACCCCGACGTCGGATGCGCCCGGCGTATCGGTACGCGGAATGACGAGATCGGACACCGTGTCGAGCATCCGTCGCTGATCATCGGTTGCCTCCCCCTTCTCGCCCTGCCGAGCCTTGCCCCATATCCAGAGCGGCGTCCCGACAAGTGCTGCGAGCACTAGTCCACCACCGATGGCGGACCGTCTGTCGAACTCCCCGAGACCATGTTCAGCCACGCGCGTGTACCCCAGGATGTGAAAGCAGCTTGTAAACCGGAGGTACGAGGAGTGCCGGAACTGACATCACAGGTGTCGACGCCGCCTTCGGTGGAGGGATCGCGGCCGATGCTAGGCCCGTGCATGCCAGGCTCGACCGATGCGTATGTGCGTGCATTGGTCCGCGGATCGGCTGATCATGTCCGACGCCCGTAGATGCAGAGGCGCTGTTCGTGGAAACTGCTCCGGCAAGCGCTTGCAGCATGTCGTCGATTGACGCAGGCTGAGGCCGAGCCTGATCGGCGTCGATCATTATCAACGGCCCCGTCAACGGGACACTGATTGCGGATGTATAACGCATCAAATCCTCTACCTCGTCGATCGGCAGGTTGCTCCTGCGCTGGCCCGAATAAGAACTTTCGTTCTAGTAATCGGTCCCAGTCGGCTGTCAACTGTTCTAAAGACAGGGCCGTGGCAATGACGATATTACAGCCCAAGAAGCTGTCGGTTTTGCTCGCCATCAAGACCGGAATTTGCGAAATCGTCGAACGCGTGCGGCGTGACGCGGATGATGTGATCTCGGATAAAAGGTACGCCCTCTCTCGCGCCATCTTCCGGGTGCTTGAGTGCGCATTCCCACTCGAGAACAGCCCAACCGGCGAAATCATACCGTGCCATCTTTGAAAAGATCGCGCCGAAATCAACCTGTCCGTCGCCGGGCGAGCGGAACCGGCCCGGTCGATCGACCCAATCCTGATACCCGCCATAGACACCAGACCGACCGTTCGGCGTGAACTCGGCGTCCTTCACGTGGAAGCAGCTGATGCGCTCGTGATAGATGTCGAGAAAGGCCCGATAATCGAGCTGTTGCAACACGAAGTGGCTTGGGTCGTAGAGGATGCGCGCGCGGTCGTGCCCATCGACCGCGGCCAGGAACCGTTCGAAGGTCACGCCGTCGTGAAGATCCTCGCCGGGATGGATCTCGAATGCGCAATCCACACCGGCATCCTCGAACGTGTCCAGGATGGGCCGCCACCGCCGCCCGAGCTCCGAGAACGCCTCCTCGATCAGGCCGGCAGGCCGCTGTGGCCACGGATAGACGTAAGGCCATGCGAGTGCGCCTGAAAACGTCGCATGCGCGGCCAGCCCCAGATTGGCGCTTGCTTTGGCGGCTAGCGTGACCTGCTCGACCGCCCAGGCCTGTCGCGCGGTTGGATTGCCGCGGACTTCGGGCGCGGCAAATCGGTCGAACAGCGTATCGTAGGCCGGATGCACAGCGACGAGCTGGCCTTGGATATGCGTGGACAATTCGGTCGGCTCGACACCGAACGCGGCCATGCGGCCCCGCAGATCATCGCAATAGTCCTTGCTCGCGGCCGCCGTCGTCAGGTCGATCAGCCGCGGATCGCACGGGATCTGAATACCCGTATAGCCAAGCCCGCCCGCCCATTCGGCCAGGCCATCGAGCGTATCGAACGGCTCTGCGTCGCCCATGAATTGGGCGAGGAAGATCGCCGGTCCCTTGATCGTCTTCAATGCATCATCCCTCGAACTTGATCCATCCCGCGCAATTGCGGCTCGCCGCGACGGCGGCCTCGATGAACGCCATCGATCGTATTCCGGCGTCGATTCCGGGCAGCAGCGGTGCTGCGCCGCCCTGGATCAGATCGGCGAAATCGCGGTAAAGGTTGGCGAACGCCTCCAGGTAGCCCTCGGGATGGCCGCCCGGCGTTCGGCTGCTGACGCGCGCATCGACGCCAAGCGCATCGCCTCCACCCCATATCGTTTCAGATCGCGCATCGGAGTGGAGAATATCAAGCCTGTCAGGCTGTTCCTGCCGCCACACCATGCCCGCCTTCTCGCCGTAGATGCGGATCGTGAGGCCGTTGCGCTCTCCGGTTGCCACTTGCGATGCGGTCAACACGCCTCGCACGCCACCCTCGAAGCGCAGGAGAACGGCAACGTCGTCGTCCAACGCCCTCCCCTCGACGACGGTGCCGAGATCGGCCAGCAGTTCCGTCACGCGAAGTCCAGTCATGAACTCGGCGAGGTGGAATGCATGGACGCCGATGTCGCCGATGCAGCCACCGACGCCCGAGGAGGCCGGGTCCACTCGCCAGGCTGCCTGCTTGTTGGCGCCCCGCTCCAACGGTGCCGCCAGCCAGCCTTGCGGATAATCGACCATGACTCGCCGCACACTCCCCAGCGCACCGGCTGCGATCCGGGCGCGCCCTTCGCGCACGAGAGGGTAGCCAGAATAGGTGTAGCTCAAGGCGTAGGGACGATCCGTCGACGCGACGACTTCGGCAAGCGCTCGCGCGTCGGTGAGCGTCGTGGTCGCAGGCTTGTCGCTCATGACCGCGAAGCCTGCCTTTAGCGCTGCCGTGGCCGCGGCGAAATGAGCATGATTAGGCGTGACGACCGCGACCATGTCGATCCCGTCGATGCGGTCACGCTCGGAAGCGAGCATCGTCGCAAAGTCCGGATAGGCTCGGTCGGGATCTATTCCATATTGCATGCCGCCTTCGCGCGACCGAGCGGGATCACTGGAGAAAGCGCCTGCCACCAACGCGATGCGGCCGTCCATTTCGGCAGCCAGCCGGTGGATCGGTCCGATGAATGCTCCGGGGCCGCCCCCGATCAGCGCCATCCTCAGCTTGCGCACTTCCTCACCCCTGTCATTAGAATTTCCGTTCTAATGTGGAAATTGTGCTCGGTACTCAAGCGAAACCTAGTCGGCCGACCGGAGATAGGCCGACGCCATCTGCCCCAGATCCTCCTTCAGAACCTGCCACTCGCCCTCGACGCCGTTGCCGGGCGTCGCGCCGAAGCCTAGCGCGCGGGCGATCGCTGAATAGGCTATGCGATACGCCGATGCGACCGCGCGCTCGGGATCGCGACGCCTGATCTCATCGCGGTGTGTTAGAAGCGCGCGACAGACAAGATTCTCGACTTCGGCATAGCTCCGCTGACCCGCGGCTAGGACGACCGGATCAGATCCCGCACGCAGCATCATCGGTCGCATCAGGTCGGCATGCTCGTAGAGGCACTCGGCGATCCCGTCGATCACGAGCGGAACCAGCGTAGCCAGGTCGCTCGCCTGCGACTCCGCCCGGTCGATCACTTCGCGCTGCGCCTTGTCCACCGCCAGCAGCACGCGGCTCTGGACGGCGCGGATCAGATCATCCTTGCTGTCGAACCTGTTGTAGATCGACCCGATCGAGACCTTTCCCGTCTTGCTGACCTCGAGCAGCGTGAAATCGTCGCTGCCCCGCTCTCGGAGCAGCTTTTCCGCCGCCGCGATCATCCGGTCATACGAGGCCCGACTGCGCCCCTGTTGCGGCACGCGCGAGGGCACCGCAGCGAGCTGCATTTCGATCGTCATGGCTTTTGCCGGCATTGCGAAGAGTTCCCGTTGACACACGACGCATGACGTCGCTATCACAATTTCAGAATTACGGTTCTAGTTCTGAACCGTCCTCGACCAGTTACACTTCGTGACGGTCTAAAGGCAAATCGGCCGGGAACAACCCGGTCAAATCGGGAGAGATGCAATGAGATTTTCGGTTTTCTTGAATGCTCGCACCACCGCTGCGGACCAGGACCGTCAATTGATACTCGATCTCGTCGATCATGCAAAGAAGGCCGAGGCACTCGGCTTCGACGCGGTCTTCCTGCCCGATCATCACTTCACCGGTTACATGCCCGTCGCCAGCGATCCGATGATGTTCGCGGCATATCTCGCCGGCCAGCTGAAGAAGGTCCATTTCGGCTTCTCGATCACCTCGGTGCCGCTCCACAGTCCTGTTCGCTTTGCCGAGCGCGTCAACATCATGGATCAGCTGACCGAGGGCAAGCTTCTGGTCGGTGTCGGTTCGGGCACGACGCCCGAGGAGATGATCGGCTTCGGCGTGAACTACAAGGAGGCGTCCGCAATCGCGGAGGCCAACCTCGCAATCGCAGAGAAGCTGTGGGCAAAGCACATCGACGATGCGCCGATTGAGTTCGAGAATGGCCCCTACAAGGGCAAGCTTCTGCAACGGATCGCGCCGGCGACGTACGGCAAGAAGCACGCGCGACTGATGCCTGTGGCAATGAAGGAGTCCAGCGCCCGCCGGGCCGCAGAACATGGCTGGCCCGCCTTCATTCCTGCTTTCACGCCCCCCAACATCGGCGGCACCGAACCGCTGAAGCACGTGACCAAATACTTCACCGCTTATCGCGAGATGCTCACGGCCGCGGGCCATGACGACGCGACCGTCGCGGACGCCCTCTCCTGGACGACGCATACCTATCAGTGCGTCCATATCGCCGAGACTGACGAGCAGGCGCGCGAAGAGCTTGAGGTGATCCTGCGGGCCTATCAGGGCGCGGTCGATCGAGAGAAATACTACAACGACGCCGCCGAGCGCGACGCGGCCAACCAGAAGACCGACGACACGCCGATGGCGTTGACCGAGGACTGGATCGCGACGTGGTGCCTGCACGGCAGCCCGAAGACGGTCGCCGAGCATCTTGCCCCCTATGCAGAACTGGGAATCGGCAACGTGCTGTGCGGGACGACGACCGGGCCACTCGATCCGCAGCGGCTGGAATGGGCGAACCGCACGCTCGATCTGCTCGCCAGCGATGTCATGCCGCAGTTCAAGTCGGCCCGATGACCCCCCCGCTGATCGTCGGCATCGGCGGCACGACGCGTCCCGGATCGTCGGGCGAGCGCATGGTCCGCGCGGTCCTGTCCGCCGCCGAGGACAAGGGCGCCGCGACGCGCATGTTCGGCGGTGCGGAACTGTCCGCGCTCCCGCATTTCGCCCCCGAGAATCCCGACCGCAGCGACGCGCAGCGCGCGTTCGTTGAGGCCGTGCGGGCCGCCGACGGGATCGTGATCGGTTCGCCGGGCTATCATGGCGGCGTGTCGGGACTCGTGAAGAACGCGATCGATCTGCTTGAAGACCTGCGTGACGACCGACGCGTGTATTTCGACGGCCGGGCAGTCGGCCTGATCGTCACCGCCGCAGGCTGGCAGGCGTGCGGCGTCACGCTGCAGGCGCTGCGCGGGATCGTCCATGCCATGCGCGGCTGGCCGACGCCGATCGGCATCGCCGTGAATACCGTCGAACAAAGGCCGTTCGCCGACGACGGCTCGCTTCTGGACGACGGGCTTCGCCGACAGGTCGCGATGCAGGCCGACCAGATTCTTCTTCTCGCCGGAGCTGCGCGATGATCGACGACACGCTGCTATCCTTCACCGCAGGACGAGACATGTGGTCGACCGTCGCGGCCAACGACATCCCGTCCGCAAAGATGGCGGATGGCCCTATGGGCATAGCCAGCGGCCGCGTCGACGAACGCGACGTGTCGATCCTGACGCCCAGCGGCATCGCGCTGGCGGCGACATGGGACCGGGCGATCACCGCTGCGGTCGGTGCGCTGGTCGGGGGCGAGGCCAAGCGCAAAGGCGTCGACCTGGTGTTGGCTCCCAACCTCAATCTCGCCCGATCCCCCAACGCCGGACGCGTGTTCGAAATGTTCGGCGAGGATCCGCTGCTCGCCGGCACGCTGGGTGTCGCCTGGATCGGCGGCCTCCAGAGTCGTCACGTCGGAAGCGTCGCCAAGCATCTGGTCTGCAACGACTCGGAGACGCAGCGCGATCGGTACGACGCGATCATCGACGAGATGACGATGCGCGAGATCTATCTGCTCCCCTTCGAGATGGCGGCGCGCGCGCAATGTGCAGGCATGCTGACGGCGTATAACCGCGTCAACGGGGCCTATTGTGCGCAGAACGCACCCGTCCTGACCGATATCCTCCGCGGCGAATGGCGCTATGCCGGTTTAACGGTGAGCGACTGGTTCGGAACACATGCCGGCGCGGAGTCGCTGAACGCCGGGCTCGACCTAGAAATGCCTGGTCCAGCGCGTTTTATGGGCACGAAGCTGCACGGTGCGGTTCGCGACGGCACGATCGGCACAGATCGGTTGGTCGAAGCTGTGGGCCGGATCGAAACCGCGGCCCGTGCATGGGCCGGTGGCGATGCAGGCGACGAACCGGGTGATCGCGACCGGATTCTGGCCGAAGCAGCCGCCGCCGGTTTCACGCTTCTGCGCAACGACGGTGATCTGCTGCCGATCGCGCCCGGCCGCGTCCGCCGGCTGGCGGTGATCGGTCCCAACGCGCTCGCCCCCTGTTTCCAGGGCGGCACGTTCGCCAAGATCTCGCTGCGTCCCGATGCGATCCTGCCGGTGGAGGCCCTGCGCGCACGCTTCGGCGCGGATACGATCGTCTTCGCCCCCGGCTGTCCCCCATCGCCTCGCCTCCCTTCGATGCCCGCCCTGCCCGCGCGCGATCTCGGCGACGGCTGCGACGTTGGCATGACGATCGACTATTTCGCCGGCCATGACTTCGCGCAGGATCCGGTCGGAAGCGAAACACGTAACACCAACTCGCTGACGTGGTTTCACGGCATGCATGATCTGGGCGCGTTCGACCGCGACGGCGGCGTGCGTGCCAGTGGCGTTGTAGCTCCTACCGTCTCGGGCATGCACCGGCTCCATGTCGGCGGCACCGGTTCGGTCCGCCTGGCGGTCGACGGCCGGGAGGTTTTCGCGGCGGAACGCGCCATCCCGGCAAGCGACGTCATGGGCGCGCTGAAGAGCGGCGACAGCGAGCATGTCGAGGTGATGCTCGAGGCGGGCGCGCCGGTGCTGATCGAGGCCGAGTTGCGCTACACGCCTGCCCGCGCGCACGGTTTGTGGTTCGGGCTAGGCGTGCCGCAGGATGCCGCGACGCTCTTGGCGGACGCCGAAGCGATCGCGCGCGACGCGGATGCGGTGCTGCTGCTGGTCGGCGAGACCGCCGATGCCGGCGTCGAGAGCAAGGATCGCGACACCACGGCGATCCCCGAGGATCAGCAGCGTCTCGCTGCACGCGTGATCGCCGCAAATCCGCGCACGATCGTCGCGGTCAACGTCGGGCATGCCTTCGACGTGAACTTCGCCGCGGACGCCGCGGCGCTGTTGGCGGTCTGGTATCCTGGCGAAGCCTTCGGACCGGCACTCGCGGCCGTCGTCGCCGGCGATCTTGAGCCGTCGGGCCGCCTGCCTGTCGCACTGGCCGCGTCCGAAGATCAGTATCCCACGCTGCATGCGACGCCCGAAGGCGATGGGCGACTGCCCTATGCCGAGGGCATCGGCATCGGCTACCGCGGGATGATCACGGCAGGCATCAGGCCGGCGTTCGGCTTTGGCGAGGGGCTCGGCTATGGCCGCTGCAGCTATGTCTCGGCCACCGCACATGTCCGTTCCGATCGCGGCGTCGACGTCGTCGTGATCGTTCGGAACGACGGCGCTCGCGATAGCGCGGCCGTCGTCCAAGCATATCGCGGTGATGGCGCGCTGGCGGGCTTTACCAAGCACGTGGTTGCGGCCGGGGCCACCAAGGATGTCACGGTCACAATCGACCCAATCGCGTTGCGCCGCTGGCGCGACGGCGGGTGGGTGTTCCCATCGGGCACGGTCACGCTCGGGGTCGGCGGATCGACGCTCGATCTCCCGCTATCGGTAACCCTCGATTTCAATTGAAGACGATGATTCACAATGTCGGCGCTGACCGGCAGTCAAGGAGAGTGGATATGGCACGCGTTTCTGAAATTCGTTACGTCGGCTATGCAGTTCCCGACTTGGAAGCCGAGCGGCGTTTCTATACCGAAGTCTGGGGACTGACCGAGGTCGCGGCCGATGACGGCATGGCGTATTTCGCCGCCGCCGGCACACCCGAGAAATATGTCGTCCGGCTCCGCCTAGACGCCGTGCAGCGGATCGACGTCATCGCATGGGCGGCGGAAACGCGGAGCGACGTCGATGCGATCTTCGCACAGGTGAAGGATGCCGGCGGAAAGATCATCACCGAACCACATGAGCAGACGACGCTGGGCGGCGGCTATGGCTTTCGCTTCTTCGATCTGGACGGCCATACGCTCGAGGTCTCCGCCGACGTCGAACAGGGGGACTCGCGCGATCTGAAACGCGGCGAGGCCATTCCTGTGAAGATCAGTCATGTCGTCATGCATGCGCCCGATCACCGCGCAACGGTAGCGTGGTACGAAAAGACGCTCGGCTTCCGCGTCTCCGACTGGCTCGGTGATTTCATGTGCTTCATGCGGTGCAACGCGTGGCATCACCGCCTCGCCTTCCTGCCGGGACCGCCCTGCCTCAACCATGTCGCGTATGACGTGTTGACGATCGACGACATGATGAAGGGCATCGCCCGCCTGAAGAAGAACGACGTGGACATCAAATGGGGGCCAGGTCGCCATACCGCGGGCAACAACACGTTCAGCTACTTCACGACCCCGGCGATGAACGTGGTCGAATACACGTCCGAACTGGAAAAGGTCGACGACGACCATCACGAGCACACCGTCCACGTCCCCTCGCCCGATACGATGGACCAGTGGGGCACGGGGGTCGGCGGTCCGCAGACCATGCCCAAGCCGGCACCCGATGCCGGTCTCTGGACGCCGGCCGCCGCGTGATCAACGCCGTTATCGGCGACTGCCAGATACTCTTCGGTTAGCCGATATCGGCGACGTGCCTGAATCCCCCCAAATTCCGAGTGTTCAAGCGATGGCGATGTTCCAATATTTCCCCAACAACTATGTCTGGAACCTGTCGGTCGACATCGCCATCGAAAGCGGTGCGCGAATCGGTGAGATCGAAGAGATGTGCCGGCCCCTGCTGGAGGCGGCAAAGGCTGGCGAGGATGCCGGCACGCCGCAGTTCATGCGCGAATGGGTGAAGATGGCCGACAAGCTGGCCGGGCTTGCCGCCGAGGACGAAGCGCTCGGCCGACGCTTTTCCGCCGGCACGAAGCTTCAACGTGCCAGCCTGTACTACATCACCGCCGAGCGCATGCAGGGGCAAGGGACGCCCGAGCGCAACGCGACGTTCCAGAAAGGGCAGGACAGCTTTCGCCGCGCGATGGCGCTGGGGAACGAAAACGCCGAACGCGTCGAGATCGCGGTCCCCGGCGGCATCGTCCCCGGCGTGCTGACCCGCGCGGAGGGCATCGCGCCGGTGGTGGTGTTCGTCAACGGACTCGATAGCTGTAAGGAGCTGCTCTACTGGACCGGTCTCCCCCAGGCGCTGCTGCGCCGCGGGATTTCGACGCTGTGCATCGACCAGCCGGGCTCGGGCGAGGCACTCCGCGCGGGCGGTCTTCCCGCCACGCATGAGAGCGAACGCTGGGCGACTCCGGTCGTCGACTGGCTGGAAACGCAGCCGGGCATCGATGCCCACCGGATCGGACTGACCGGCATCTCGCTCGGCGGCTATTTCGTGCCGCGAGCGATCGCGTTCGAGCCGCGCTTCGCTGCGGGGGCGGTGTGGGGCGCCAACCATGACTGGGCCGAGGTGCAGCAGAAGCGCCTGCGACGCGAAGGTGAGAACCCCGTGCCGCACTACTGGAACCACGTTATGTGGGTCTTCGGTGCAAAGGACATGGACGACTTCCTCGCCAAGTCGGCCGGGATGACGCTCGAGGGTGTGCTCGACCGGATCGAGGTTCCGTTCCTAGTGACGCATGGCGACAACGATCGACAGATCAGCCGCGACTATGCGCACCGAACCTACGATCAGCTCGTCAACAGTCCGAAACGCGAACTCAAGTTCTTCACCGACCGGGAGGGCGGAGTCGAGCATGTAGGCGTCGACAATATGAGCTTCGGTCGTGACTTCATCGCCGACTGGCTGGCCGAAGCCTTGGGAGGGCATGTCGCATGACTCGGAGGTTTATCGATCTTTCGATCGCGCTCGATCCCGAGGTGGTCACCGATCCCCCGTTTATGCGACCATCGATCGAATACCAGACGCATGACCAGACTGTGGCGGAGCTGCAGATGTTCTTTCCCGGCGTGACGGCCGAGCAGGTCCCTGGCGGGCGAGGTTTCGCAGCGTCCGAGACGCTGACGCTCTCTACCCACAACGGCACGCATCTTGATGCGCCTTGGCATTATCACCCGACGATGAACGGCGGCGAACGCGCCATCACCATCGACGAGGTACCGCTCGATTGGTGCTTCAGACCGGGCGTGAAGCTCGACATGCGACATTTTCCGGATGGTCATGTCGTTACCGCCGACGAAATGGCGGCAGCGCTCGACGCGATCGGCCACAGTCTCCAGCCGCTGGACATCGTCCTGATCAATACCGCCGCCGGGGCCGCGCTCGGCGGCCCCGACTTTCTCGCGAAAGGCTGCGGAATCGGGTACGAGGCGACGATGTATCTCACCTCTCGCGGCGTGCGTGTAACCGGAACCGACGCATGGTCCTGGGATGCTCCCTTCGGTCACACTGCCAGGCGCGTTGCGGAAACCGGCGATACCTCGCTGATCTGGGAAGGGCACAAGGCCGGCCGGGACATCGGTTATTGTCACATGGAGAAGATGACGAACCTGGAGCAGCTTCCCGATACCGGATTCACAGTGTCGTGCTTCCCGGTTAAGATCAAGGGCGGATCGGCCGGCTGGATTCGTGCCGTTGCGGTCCTCTAAACCTCCGTTTGCGCGGCTGCCAAGCAAACTTTTTGCCGTTGTTTGTTAGGACAGTGTGGATCCGATACGGCACCGCTTCAGCAGGTATTCGAGAAACTCCGGTCAGCCTTGTTGACGAGCCGGGACTGCGAACTTACTCGTGCGGTCGATGCCAACGAACAGGTAAAGTTGCCCTTCGGCAGTCTTAACGTCGGCGATATCCATGTGGAAGAAGCCGATCGGCTAGCTCTATAAGCGTTGTCGTAGCGGTTTGTCCCCCTCGATTTCCGGCAGACGGGATTGCCGTGCCGTTGCAGGCTGCAGTGGAGCGCTTACAGTGTCCGAGCGGGATCGACGACTGCAACGCGTAGAGGCAATCGTCGCTACCGCGCTGTCGGGCGCTATCCTGATGTGGTTCCTTCGGCAGTTGTCGAGACTTCTATCTGTTCCATAAAGCCTTTTAAACCCGGTGATCGTACGCCGATAATTCGCGACAATACGCCGTTGGCGTAATTCATCGATCCGACACCCTGCTGCTGGGTGTTGCATTCCTTTCAGCGCTATATCACCAATCAGCCCACGCCAGATCGCGTCGCAATCGGTGGTCGCGCGATGCCCTGCGCGTGCTCAAGGAGAAGGGCGGTCGTCGTATCGCGATTGGCTGCGGGTGAGAATATGTACCCCTGCCCTAACGCACAGCCAATCGCGCGAAGCTGTTCGACTTGTTCTTCAGTTTCTATCCCCTCAGCGACGATCCTGATGCCCATCTTTTTCGCGGTACGGATCAGGCCTTCGACGATGGTCACGCTGACACCGTCGGGTTCCAGGTGGTCAACGAACAGTTTGTCGATCTTGATGACATCGACGGGAACGG